>Ga0302178_10001187_pt1 | contig 22280 bp, 17 predicted proteins | sample I_Palsa_E1_3_FD_198790 | JGI IMG/M metagenome (GOLD analysis project Ga0302178, IMG submission 198790) | Peat permafrost microbial communities from Stordalen Mire near Abisko, Sweden - I_Palsa_E1_3 | ecosystem: Environmental > Terrestrial > Soil > Palsa > Peat permafrost | place: Sweden... | reverse complement strand
CGGGAGCGAAGGTGACCCTGTGGGCCCCCAGCAGTACCGGCATCATCGGCATTATCGCCTGGCCCCACCAAGCGGGTCCGCACAATGCCTGCTCCGCTCTGGCGACCACCGGCAGCCCTGCGCAGGGGCCGATCTCGGCAACGGCGGACGCGACGCGCGCCGGCACGTCCGTCGAAATCTTGTCGGCTAACCCTGATTCGCTGGTGACAGTCGCGGTGATCTGCTGAGGCGGTAGGGGTGATGGGCATGCGGAAGGTCTCGGTTTCGATGCGGCTGCTAGCGACGATGTTCAGCTTCGGCGTGGCGGCGGCGGCGCTGTCGCTGGTGTGCGCGACAGCCAGCGCGGACTACACGGTGACGTCGTGCGGGCAGTACTCCAACGAGGGCGTGTGGTCCGAGCTCCCGGCGGGGACGACGTTCGACTTCACCGGCAGCGCCTGCCCGGCGACCGGCTTGGAGAGCGGCTTGGACATCACCGCCAACCGGGGGGATGATCAGACCTCACAGCAGGGGCATCGTGCGGCGTGGAGCGCGACTGCGCCGGCCGGGCTTGAGATCACCGGCGCCTCGAGTCCCAGTCTGACTGTCGTCAAATCTGGTGGCTACTGGGTGGGCACCTACTGGGACGGCGGCACCGAGGCGATTGCATCTGGCGGCAACGAGCCGGCCTCCTGGTCGGGGTTCGCGTCACCGTATTTCGGGTTTCAGATCGCCTGTGACGCCACCACTTGCCCCATAGGCGCTGGCGCTGTGCTGGACGTGTATTCGGTGCAGTTGGATGTGCATGAGACGACGCCGCCGTCGTTGAACTCGGGTGCGGGGTTGTGGGCGGCGCAGGGGTGGGTTCGTGGCCAGTGGCCGTTGTCGTTTGCCGGGGCGTCGCCGTCGGGGATGTGCTGGCTGCAGGCCAGCCTCGACGAGATCCCGCTGCCGGCCTCGGAGTCAGGGCCGCGGGACCCGGCGGCCTGGGTGCAGTGTTCGACGCCCCCGTTCGCGACGAGCATCAACACGGCCAGCTACGGGAATGGGGCGATGCCGCTTGAGATCGACGGCGATGACGCTGCGGGTGAGACGACGAGCGAGACCAAGACGATCTACGTCGACAACAGCACGCCGACGCTGTCGCTCAGCGGCCCAACCGACGCGCCGAGCACCGCGGGCACGCAGTACGTCATGGCGAGCGCGGCCGGCGGCCCGTCGGGGATCGACGGAATCGCCTGCTCGGTCGACGGAAGCCCCCCGAAGTGGTATGCCGGCGCCAGCGCGCAGATCCCGGTCAGCGGGCTCGGCGAGCACACCGTCAGCTGCAACGCCTACAACAACGCCGTCGATGAGAACGACGTCCATGGCGAGTCCGCGTCGCAGACGTGGTCGCTGAAGATCGGCGCGCCGACGGTGCTGGGGGTCGGGTTCGCCAAGTACGTCGGGCTGAACTGCCACGTCATCAGGCAGCGCACGACGATCCCGGGTCACTGGGTCACCCGCACACGGCACGGCAAGAAGATCAAGGTCAAGACCAAGGCCGGGCACAAGATCGTCAAGGTCACCAAGTGCCACCCCAAGACCAAGCGGGTGCGCCTGGTCACGCGGGTGCCGGTCAGACACCACGGGAAGATCGTGCGCCACCACGGCCAGATCGTGTATCGCAAGAAGATCGAGCACAGGCGCGTCGTGGTCACGCCGCACTGGAAGTCCAAGACCTCCGAACACGTCCGCCACGGGCGCGCGACCACCGTCAGCGGCTGGCTTGGTCTCAGCGACGGCACCGCCCTTGACGGGCAGCCCGTGCAGATCCTGACTGCGCCTGACAACGGACTCGGACAGTTCGCCGTCGCCGCGACCGCGACGACCGCGGCCGACGGCACCTGGACCGCCGAGCTTCCGGTGGGTCCGTCCCGGATCGTCGAGGCGTCCTACGGCGGCGGTGCGACAACCGAAGCGACCGTCTCAGGGGAGGTCAAGGTGATCGTGCGCTCGAGGATCGCGATCAAGAGCGTCACGCCCAGCCGCGTCGCGTGGGGGCACTCGGTCACGATCAAGGGCGAGTTGCTCGGCGGCTACCTGCCCGCCGGCGGGGTCAACGTTCGACTCCGGATCGGGATCGGCAGGGACAAGCTGACCTACGGCGTCCGCGAGCACGTCTCACAGGCGCGCTTCGCAACCACCTACACGTTCGGCGTCGGCAGCGCGCAGATCCGCCGCCGCTACTGGTTCCAGGTCGCGACCCTCCCATCGGGCAACTATCCCTACGCGCCGTCGTCCTCGGACCGGATCTACGTCAAGGTCGGCGGGCACCCCCGCCCAGCCCACGCCGGGAAGCGGCGCCAGCACGACTGACGGGGGGAGCAAATCGCCTCGCCGGCGGCTCTTACAACCAGGCGATGCGAATCGGAACCTTCACAGACGAACCACAGACACCGGCGTTCGGAGTCGGTACGCTTAATGGCGAATGTTCGGAGACATCCTCGAGCCCACGCATCTGCTGTTCATCCTGGTGGTGGCGCTGCTGGTTCTGGGTCCGAAGCGCCTGCCTGAGGTGGGCCGCTCGCTCGGCTCCGGACTTCGTGACTTCCGCCAGGCGATCAGCGGCGAGTCGGTCCACGAGGACCGTCCGCCGCACGCCTACGTCGAACCGGAACCGGATCCCGTGCCGCCGCAGGCGCTTGACGCTTCGCCGACCGAGCCGGCAGGCTTCGATCTGGCGGCCGAGAACGCACCCGAGTCCGATACCTCGGAGAACGAGCCGGCGACGCCGACCGCGTTGCATGAGCACCAGCTCGATCCGCAGGCCGTCGGCGACGATCTGCACGCACCGGCGGCAACCGAGGATCTGCACCCACCTGCAGCGAGCGACGACCTGCAGGCAACCGACGACCTGCACCCACCTGCAGCAGCCGACGACCTGCAGGAGCCCGTCGCAGCTGCCGCGCGAGACTTGGCGCCGGAACCCGTCGCTGCCGCATCCAGCAGTGGATTCGCCTCGGCGCTCGCCTCGTCACGCCAGCGACCCGCCAACGGCGGCGAGCCGGCAGCCGACGACGAGTAGCAGCGGGCACGCGGCAGTCGTCGCGCTGCTGCGACTGACGGAAACGCCTGCGACGGGGCCGGGCCGCGACCCGACCCGAGCAGAGCTTCTGACGTCAAGCGGCGATCCCGAGCGGGCGCTGCGGACCGCGCTCGACGGCGTCGGCGGCCAGGCGACGCTGATCCCGACCGACCCCGACCCGCTGATCTTGCGTGCAGCGGCCGATGTCGAGCGATGGATGGCTGCCGGCATCACGCTCGTCTCCGTGCTCGACTCCGGCTACCCGATCAACCTCCATGCGGTCCACGACCGCCCGGCACTGCTGTTCGTCCGGGGCGAGCTGAGCGCCGGCGACGAGCGCTCGGTCGCGATCGTCGGCTCCCGCCACGCATCGGACCACGGCCGCGCCCACGCCCGACGGCTTGCGACCGGGTTGTCCGAGGCCGGCTACGTCGTCGCCTCGGGACTTGCCGCGGGCATCGACGCGGCGGCGCACGCGGCGACGCTGGACGCCGGCGGGCGGACACTGGCGGTCATCGGCACCGGCGTCGACCGCGTCTACCCGAGCGCGCATGCGCCGCTGCAGCGAACGATCGCGGAACGCGGTGCGGTGATTTCGTGCTTCTGGCCGGATCAGGCACCGACCCGGCAGAGCTTCCCGCTGCGCAATTGCGTGATGTCGGGGCTGACGCGCGCCACCGTGATCGTCGAGGCGTCGTTCACGAGCGGGACCCGCGTCCAGGCGCGGCGCGCGCTCGCGCACGGGCGCCCGGTCTGCCTGGCCTCGAAACTGCTCGCGCAGCGGTGGGCCCAGGAGCTCGCCGAGCGTCCGAACGTCCACATCGCGGATACGGCCGATCAGATCGCGGCGGTGATCGAGCGCCAGCGACACGCCGGCCCGCTGACCGACGACTGAGAGCCGATGCCGACGGTCGCAGAGCTGACCGCGCCGTACGGCAACGTGCTGCTCGCCCCGCAGTCCGGTCCCGGCGTGTGCCAAACCTGCTTCAACCTCACCGAGGGGTACGAGCGTTGTTACGCCTGCGCCCACGGCGGCCGCTGGCTGGACGTCGTGGTCCCGATCTCCTACAGCGTCGGCGGCGAGCAGTTGCACCACGCACTGGTCGCCTACAAGCGAAGGCTGGAGCCGGCTGCGACGCGCTTCACCGTCCAGCTGGCGGCGGTGCTGTGGCGCTTTCTGTCAGCCCACGAACGGTGTGTGTCACGGGCGCTGGGCGTGCCCGCCTTCCCGGTCGTCACGACCGTCCCCTCCAACGACCCCGCCCGCGACGACGAGCACCCGCTGCACCGGCTCGTGGGACAGCTCGTCGGGCCCACGCGCGATCGCTTTCGTCGGCTGCTGATGCGCTCGGCCCATCCCGCGCAACCGCACCGATTCGACGTCGAGCGCTATCGGCCGACCGACCGGCTCGCCGACGAGCCGGTGCTCCTGATCGATGACACCTGGACGACTGGCGCCAACGCCCAGAGCGCGGCCGCGGCACTCAAGCGCGCCGGTGCCGGACCCGTGGCGGCGGTCGTGCTCGGCCGTCACCTCAACCGAGCATGGGGTGCGAACGACAGTCAGCTCAACGGTTTACCGAAGCCCTTTGATTGGGACCATTGCGTGCGTTGTAAGCACCCTGACCTGATCTGAACGAACTCCCACTCGGTGACGCACGAGCTGGCGTTTATGTGGTATTTATTGGCAGACCGAGGGTAGTGCACATCGGCGACGGCCACGCCACAGCCGTCGGTGAAAGGAGAGGAGAGAGCTTGCGACGGATCGGTGCCCTGATAGCAGTGGGTGTCATTGCCGCTGCAGTGGCAGCGTGCGGTGGCTCGTCTGGGAATGGCCCGGTCACCCTCAACTGGCTGGTGTTCCCGGAGCCGTCCGGCTCGTTCGCGAAGGCCGCCGCCGACTGCTCGGCGGCCTCGCATGGCGCGTACAAGATCAACATCACGTTCCTCTCCAACGCGTCTGACCAGCAGCGCCAGACGTTGGTCCAGCGGCTCGCCGCCGGCGACTCGTCGATCGACATCCTCGCGATGGACGTCGACTGGACCGCCGAGTTCGCGTCCGCGGGGTGGATCCGGCCGTGGACCGGCGCCAACAAGCTGGCGGTGTCCAAGGGCGTGCTTCCCGGGCCGCTGAGGACCGCCACCTACCAGGGCAAGCTGTGGGCCGCGCCGATCAACTCCAACACCGAGCTGCTGTGGTACCGCAAGGACCTCATCAAGACCCCGCCGAAGACGTGGAATCAGATGATCGATGACTCGGAACAGCTGGCCAAGGAAGGCAAGCCCCACTACGCCGAGGAGCAGGGCGCCAAGTACGAGGGCCTGGTCGTGTGGTTCAACTCGCTGGTCAACTCGGCCGGCGGCGGCATCGTCGGCCCGGACAACAAGGTGATCATCGGTCCGTCGGCCAAGATCGCGGCGACGATCATGAAGCGACTGGCGACCTCGCCGGCCGCCGACCCCGGGCTCAACACCTCTGAGGAAGGTCCCGGCAACGACGTGTTTCTCGCAGGCAAGGCCGCGTTCGAGATCAATTACCCGTTCGTCTGGTCGGCGGCGATCGCCGGCTATCAGACCTCGCCGAGCTCGAGCGTCAACCCGAAGGACATCGGTTGGGCGCCGTTCCCCGAGGTCGTCCCTGGGATGGCCCCGAAAGTCTCGATCGGCGGCTACAACCTCGGCGTCTCGAGCCACTCCAAGCATGCGCAGCTCGCGTTTCAGGCAGTCCGATGCCTGATCCAGCCGCAGAACCAGATCCGTGACGCGGTCAAGGGCGGGCTGGCGCCAGTGTTGGCAAGCATCTACGACGAGCCGTCGTTCGAAAAGGCCTATCCGTTCCACCAGCTGATCAAGAACCAGCTTGAGCACTACGGCATCCGCCCACAGACGCCGGACTACCAGGACGTCACGCTGGCGCTCCAGGACACCCTGCAACCGGCCGCAGACATCAACCCGAACGACATCGTGAGCAAATTGCGTAACGAGATCAAGACAGCGCTGAAGGGAGAGTCGCTCCTATGACCGGCGACTCGATCGCCGCCCCAGCGGCCGCCGAAGCGACAGCCACCGGCCCCGGCCGCAAGCGGCGCCTGTCAGATCGCACGCGGGCCGAGCGCCGGCTGGCCTTCTACCTGGTCGCGCCGGCCGTGATCGTGATGATCGCGGTCACCGCCTACCCGATCATCGACACGATCATCCTGTCGCTGCAGCGGGCCAGCCTCGACAAGCCGGGCCAGAACGCGTTCATCGGTCTGGACAACTACGGCTACGTGTTCAAGGCCCACCTGTTCTGGATGGACCTGATCCACACGGCCGTGATCACGGTGATCAGCGTCACGATCGAGTTCGCGCTCGGGATGTTGCTGGCGTTGGCGATGCACCGCGTGATCTTCCTGCGCGGGCTGCTGCGCTCGATCGCACTGGTCCCGTATGCGATCGTGGCGGTCGTCGCCGCATACGCGTGGCAGTACTCGTGGTCGCTGGACGACGGCGGCTGGATCCCGCGGCTGCTGGGGATCACCGGCGATCCGCTCAGCCACCAGTTCGGCACCTACGTCGCGATCATCATGACCGAGGTCTGGAAGAACACGCCGTACATGGCGCTGCTGCTACTCGCCGGCCTTTCGCTGGTGCCCGACGAACTGCTGGAAGCCGCCAAGATCGACGGCGCCAGCACCTGGCAGCGGTTCATCAAGATCACGGTGCCGTTGATGAAGCCCGCGATCCTCGTCGCGCTGCTGTTCCGCACGCTCGACGCGTTCCGGATCTTCGACGTGATCTACATCTTCAGCGAGGGCGCCAACAACACCGCGTCGCTGTCGCAGCTGAGCTACAGCACGCTGCTGGAGCGACTCAACCTCGGCCTCGGCTCGGCGGTCTCGGTGGTCCTGTTCCTGTGCGTCGGGTTGATCGCATTCGTGTTCATCAAGGGGTTCGGCGCAGCCGCCAACCCGGCAACGGAGGCGCACTGATGAGTGTCAAGGCCAGACAGCGCACCGGGTGGTCGCTGGCGTTCGTCGTCGTCGTCGTCGTGTCGCTGGTGCCCGTGTTCTGGTTGATCATGCTGTCGCTGAAGACGCCGGAATCCGCGACCGACGGCTCGTTCATCCCGCACCATTGGACGCTGCACAACTACCGGGACATCTTCAACCAGACCGTGTTCACGGCGGCGCTGCGCAACTCGATCGGCATCGGCCTGATCTCGACGACACTGGCGGTGCTGCTGGCATCGTCGGCGGCGTACGCGATCGCGCGACTGGACTTCCCCGGCAAGCAGACGATCCTCGCGGTCGCGCTGCTGGTGACACTGTTCCCGCAGGTGTCGCTGGTCGGACCCCTGTACAACCTGTGGCGGCAGATCGGACTGTTCAACACCTGGCCGGGACTGATCATCCCGTACCTCACGTTCGCGCTGCCGCTGGCGATCTATGTGCTGTCGACGTTCTTCAGGGAGATCCCCTGGGAGCTTGAACAGGCTGCCCAGATCGACGGGGCGACCCCGTTCCAAGCGTTCACGAAGGTGATCGCGCCGCTGGCGGCGCCGGGCCTGGCGACGACCTTCATCATCGTCTTCCTGATCTGCTGGAACGACTTCGTGTTCGCGATCTCGCTGACCGCGACCAACGCCGCAAAGACCGTGCCGGCAGCGATCGCGCAGTTCCCGGGGGTGTCGCAATTCACCCAGCCGATCGGCGACATCGCGGCCGCGGCGGTCGTCGTCACCATACCCGTCATGCTTTTGGTCCTCCTGTTCCAGCGGCGGATCGTCGCCGGCCTGACAGCAGGCGCCGTCAAGGGATAAGGAGTCACAGCCACATGGCCGAGATCGCACTGGAGCACATCACCAAGCGCTACGACGACGGCTACGAAGCCGTCAAGGACCTCAACCTCGACATCGCCGATGGCGAGTTCATGATCCTCGTCGGCCCGTCGGGCTGCGGGAAGTCGACGGCGCTGCGGATGGTGGCGGGGCTGGAGGACATCACCGACGGCGAGCTGAAGATCGGCGGCCAGGTCGTCAACGACAAGACGCCGAAGGACCGGGACATCGCGATGGTGTTCCAGAACTACGCGCTGTACCCGCACATGACGGTGCGCGACAACATGGGCTTCGCGCTCAAGCTGGCCCGCACCCCGAAGGCCGAGATCGCTCAGAAGGTCAACGAGGCGGCGCGGATCCTCGACCTCGAGCAGCATCTGGAGCGCAAGCCCGCCAACCTGTCCGGCGGCCAGCGCCAGCGCGTCGCGATGGGCCGCGCGATCGTCCGCAATCCGAGCGTGTTCCTGATGGACGAGCCGCTGTCCAACCTCGACGCGAAGCTGCGGGTGCAGATGCGCGCCGAGATCTCGCGGATCCAGCAACGCCTCAAGACGACCACGGTGTACGTCACCCACGACCAGACCGAGGCGTTGACGCTCGGCGACCGGATCGCGGTCATGCGCGCCGGGGTGCTGCAGCAGGTCGGCGCGCCGATGGAGCTGTACAACCGGCCGAACAACCTCTTCGTCGCCGGGTTCATCGGCTCGCCGGCGATGAACTTCCTGCCGGCCCACATCGAGGGGGACGTCGTCAAGCTGCCGATCGGCGACGTGCATATCCCCGACGCGCTGCGGGCCCGCCTGCAGGCCGGCCCGGGCGGCGGGCGCGACGGCGTGATCGCCGGTCTGCGACCCGACGATTTCGAGGACGCCTCCCTGATCTCGGGTGAGAGCGCCGGCACCACCTTCCGGACCAAGATCGACGTGCTCGAGTCGATGGGCTCGGAGTACTACGCGTATTTCACGGTCGAGGCCGAGCAGGTCGATGCGCGGGAGCTGCAGGAGCTTGCCGAGGAGGCCGGCACGACCGACCTTCCCGGCCGAGAGGGCACGCAGGTCGTGGCCCGGCTGGAGGCCGCCAGCCATGTCCGGCAGGGTCAGGAGATCGAGCTCTGGTTCAACGCCGAGCACCTGCACCTGTTCGATCCCGAGAACGGCCTCAGCCTGCTGGCAGAGTGACGCGCGGCGTGCACCGCGCTGAGCTAGCGTCACCGACGTGCCCGCTCCTCGTTCGACCGGCCTCCCGGACCAGGACGCACAGAACGACTTCATGCGTGCCCGCCGCCGCGCGGTCGCGTCACGTCTGAGCGCACGGCTGCGGGGCGAGCCCGACGACGTCCGGATGGTGCTCCCCTATGAGGAGGTTGTCGACGCGCTCGGGTTCGTGTCCGAGCGGCGGATCGGGCTCAAGGTCGTCGCGCTGGACACGATCGTCGGCTCAGTTGATCGCGCACGCGACTTCGACCGCAGCTTCCGCCCAACCTCTGGGCGGGTCCGCTCGCGATGGGAGCACATCGACGCGATGATGCGTCGTGGCGAGCCATTGCCGCCGATTGACCTGCTGCGGATCGGCGAGCTCCACTTCGTCCGTGACGGCCACCACCGCGTGTCAGTTGCGCGGGCGCTGGGACGGACCGACATCGACGCCTACATCACCGACGTGCGGACCAAGGTCGGGGCCGAGCGGACGATCACGCTCTCGGACCTGCCGATGAAGAGCCTGGCGCGGGTCTTCGACGAGCGCGTGCCGCTGCCGGAATCCGCGCGCGCCGAGATCCAGCTGACCGACGCCTGGGACTACGCGCGGCTGTCAGAGCACGTCGAGGCGTGGGGCTTTCGCACAAGCCAGGACCGGCGTGAGTCGATCAGCCGAGCCGAGGCGGCCTTCCAGTGGATGGAGCACGAGTATCGGCCGGTCGTCGCGATGCTGCGTGAGGCGGATTTGATCGGCGACCGGACCGAGACCGAGGCCTACCTGCGGGTATCGGCCGAGCGCTACCGGCTGCTGCGCACGCACCGCTGGGACGACGACGTGATCGAGCGGCTGACCGACGCGGGCGCGGGCACGCGCCGGCGCCCCCGGCGCTCGTCATGAGCGGCCGACCACGCGTCCGCAGCGCTCAGCAGCGCCACCAGTCGCCGATCACGCGGCGCCAGTTGTCCCACGCGATCGCGTCAAGCTCGGCGTCAGAGAAGCCCGCGGCGGCGAGCGCGTCGAGCAACCTCGGCACGCCCGCGATGTCGCCGAGCTCGTCGGGGATCATCGCCCCATCGAAGTCCGAGCCCAGCCCGACGTGCTCCACCCCGATCCGCTCGGCGACGTACGCCGCATGCCGCGCGATCAGTTCGACCGGCGTGTCAGGGTCGAGGACGAAGTCCGCGCGCAGGAACGGGACCGCGTAGACGATCCCGACGAGTCCACCGGCGTCACGGACCGCGTCCAGCTGCTCGTCGGTCAGGTTCCGCGACGATTGCGCCAGCGCGTGCGCCGCGGTGTGGCTGGCCACCAGCGGGCCGGCGCCGAGCCGCGCGACGTCCCAGAACCCGGCCTCGTTGAGATGGCTGAGGTCGACGAGGATCCCGAGCTGCGCGCAGCGGGCGACCAGCCGCTTGCCCGCCTTGGTCAACCCGGGCCCGGTGTCGGGACTCGACGGCGCGCGGAACGGGACGCCGCGACCGAAGACAGTCGGGCGGCTCCAGACCGGGCCCAGCGAGCGCAATCCCGCCGCGTACCACAGCTCGAGCGCCTCGAGCTCGGGGTCGATCGCTTCAGCCCCCTCCAGGTGCAGGATCGCGGCGGGCGGAAGCTCGGGGTCGTCGTGCACCGCATCGAGGTCGGCGGCCCGGCGAGCGATCGTGAGCGCGCTGACGCGCTCCAGCGCCGCCAGCCTGCCGGCAGCGCGAGTGGCGAACTGCGCCGCGTAAAGCGGATCGATCGGCTCGGCGAGCGGGACGTCAGTCAGGCGCTCAGGACGCGGCGGGGGCGTGTGGCCATCGTCCGGCGACGGCGTGAAGACAGCAAAGATCGCGGCTCGCACGCCGCCGGCGCGCATCCGTGGCAGGTCGACATGCCCGCCTGACCGGCCCGAAACGAGCCGGTCGTGGTCCTCCGCGATCAACGCATCGTTGTGACCGTCGAACACGGGCCGCATCGTCGGCGACCGTACCGCACCGACGCGCCTACGCACCTGTAGCCGGGAACCCGATCTTGGATAACCTCCGCAGTCGATGGCACGTCCCGCGCGTCAGCCGGCCTCTGGCACGACGCGCAAGCGCTATGCGCCACGCATGGCACCGGCGCAGCGACGCGAGCAACTGCTCGACTCGGCGCTGGAGGTCGTTCTGGGTCAGGGCTACGCGGGCGTCTCGATCGAGGCGATCGCGCGGACGGCAGGCGTCACCCGACCGGTCATCTACGACCATTTCTCCAATCTCGAGGGGCTGATCCATGCGCTGATCGAGCGCGAAGAGCGCTACGCGCTTGATCAGCTGGCCGAGGTCGTGCCCGGACCCGACAGCCCCCACCCGACAGATCTCGGCACCCTCTTGGCCGACGGGCTGCCGTACTTCTTCGACGCGCTCCTGAACCGGCCGGCCACGTGGCGGATCATCCTGCTGCCGCTTGAGGGGACGCCGCGGATCGTACGTGAGCACGTCGAGGCAAACCGCGCGCTTGTCCTCGCCCGGTTCGAGGATGTCGTGCGGGCGGCGGTGGACAACGGCAAGCTGTCAGCCGAGCTCGACATCGAGATCGCCGCACGTGCGGTGATGGGCTTCGCCGAGGACGCCGGCCGGATGGTGCTGACCGACCCTGCCGGCCACGCACCGAACCGCTACGTCGAGTTCGTGCGGTCGATCGCCAGCCTGCTCTCGCCGCGAAACTGATTGCGGCGGAGACCCACGTTCTGAGCCTCCGCCGCGCCGATCGTCGCGACCGCGCGCCCACGGCCGGGTGAGAACGCGCCCCGCAGACAACCGATACGTCCGCCTAAACCCGGCGGCGTCTCCGAAGTTGCGCCCGTCCCTATGCCAAGACCGGCGACATCGCGTCGGCGAGCAGCCTCACCGAATGCAGCCGAGCCTCGACCGACGGGGCCTGGTGGGTGACGATCAGCTCGTCGGCGCCCGTCCGCTCACGGAACTGATCGAGATATTCGCGGACCTGCGCGGGAGCGCCGACGGCGGCGTAGGTGAGCATCTCGTCGACGTGCCCGGCCAAGCCGGCGGCCAGCAGCTGGTCGGCATCCTCGTCCGTGAAGTCTCGGTCGTTCGCCGAGAGGCCGCGGGACCGCGCGAACAGCCCGACTGCACGCAGCCGACGGATCCCCTGCAAATGCTCCTGCGCGGCCGCGGTCGTATCGGCCGCGACGACGTTCACGCCCGCAATCACATACGGCGACTCGAGCTGCTCGGACGGACGGAACTGCAGGCGATAGGCCGCGATCGCGTCTTCCAGCGCCGCGGGTGCGAAGTGCGACGCGAACGCGTACGGCAGCCCGAGCGCCGCGGCGAGGCTGGCGCCGAACAGCGATGACCCGAGAATGTACAGCGGCACGTTCGAGCCCTTGCCCGGCACCGCGTCGACGCCCACGACCCGCGTGTTGCCGGTCAGATAGCCCTGTAGCTCCATCACGTCCTGGGGGAACGTGTCGGCCGCCTGCTGGTCACGCCGCAGCGCGAACATCGTGTTCTGATCCGATCCGGGCGCCCGCCCCAGCCCCAGGTCGATCCGCCCCGGATACATCGCCGCGAGCGTGCCGAACTGTTCAGCGATCACCAGCGGCGCGTGGTTCGGGAGCATCACGCCGCCCGATCCGAGGCGGATCGTCGACGTCTGCGCGCCGACGTGGGCGATCACGACGCTCGTCGCCGACGATGCGATTCCGGACATGTTGTGGTGCTCGGCGTACCAGACCCGCTCGTAGCCCAGCTCCTCCGCCAGCTGGGCGAGCGCCACGCTCGCCGCAAAGCTCTCAGCGGCGGTCTGGCCGCGGCCGATCGGGGCCAAATCAAGGATCGACAGCTTGGTGCGAATCATGCTGTTCAGGCTACTTCGGCCGACGGGCTGTGCGCCGCGGCGTGGCGGCGTTCGAACAGGCGCGTGCCGCTCCACCCTGCTTTACTGAGCCTTCCCTCAGGGGGCGTAGCTCAGTTGGTTAGAGCGCCGGCCTGTCACGCCGGAGGTCGCGGGTTCGAGTCCCGTCGCTCCCGCTTCAGGAGCCAGCCGATTTGCAGGACATTTCGCTTCTCCGACCGGGATGGCAAGTCGGCCCCGGAGGGCCCGAGTAGCGCACCGGAGTAGCGCTTAGAGGGCTTCCATGCCCGGATGCGTCACTCCCAGGAGATCGGCTCGGGATCGTCGACCGCGAGTCTCGCGCGAGAAGTCTCACCCAGGAGGTCGGGGGTCGGGGGGCGGGGTCCCGGTGGCTCCAGCGCATGAATCGCTCGCATTTCACGGCTCTGAACTACGAGTTCGCGGCGGTCGACGAACCGCCGCTTGGGACAGCGTCGATCCCGGGGACGATCAGCTTGACGATCGCGTACTCGTCCGGGTGCTCGCGCAACTGCGTCTCCAGGTTGGTGCGGTGTAGCGCAGGTCGGAGTTGACGTTGACCTTGCCGACGGCGATCCGCGGCTGATCGCGATTGACCGGAAACCAAGATCCCGGTTTCTGGTCGGTCACCGTCCTAGGCTGAGAGCATGGAGTTGGAAACCGGCGAACTGACCGTCGACGTTCATGAGATCCGCAGCCAAGGCCCTGACCGGCCAGTCGCGGTCACCGCTTCCTGGTCAGCGCAGGCGTTGCAGACGGTCGCAACGGTCATGTCAGAACAGCTCGCCCGCCTCCGCCTGACGCCAGCTGAGGACGCCGGACATGTGCTGTTGCTGCGCCAGTACGCGACGCTCGGAGACCGGTTCGCTGATCACGCGGCGGCGGGCGCCCATGCGATCCTGGCGTTCGACGACACGGAACTGTCGGTCTGCGCCGGCCTGCTCAACGACTATGTGCTGCGTGTTGATGGTGTGGGTTACCAGTCGCCGGAGGTCCGCGACCTGCTGCATGCCGTCCGACTGGTCCACGCGCGCCTGAGCGAGATGATCTCTGAGGCGCGGGGCGCTGTTTGCGGTTCACAGGAGTGTCCGGTTTTGGGTTGAGCGAATTGGGCTCGGCACCCGTCGTCCCCCCGCCGAAGCACTCGCCCGCCAGTCGATCACCGACGATCGCATTCCCGGCGAAGCAGTTGCCCGGCGCCAGCCTTGCGGGCGACAGCTTTCACACGACAACGACTACGACCGACCGCCTGACGCCGGGCCGTCCGCTGCCTATGCATCGGTCCGCTTCGCGGAGTTCCCTGTGACTGGCGTTCATTCGTGAGAGATTGCGGAACTCTCGCACGCGGCAGCAATCGAGCTCAAAGTGCTTGCTGAGCACGTGCCGGGTAGCAAGCATGGGACCGGCGGTCAGGAATGTTCCCCGTTGTCTCGCGCCACGGGTACAGTGGGCGCGGCGGACAAGCTGCCGGTCCGTCAAGGGGTCCCGGGCCTTCCTCAGCCGTTGCGAGGCAGTCCGAGAGTTGCCGCTCCACGCCTGTTGCAGCAGTGCCACGTCGCCGCCGCGCGTGCCGTCGACACATCTGCTCCGCCGCTGAAGCGGCCATCAGACGCTGGGCCCACAGATTGCTGGTGTCGGACACTTTGCGTCACGCCCGGGCGGATGCCCGGCGCCTGCGGCGTGGGCCACCGTCGGCCGCTGGCGCTCGACGCCTCGAGCGGTCGCGTGGCGGCGGTGGCCGCTTCGCACCGCGAGCGGTGATGTGATCGACGGCGAGCACGCGGTCGCAATCGCGTGAAATCAGCAGCAGCATTGGGCGTCCCCGCGTCCTCCGCGGGTCGGTGAACTACTCGGCAAGCACGGCCGCGGCTGCATCCTCGCCGGAGCGAACCGCGCCGTCGAAGTACCCCGGCCATTGCGTTGCGGTCTCGGTGCCGGCCCAGCGGATCCGTCCGATCCGAGCGCGGAGCGCTGGGCCGTACTCGGTCCACACCCCCGGAGGCATGAAGGTGGTGAAGGCGCCCCTCGTGTAGGGCTCGGCCGGCCAGTTGGCTACGATGAACTGGCTCGGGTGGGCAGCCTCTGAGCCGAAGTAGGTCGCGTAGTCGGCGAGCACCGCGCGTTGCTGCGCCGCTGGCGTTGCCTGACTGAGCTGGACGGCGCGAGCCGTCGCGATGAAGCCGGTGAGAATCCCGGGCCGGCCGGAGGGCGGCGAGCTGTCAGCGGTGAACTCGATTGTCGGCAGGTTTCCGGTCCCGACGCCACTCTCGCCGGCGCCGCGCCAGAACGCCTCGGGATAGATTGCGTGGACCTTGATGATCGCGCCCATCGGAGAGCGCTGCATCAGCTGCGCTCGCGATGCTGGAAGCGGTGGCGTGTAGCGGATCTCGCCCGCCAATGGGGTCGGTATCGCCACGATCATGTAGCGCGCGGTAGCTTGCCGAGTCGCTGGTAACGATGACTCCGGTGCTGTCCTGTTCGATTGAGCGCACCGGCTGGTTGAGCCTCACGCGGGTTGAAAGCTGCGCGGCAAGCAGCGGTGGGATCTGGCCAGCAGCACCGTAGAAGAGCTTCGATTCCGGATTTTCGGCCTGGGGCGCGACCCTCTGCGTCCAGGCGAAATGCAGGAGCGAGACCTCACTGGGGTCGAACGCGCCCGATCCGCCGATATGGGCCAGCGAGGTGACCATAAACCGGGCAAACGCGTTGGAAGTCTCCTGCTCGAGCCAGGTCGCGAGCGTCTCTGCGTCAAGCGCCGGCGCGTTCGGCGCAGTCCATGGCGCCTCGGGTGGCACCGTCGCGGCAAGCGCTTCGAACTTAGCCCGCACGTGCCCCCGCGCAGCGCGGTCGCGCGCCGTCACCAGGTCGGGGGTGCTCCCGGCCACGGCGCATCCTCGCCCTTCACGAAGCCCTGCTTTGCGTTGAAGTTGAGGACGGTCTTTCCCTCGTGATACCACGGGAAGGTCTTCACAGAAAGCTGGTTTGCCACCGCGGCGATGGGGCCCTGCGTGGGACCGATCCACTGGCCGCCAAGGTCGACCCACCCGCCCTCGACGACCGGAACTCGGACCATCCGGCCGCCGACGTGATCGCGCGCTTCCAGCACGACGACCGAGCGCCCCCCTTCACGATCGCCCGCGCGGCGATCAGCCCCGACAGGCCGGCTCCGACCACGATCACGTCCGCCGAGCGCGCTGAGCTCTTCGAGCACCCGCTCAACACTCCGCCCGCGGCGAGGCTGCCGAGGGCCGCGACCGAGCTGGCCAACATCGAGCGCCGGCTGATGCCCTGCTCGCTAGCGGAAGAGTCGTGCATCGCCCCGGAGCGCGCGCTGTATCGACTGGGCGTGCCTGCGCGATCGCCCAGAAGAAGGGGCCTCGCGCGGCACGAGCCACGCCGTTGGTATCGCCTACGAGCAGCCGCGGGAGGCCTCGCGGTAGGACGACTGCTTTGCACATAGCGATGCCTCCCTCGCCAGCGATCGCTTCGGCGACCGAGGCGTCGCCCAGACCGTCATGACCGCTGACCCCATTTGTCCGACAGCGGCCGCGAACCACGGCGGCATCGTCGCCGCTTCGCTCGCGGGGAGTCCGGCCCAGCGGTCCACTCGACCCGGCGGCGCTTCTGACATCTAACTACGGCCTTGTGGGCCCTGGCCAGCGTTCCCGCCGGCCCCTGGATGCAGCGGTTGGCGGGTCTGTTGTGCACCTCGCGGCGCAGTCGGGTGCCAGAGACAACGCAGGTCTCTCACGCGATGGGGAGACTGGATGAAACCACTTCCAATGTCGTCGGGGACTCGAGGGCTTTAACGCAAGCGTGGCAGCGCATGCGGCGCGGACGATCACGGCTCAGCTAGCGGTCCTGGACGACGCGCTCTGACGGTGTCGAAGGACTCGGCGGGGTCGGCGGCGGCCCCATCGGGCAGCCATTTGAGCCGCCGCTGCTTGAGGACTCGGGCCAGTAGTAGCACTCACTCGCGGTCGGAGTCCGGTAGTAAAGGACGGGGAGCGATAGGTACGGCGTGATCCCCGGGTACATCCGCCGCTGGTTGCAGAGCCCGGCCCAGTCGTGGCCGACGCACCAAGACTGGTTATTGCTCCAGTTCGACCATTGGATCAAGGGGGTCCCGTTCACGGACAGCATCTGGAACCCGTTGTTGGCGTCATAGGCACCGTAGGACGAGCCATTGGCCCACGCCGGCTCTGAGCAGTTGCGGTTCCCGGTGGCGGTGCAGCCGACGACGTCAAGCACCGGCAGCCGGCCCCAACCGTTGCCGAGATATCCATAGTCGGGGGTCTGGGTGATCGACATCCCGCTCGGCGGAGACTCCGCGTCGTAGGTGATGCCAGGGCCGGAGACCGCCCTGGCATCCCAGACGCCGTTATTGATCAATCCCGGCCACATCAGCCCCGCGCCCGTGCCGATGAAGTAGTCCCCATCGGTCCCGCTTTGGCCATTCGGGACGTCTCCGTAGAGCGTCGCGAGCTCTGACAGCGGCGCCGCGGACCAGTTCGAGATCGGGTTGCCTAACAGCGTCGGCGTCTGGGCGCCGGGCGCGGCGTTGCTGGCAGACGTGAGCGGTAGCGTGATCGTCGCTCCGGCGGAGATCTGCGTCAGATACGCCGGCTGTGACATCACACCGCCGAGCTGCCCGGACCACATCGTGTACGCGTTCTCGTCGATGAAGGTCCCGGCCGGCAGCGGATTCGGAGTGGTTGCGTAGAGGTCGCTGTAGGCCGTGAGCGCCGCCGATAGCCCCGATCCGGCCGTGAGGCCCTCGAACCCGTAGTACGCGGCGCGCATCGTCAAACCGGCGACGATCGTGTTGAAGTAGTAGGCGTCGAGCGCCTGGACCTGCTGGCTCTGTGCGCTGCCGAAGAACGGCGATTGCTGTCCGATCAGAGCCGACCCCTGTTGCAGCACGCCGTAGGTCGAGCTGACCCCGCCCGCCAGCGGCCCGCCGAAATCATCGGCCAGCGTCGTGAGGTTGCTGTCGTCGAACTGATCGTCCTCGACGACGTCCCTGATGAAGACCCCGACGAGGCTGTTGACGGCAGCCGCCGGAGCGTCGGGATTTTCGTAGAACTTGACCGATCCAGCGGGGATCGGGAGGTCGCCGAACGCGACGCAGGCCTTCTGGAGCGCGCTGTTCGCTGCCTCGGCCGCAGCGGTGCACACCTGAGCTGGCGACTGCGGAGATGAGCACGTTGGCTGGGCCGAAGCGGGCTTGCTGTAATCGCCACAGCCGATCTGGGCCGCCTCGTCGACCACCGCGACGAAATCGGGGACCACGCCGGTGATCGGGCTCACGTACGGATTGGCGAGTGCGACGAGCTCCGAGAACGTGTTCTGGCTCAGCTCCTGCTGGAGCTGCGTCAGCTCGTTCTGAAGGACGGTCAGCTCGTTGTTGATCTGCGTCAACGCGCTGTCGATGTCTGCCAGCTCATCTGACGGAGTGCTCCCGTTGATGATGTTGTAGAGCTGTGAGACCAGCGATACCGCTCCGCCTGCCTTCGAGGCGGCCTGTAGGAAACTCAACCATCCTCCAGAGCCAACGCCCGCCCCCGGCCACGCCTTTCCCGCCGGCCGCAGCGACGACGCGGACTTTCGGCGGGGCGCAAACGAAACGGGCGCCTGGCCACGATCGAGCTTGTTCACGAGGAATGTGAAGTATTTCGCAAGACCCCCGCGACGTCTCGCTAGGCCCAGGAAGATGCTGCCGTTAAACAGCTGGCCGTCCGCGAGCTCGCCGAGGTCGATGCCCTTCGGGATCGACAGGAACCTCGCCACCCGTGCGTCGCATTGCGCCGGGCGAAGCTTGCCACGCTTCGCGCAATACATCCCCGAAAGCGTCGTCGCCGGGTTGATCACCTGAACGCGCGAGCTCCGACCGCCGAGCACCTGCGCCTGCAGCCGGCCCCTGAAGCGCTGCTTGCCGATCCATCCGCCCGTCGCATAGGCGTTGAACCTCGAGGGCAGCCGCTGGCTCGCGACAACGATCGCCAGTCCACGGCCGTAGGTCATCCCGGTCCCGAGAAGCTTCCCGCGCGCGCCCGGTGCTCGTATCCGGACTGTCGCGCCCACGACGGGGATCGGCCGCGCGCCGCCGGCGATCCAGACGCGGATCGGGACGAACGCAATCGACCGCCGCGGGTTCGGTCGTGCCTGCGCCGATGCCGGCAGGACGGCGAGCGCAAGCCCGCCGAGCACGAGGACCCGCGCAACACGAGATCGCGCGCACACGATGGCGCGCGCTGAGCAGCCAGACATAACTCGATTCATATCGTCCGAGCTCGGCGGATCCTGCTGGTGATGCCGTATAGCCCGGACATGCGGGGCGCAGATCGAAGGCTGGCGCCTAGGTAGACTCGTCGCCAGCACGCCGAGCAGGCCCTGGAGGACCGCGCAGCGCCAGGCCCGGATAGAGACGACGCTGATAGCGATCCGGACCGCCGAGCCACATCCGGCCACCTCCAGTTGTAATGGACGACCACGTCGATCACCTCACTCCTATCGACACTTCAACCCGAGAACTAAAGTCGATCTTGCCTTGTGTGTCAGCCACGGGCGCCTCGCCCCGCCAGTACGGTGAACATCCGGTACCGCGAGACCCCCGAGCTCGCCCAACCGTGAGCACCCGCAGACCCGCGACGCGATAGTCGCAGAGACAGCCTCGGTCAAAGCGTCGGACGCAACTTGGGTTTGACACTGTGATTGACCAACGCATCGGCCTAAGCCTCGCCTGATACGAGATCCAAACCACCGTGAGCGGAGTTCGGATGAGACGCGCCGGCTAGCTCAGTGGCGTGGAGCTTGAGCGCGCGCGGTCTTTTGCAGGATTCGGTAGGTCTGGGCGGCGCGCTCGCGGTCGGCGAGTTCGTCAGAGACGACGGCGGCGCGGGCGAATTGGCGGGCGTTGTGGTCGGTGTAGGCGCCGGGCAGCTGGCCGCGGAATATCTGTGACTTGAGCTGTCAACAACCTGGTTGCGAAGTTTTGCCGTGCCAGACATGTCATCGGTGCCATGCTCGGCAACCGCCAAGCTGACGGGCTGACGACGTACGAAAGAGACGAATGAAGTCGCACGGCGGTCACGACCACCGGGCGGGTATCAGCGATGATCGGGGCGGTGGGCGAGTAGTCGGAGGCTGATGAGGAGGGCCCGAGTTGCCGGTCACGACCCCGTCGCACTGAGCCAGCACTGCCTGTCGGTCGACGGCTCTGAGCCGTAACCGGCCCGAGGCGCATCAGGATTCGGTGGGCGTCGGGAAGTCTTTCGCTGAGGATCTGCTCCACCACATCGGCGTCACCAATCTTCTGTCCGATAGTCGGGTCTCCGAAGATGGTCACGGCGAGCTTCCCCGCTTCGCCAGGAACCTTGACGGCCTCGACGAGCGCGGCACGCCGAAGGAGCTCTTCCAGCTCGTAATTGGTCGACCGCGTAGGGGCCGCTCAGGCCGGGTCCGCAGCGGACGAGCCAGCCGACCCCTCCCGTGTAGGTGCAGAAGTGGCACCTCCCGGTCGATGACGCTCAAGACACCGGCCGCCGGACGTCCGCGATCCCGGGGTACTAGCCGGAGTCGAGCAAGCAGACGCTCGGGAGAGCGATCGGCGGGGGCTGCCGCTTCGTCGCCGGAGGAGGCGCGCAACCGTCACTGCTGCTTTGAGCTGGTGCCTTTCCCCGCTCAGACGGCGTCGCTCACGACTGCGATTGCTCAGGCATGGTGAACCATCATGTGCACCAGGAAGTCGGGTTCGGCGACGCGAAGAACCGGGGCGTCGGGGTTGCCGTAGCCGAGGCGTAGGGGTGTGTTGAAGCGTTGGGGGATGATCTGGGCGTACGGCGGCGCCTGTTCTCCGTCGGCGGTGGCGGGCCACGGCTGTCCGGTGGTCTGAGAGACGGCCGCTTGGAGGCGTTCGAGCATCCACAGCGTGATGCGCTGCAGCCGTTGACTTCCGGAGCCTGGCTCTGCGGTGATCCAGCCCGGACGGATCTGAAAGTCAGATTCCGATCGTGATCCGGGCACCTGGAGGTGGATGTCGCTGCGCGCCGAGCCCCAACTGGTCCAGCCAGGCAGGATCCGTCGAAAGTCGGACAACATCGTGCTCACCAGTGATCTAAACTCGATCCAGTCCAGCTCGTGGTCGGATTCACTGTCGTGCTCTCCGGGCAACTGGCGCACCAGCGAACGCGCCAGGCGCTGAGTGTGTGGTGCGGTCATCCGGCCGGTCGTCGGGTCGCGGCTGTCGAAGACGGCGAGGAGTAGGTGGCCGGTGGTGATCTGGGGATGCCCGTGGCGATAGGCGACAGTCAGCGCGTCCTCAGCGACCACGCGCCGAGCCAGCTCGGAGAAGATCCCGGTGGCCTGATGAGACGGGTGCGGGCCCACCCGGCCGGCGAGGTCGAACGCTTCACCGACGACGCCAAGCTCACTATCTGCCCATAGCTCTGAGAGCACCCGGGCCGCCAGGCTCTCGGGTACTTGAAGGCATCCGATCAAGAGATGAAACGGTTCAACCTCGCGGTGCCCAAGCCGCGCCGCGGTCTCAGCCGCGGCCCCCACCGCGCGGCGTGCCTCAGCGCTGAAGCGCTCAAACGCCGGCACCGGCACCCGCCATAGCTGGCGGCGCTCTGTCAGCGCCGCGGCCAGGAGTTCCCGCCGGACCGCCGCCTCGTCCAGCGGTTCGCGCGTCGCGGGGTACTCATGGTCGATCAGTCCTGCTAGGTCCTCGACGCCCGCCTCGACGAGCACTTGGCCGGCGCGGGAGTCTTCCGCCAGCGCCAGAAGCATCTCCACGTCGCTGGGGTGAACCGTTCCCCGCTCGGCGCCGATCATCACCGCGCGTTCAAGCACCGCCCGGCTGCCCGGGGAGCTAGGGATTCTTCCCAGCCGCAGTTCGTCGCCCTGCCCGTAGGTCCGCACGATCGCGGCGTGAACAGCCCGCGGACCAACCGACTGCTGCGCGATCAGGTCATGGCCGTCGCCGTAGCGGCAGAACGCCAACAGCATGTGCTCAGGTTCAACATGCTCGCGACCCAGCATCCGAGCCTCGTCTTCTGCCAGCCGCAGCTGATCATCAACACCACCTGAGAAGAAGCTCACGACACAATGATCCTCCAACCGCAGCCGCCACGACTATTCTGCAGCTTCTGCTCGCCAATCGGGCACTCTGGGCGTCACGCCGCGCAAGCTCGATTGCGTAGGCAGCGTCCGCGTCGTGCCGATCGGCCGGAGGCGAGCGCAACGCGCGAATAGCGATCGTCCGGACTGTCGGCGCCGGGCTGTGGCTGGCCACGACGCGACCGTGCCTCCTGTACCAGGTAATCACGACCGGTCTCCGGCATTGGCACTGAGATCGGTCGC
>Ga0302178_10001184_pt1 | contig 22321 bp, 19 predicted proteins | sample I_Palsa_E1_3_FD_198790 | JGI IMG/M metagenome (GOLD analysis project Ga0302178, IMG submission 198790) | Peat permafrost microbial communities from Stordalen Mire near Abisko, Sweden - I_Palsa_E1_3 | ecosystem: Environmental > Terrestrial > Soil > Palsa > Peat permafrost | place: Sweden... | reverse complement strand
GCGGGGCACGCCGTGACTGCGCGGGGAGGCTTCCGGGATGCCGGGCCCGTGAACCGCGAACCTCACCTGCTGCTCCCAACGGCGCAGTAGCTGGAATCCCCCGCCTTCAGGTGGGGGAGGATGTCAAATAACGTATCGCCAGGCAACTGCAGCGTGGATCCGGTTCGCCCGCATTATTTAGAAATACCAGGTCAGGAGCGGTAAAGTTCGCATCAGCCGAAAGAAGAAGTGTGATGGCTTTCGGTGACGCTCCGAAATCACGGTCATAATGGTTACGCCTGGCCATATGGCTTGCGGGCCGGTAACCGCAATGCGATGGTTGAGCAGTGCGCTCTCATACCGCCGTCGCCAGGAGGATGCGACTAGTCGTCACCCTGTCGGTTGCGGCTGCCGTGACGGTCATGGCCGGCGCCGTTCTGGTCATCCTGGGCACGGTCATGCGGCCCGGGACCAAGCACTCGGCCGCCGGTATGACCCGCTTGGGTCTCGATGTGGGCGCGGCCGGTATCGCGTTCGGGCTCATCGTGCTCTTGGTTTTCGCGTTCGCGGGCGGCGGGGCGGATCGTCGCGCGGCGGGCCGCAGGAGATCGGCCGGTCGTCAGCAGCATGCGGTCACGGCGGGCGAGCACGGGCGCGACACAGGAACACGTTCGGCCAGATCACACGCACTGAATCCGACGGGTGTGTATTCGCCGGGCGGCCTGCTCGACATGCCAGGGGAAGCCCGCGGGCCTGGGCGCCCAGCCCAGGGCACCTCGGGAACCTGGGGAAGCTCAGGAACCTGGGAAAGCCCAGGGACGCCTGCCGCCGCACGGATGCCGGGTCCGCATCCCCCTCCGGGGGGACGTGAGGCTGCCCCGCCCCCGAGGCTATCGGGTGTACCGGGCGGTGGCGGGTGGAGCCAGGACCGGCCATCGGCGAGCCGTGCCGGCGCTCAGCCACCAGGTCCGGCCCGTCCGCCAGGGATGAACGCCGCAGGGACCGGCCGGATCCCGCAGGCTCATGGTGACGGCTCGCCGCCACCCATGCCGCCGCCCGACCGGATGCGATCCCACGAGGCGCCCCGCTCCGGCCCGGCCGCGCCGCCGCGCGAGCCGATGCCCCCCCGCGAGCCGATGCCCCCCCGCGAGCCGATGTCCCCGCGCGGCGACGGACCCTCACGTGAAGCCATGCCGCCTCGTGGCGCCGCTCCGCCTCGTGGCGCCGCTCCGCCTCGTGGCGCCGCTCCGCCTCGTGGTCCCGGCTGGCCGCGCGAAGCGCCGCGGCCTGGGGCGCCGATGCCTCCCAGGGACGGTATGCCGCTCCGCGACGGTATGCCGCTCCGCGACGGCATGTCATCCGGCGGCCCCATCCGCCCGGGTGGTCCCTTGCCGCCCCGCGAACCGGTCAACCCCATCCATCCGGGGCCACCTGGCCGCGGAACGGGGAGCGGGCCCGGGCGCCATTCGGGCGGTCCCGGTTACGCCGCGCCGGGCGGACCTCCCCGTCCCGGCCGTTCAGGACCGGCCGGGGCGCCAGGATTTTCCGGACCGGCCGAGTCCTCAAGGCAGTTCGACGGCGGGTACGCGTACGTCATCCGCGCGGCGGATAAAGCGGATAAACCAGTCCGCCCGGCCAGCCACGCCCAGCAGCCGAACCCTGGGCAGCAGCCGAACCCTGGGCAGCCGGCCAACTCCGGGCCGGCCGTCGACGACGCGGACGTGTATGTCTACCGGGACACCAGCGAACCGTCCGGCCCTCCCGCCGCGGCAGCCACGGAGCGGGGAGCTGACGAGCACGACGCCTCCTACTGGTACGACCTGTCCGGAGAGGACAGCGCGCCGGTGCTGGCCGAGACCCGGGGCCCGTTCGAACCGCTGGTGTCATCGAGCCGCCCGCCGTCCGATCCGGCGCATGCGGCGTCCACCCCATCCTCGTCCGCTCAGGATCCGGGCGCACCGAGCGCGATGGCTAACGGCGCCGACGACGAGCTGATGGCACCGGACATCGCTGGTGACCACGGCGATGAGAATTCGGCTCATGAGCGCGCCCGCAAGCTTGAGCAGATCAAGGACTTCTATCTGACCGCGGAAGCCATCGGCGAGCAGAACGTCGACAAGCACTTTGACCAGCTCCTGGCCCAGCAGCGCGAGCTGATCGGTAAGTACTTCAAGCAGTCCGACGCCGGCGACGGCCTCACGGCCCGGGAAGAAACCCGGAGCGAAACTCAAGCTGAAGCTCCCGCTGGCGCGGGTCCGGCCCGGCTGGACGGGCCGCGCGCCCCCGGGCGCCAGCCCGATGCTCCCCCCGGAGCGAGCGTTGCCGCCGACCAGCCCCGCGTATGGTGACCTCGGACGCTCACGCGCTGGTCGTCGCGGTCCTCGGCCTGGGGGAGGCTGGTTCGGCGATCGCCGCTGACCTGGTCGCCGCGGGCGTGCGGGTCCGGGGTTACGACCCGGCGGTCACCCCGGCCGACGGCATCACCGCCACCGTCGGGGAGGCTGAGGCGGCGCGGGGGGCGGACCTGGTGCTGAGCGTCAACAGCGCGAAGGCCGCGGTGGACGCGCTGGCGGCCGGGCTGTACGGGCTGCGGCCGGACGCGCTCTGGGCCGATCTGAATACCGCCGCACCGGGGACCAAGCGGCAGCTCGCGGGCATCGCCGAGGCGGTCGGCGTGCCCTTCACCGATGTCGCGATGATGGCGCCGGTATCCGGGCGCGGCCTGCGTGTCCCCATGCTCGCCAGCGGGCCGGGAGCGGCGCGTTACGCCGCCGTCCTGACGCCGTTGGGCGCGAACGTCGAGGTGCTCGACGGTCCGGCCGGGTTGGCGGCCAGCAAGAAGCTCCTGCGCAGTGTGTTCTACAAGGGCATGGCCGCGGCGGTGATCGAAGCCCTTGACGCCGCCCGGGCCGCGGGTGACGAGCCGTGGCTGCGCGAGCACATCGCGGCCGAGCTGACCGCGGCGGACGCCGGAACGATCGAGCGGATCATCGACGGCACCCGCAGGCACGCGGTGCGCCGCGCCGCCGAGATGGAAGCGGCCGCGGACATGCTCACCGAACTAGGTGTGCCGCCCGCCATGGCGGATGCCAGCCGTGCCCTGCACGAGCGGCTGGCGCAGGGCCCGCCCCAGGCCACGCACACAAAAAGCGCGCCTCGGGCACCCCGGGTCAGGCCCGAGCCTTACTCGAGCGACCCGAGCGCCTCGGCCAGCGGCCCGAGGGAGTCCGGCTTCGCGTGATGCGGCAGGTTGACGATCACCAGGTCGACTCCGGCGTCGCGGTAAGCGGCGGCTGCGGCCGCCGTCGGTTCCAGATTTCCATCAGGCTCGATGCGCAGGTTGACCGAGCAGGTGATCTCGTTCACGTCGCGTCCGATGGCGGCGCAGTGCCCGGCCAGGACGTCCTTTAGCTCGAGCCAGTCCTGCGGTCCGTCGACGATGGCGTTCCACTGCTGCGCCCAGCGCGCCACCGTGCGCAGCGTGCGCGTCTTGCCCCGGCCCCCGATCGTGACCGGCGGATGCGGCCGCTGCACCGGCTTCGGCTCGCACCTGGCCTCGGTGAGCTGGACGTACCGGCCGGCAAACGTGGTGGTGGTCTGGCTCAGCAGGCTGACGATGGCCTCGACGCCCTCGTCGAACCGGTCGAAGCGCTCCCGCAGCGGCGGCAGCGTGATGCCGTAGGCGTCGCACTCCTGCTGGTTCCAGCCGGCGCCAAGGCCGAGCTCAAGCCGGCCGCCGGAGATGATGTCGACGGTGGCGGCCATGTTGGCCAGCACGGCCGGATGCCGGTACACCATGCCGGTTACCTGGCAACCGAGCCGGATCCGCCGCGTGGCTTGCGCCATCGCGGCCAGCATCGTCCAGGCCTCGAAGTTCGGCCCGGCCAGGTCACCGCTCAGCGGATAGAAGTGATCCCAGTTCCACGCCGACTCGAACAGGGGGATCTCGTCCGCCGCGATCCACGCGTCGCGGAGCTCTTCCCACGTCTGATGCTCGGGCCGTGTCTTGATCGCGAAGCGCATCTGCGGTGCGTCCCCTTCTTTGCCGGACAGCAAGACCGTAGCGCCATTTTAATCAGCAGGGGGCAGCCTCAGACCCAGCACCCGGACCCTCTGCAAGTACCTTGATATCGAGATACTGTAGGTTGGATCGTACGGTACGAGCGAGGAGGCTCAACGATGACGGCGAATAGTTTCGGCAGCCGGGCGGCGCTCAAGGTCGCGGACGAGCAGTACGAGATCTACCGGCTGGATGCCGTGGACGGATCTGACAGCCTCCCGTTCAGCCTGAAGGTCCTGCTGGAGAACCTGCTCCGCAACGAGGACGGCGTCAACGTCACCGCCGACCACGTGAGCGCGCTGGCCCAATGGGATCCGGGCAAAGAGCCAGACACCGAGATCCAGTTCACCCCGGCCCGGGTCATCCTGCAGGACCTGACCGGTGTGCCGGCCGTGGTCGACCTGGCCGCGATGCGGGAGGCCATGCAGGCCCTGGGCGGTGACCCGACCAAGATCAACCCGCTCTGCCCGGCCGAGCTGGTCATCGACCACTCCGTGGTGGCGGACGTGTTCGGCAGCCCGGACGCGTTCAGGCGGAATGTGGAGATCGAGTTCGAGCGCAACCACGAGCGATTCCAGTTCCTGCGCTGGGGCCAGGACGCGTTCAGCCAGTTCAAGGTGGTCCCGCCGGGTACCGGCATCGTGCACCAGGTGAACATCGAATACCTGGCCCGGGTCGTGATGAACACCGATGGCGTCGCCTACCCCGACACCTGCGTGGGCACCGACTCGCACACCACGATGCAGAACGGCCTCGGGATTCTCGGCTGGGGCGTCGGCGGCATCGAGGCCGAGGCCGCGATGCTCGGCCAGCCCATCTCCATGCTCATCCCGAAGGTGGTCGGATTCCGCCTGTCCGGCGCGCTGCCGGGCGGCGCGACAGCTACCGACCTGGTGCTCACCATCACCGAGCTGCTGCGCAAGCACGGCGTGGTAGGCAAGTTCGTCGAGTTCTACGGCGACGGCGTGGCCGCGGTCCCGGTGGCCAACCGCGCCACCATCGGCAACATGTCGCCGGAATTCGGCTCCACCTGCGCGATTTTCCCGATTGATGCGAACACGCTGAACTACCTCAAGCTCACCGGCCGGCCCGATCAGCGGGTCGCGCTGGTCGAGGCGTACGCCAAGGAGCAGGGCCTCTGGCACGACCCGGAGGCCCGGCACCACGAGGTCAGGTACTCCGAGCAGCTCACCCTGGACCTGTCCACCGTCGTGCCTTCGATCGCGGGCCCGAAGCGCCCGCAGGACCGGATCGCGCTGGCCGACGCCAAGACGGCCTTCCGGGACGCCCTGCCCAACTACGTGCCGGAAGCCAGCCTGGACAGCGGCCTGGACGGCACGTTCCCGGCCTCGGACCCGGTCGCCGCGGGTGACGGGACCAGGCCCTCGCATCCCGTCCAGGTCACGCTGGACGACGGCACGCAGACCTCGGTCGACCATGGCTCGGTGGTGATCGCCGCCATCACCTCCTGCACCAACACCTCCAACCCCTCGGTCATGGTCGGGGCCGCGCTGCTGGCCAGGAACGCGGTCGATAAGGGCCTGAGCCGCAAGCCCTGGGTGAAGACCTCGCTGGCGCCGGGCTCCAAGGTCGTGATGGATTACTTCGAGCGGGCCGGCCTGGTGCCCTACCTGGACAAACTCGGCTTCAACCTGGTCGGCTACGGCTGCACCACCTGCATCGGGAACTCCGGCCCGCTGCCGCCCGCGATCAGCGAGGCGGTGAACGAGGCCGACCTGGCCGTGGCGGCCGTGCTGTCGGGGAACCGGAACTTCGAGGGCCGGATCAACCCGGACGTGAAACTGAACTACCTGGCCTCCCCGCCGCTGGTAGTCGCCTACGCGCTAGCCGGGACGATGGACATCGACCTGAACCACGAGCCGCTCGGCTCCGATACCGAAGGCAAGCCGGTCTACCTGGCCGACATCTGGCCGTCCCAGGAAGAGATCGCCGACGTCGTGCACAATGCGGTGGCGCAGGAGATGTTCACTCGCGACTATGCCGACGTGTTCAAGGGCGACGACAACTGGCGCGGGCTGCAGATCCCGGCGGGCGACACGTTCGACTGGGGTGCGGAGTCGACCTACGTGCGGCGTCCGCCGTACTTCGACGGCATGCCGGCCGAGCCCGAGCCGGTCACCGACATAACCGGCGCCCGGGTGCTGGCCATGCTCGGCGACTCGGTGACCACCGACCACATCTCGCCGGCCGGCGCGATCAAGACCGACAGCCCGGCAGGCAAGTACCTGACCTCCCGCGGCGTGGAGCGGCGCGATTTCAACTCCTACGGATCCCGCCGCGGCAACCACGAGGTGATGATCCGCGGCACGTTCGCGAACATCCGGCTGCGCAACCAGCTCGCACCGGGCACCGAGGGCGGCGTGACCACCAAGGACGGCGAGCAGATGCCGATCTACGACGCGTCCCGCCAGTACATCGACGAGGGCGTCCCGCTGATCGTGCTCGGCGGCAAGGAGTACGGCTCTGGGTCGTCCCGTGACTGGGCCGCGAAGGGCACCCTGCTGCTCGGCGTGCGCGCCGTCCTGGTCGAGTCCTTCGAGCGCATCCACCGGTCCAACCTGATCGGCATGGGCGTCCTGCCCCTGCAGTACCGGCCGGGGGAGTCGGCGGCATCCTTGGGACTCACCGGGAATGAGACCTTCGATATCCGCGGCGTAGAGGAACTAAATTCAGGAAATATTCCGAACGAGGTCGTGGTGACAGCCGACGGCAAGGAATTCCGTGCCAAGGTGCGGATCGACACCCCGGGCGAGGCGGACTACTACCGGCACGGCGGCATAATGCAGTATGTGCTGCGGTCCCTGCTGGAAGGATCCGGCGATAACCAGGCCAGCTGATGCCCTGATCGTCACCCGGCTCAGGACGGCCGGCTGCGTTTTCGCCGAGGACGAGGCCGAGATGCTCATCGCCTCGGCCCGGACCCCTGGCGAGCTGGACGCCATGGTGAACCAGCGGGTCGCTGGCCTGCCGCTCGAACAGGTCCTGGGCTGGGCGGAATTCCGCGGCCTGCGGATCGCCGTGGACCCCGGGGTCTTCGTGCCGCGCCGCCGCACCGAGTTCCTCGTCGAGCAGGCCATAGCGGTGGCCCGGCCGGGTGACGTCATCGTCGACCTGTGCTGCGGCACGGGCGCGATCGGCATCGCGCTGGCCGCCGCCGTGCCCCGCGCCGAACTGCACGCCGCCGACATCGACCCGGCCGCGGTGCGCTGCGCCCGGCGCAACGTCGCCACATTCGCCTCTTCCCTGGGCTTGGTGGCTCGCGTGTACCAGGGCGATCTCTACCAGCCGCTGCCGGCCGGCCTGCGTGGCCGGATCGCGGTCCTGGTCGCCAACGTGCCCTACGTGCCCACCGAGGAGATCGCGTTCCTGCCGCCGGAGGCCAGGACGCACGAGCCCCCGGTGGCGCTGGACGGCGGCGGCGACGGACTCGACGTGCTGCGGCAGGTCGCCGCCGGGGCGTCCTGCTGGCTGGCGCCCGGCGGTCACTTGTTCGTCGAGACCAGCGAGCGGCAGGCCAAGGCCGCCGGGACAGCCTTCGCGGCCAGCGGCCTCGTCCCCTGCGTGATCAGCGACGAAGGCCTGGCCGCCACCGTCATCACCGGCCAGCGGCCTGGGTAGCTGGCCCGGGCTCAGAAACCGGGGAAGATCGCTCGCAGCTCGTCAAGCTCCACGCCGGCGTGCTCGTCCGCCGGGGTGTGGCCGGAGTCCAGGCGTCCGTAGATCAGCCGGACGAACGCCTCAGCCGGCAGTCGCAGTTCCGATACGCCCAGCTCGGGCACGGTCTCGTCGTCCGCGGGCACCAGCGTGACCGCGTCGCCGGTCTCCAGCGTGAACCGGCGCTCGGGGTCGGTGGTAGTCACGCGGATCTTGCGCTGCTTGCCGTCAGGCTTGGCGGTCCGGGCCGCGAGCTGGTCGAGGGTGTCGATCAGCAGGGCCACGGCATCCGGCGCCAGTGTTTCCTTGGGGTCTAGTGCGACGACGACGTCCCAGGTGTGGATGGCGTGCTCACCCACGCGCATCCGGGCGATCCCGGCGGTGTCGAGTTCCAGCCCGAACATGCTCAGGTGGAACCGGGCCTGCTCATCGGCGTCCATCGATTCGAAACGCGCCAGGGTGGCCTGGTCCGCGTGCAGCGCGTCAGACGCCTGGGCCTGCGGGGTCTTGGCGTTCCACACCTCCCAGACCGGGGCGAACGCGTCCTGGCCGGGCGGTTCCTGGCCGGACAGCCCGGCATTGAGGAACAACTCGAAGATCTCGGCCTGGGAACCCAGGTGGGAGAGCACCTGGGCGATGGACCACTCGCTCGCGTACGACTGCCGTTCCAGCTGGCCGAGGTCGAGGGGTTCGACGGCAGCTCGTAGGCGGTCGTGGGAGCGCCGCAGCGCGCTGATCCACGGGGTCGGGCTACTTTCCATGTCGCTTCTCCGTTACTTGCTTGCTCATCAGGATCGCGGCGTGGAGACCCCGGCGCACGGCCTGCGGTTTCGCCGGCAATGCTGATGTTAACGCGGCCAGGAACATCGCGGCGGGGCACCCCACCCACCTCCATCCCCCTTCATGCGGGGAGGCGTCGGGGTTACCCGGCCGGTGAACCGCGAACCTCAACTGCTTGCCTCCTTAACCGGACGTGAGCAGCTGGAATCCCATGCCTTCACTTCAGCCGGGGGAGGATGCCAAGGAGGGAATTCTCCGGAAGAGCCTACTAGGGCGCGCCCGAGTCCAAGGAGCCGCCGGGTCGCCGGCGGCGCTCTCTGCCTAGCCGAGTCCGGAGGGTGCCCTCCACATCGGCTACCATGAAGCCATGACCGGCCGTCAGCCCCGTGGTGATCCGCCTGGCGCCGAGCCCGCGCGCCGGTTGCGGGCGGACGCCGCCCGCAACCGCGCGGCCATCGTGGCCGTGGCCAGGGACGTGTTCGCGGAGCAAGGCCTGGAAGCGCCGCTCGAGGCGATCGCCGCTCGAGCCGGGGTGGGCATCGCCACCTTGTACCGGCGGTTCCCCACCCGGGAGAAGCTCGTCGCGGCCGCGCTCGTAGAGAAGATCGCCGCCTACGCCGAGGCCGCTGAGCAGGCCCTGGCCGTGGCCGATCCGTGGCAGGGCTTCGCGGGATTCGTGCTGCGCAGCTGCGAATTGCAGGCCGGCGATCGCGGGCTATCGGACCTGCTGTCTATGACGCTGTCCGCGGATGAACACGTCGAGCAGCTGCGCAGGACGGCCAACGACCGGGTTATCGTGCTCATCGACCGGGCCAAGGCGCAGGGCAGCCTGCGCGAGGACTTCGTCGGCGAGGACCTCGTGCTCGTGCTCATCGCCACGGCCGCGGTCATGCATGTCACCCGGACGGACGCTCCCGACGCCTGGCGGCGGTTTGCCGCCCTGACGCTCGACGCATTCCGGTGCCGTGACTCACCGCCGCTGCCCGACCCGCCCTCGACCGCCCAGATGACCAGGGCGATGATTCGCCTGGCCGCCGAACGTGGCTGCGGCGAGCGCGGCTGAAACCGCTGATAAACCGCTGATAACGAGACACACACAATGGAGGACGACATGCGCAACATGGCCCTGCTCGGCACCAGGCTGGTGCTCGGCAGTTACCTGGCCGTCCACGGTGCCCAGAAGCTGTTCGGTATTCTCGGCGGCCCCGGGCTGGACAAGGCCGGGGCCGGCTTCGACCGGATCGGCCTGTCGCCGGGCAAGCAGATGGCGGCCGCCGCCGGGATCACCGAGCTCGCCGGGGGCGTGCTCACCGCGGCCGGCGTCGCCGATCCGGCGGGCCCGCTCGCGATCATGGGGGCGATGAGCATCGCCGCCGTCACCCATCGGGCGAACGGGCCGCTGTCCGCCAAGGGCGGTTTCGAGCTGCCGCTCACCAACCTGGCCGCGGCTACCGCCCTACTTGCCACCGGAACCGGCAAGTTCCGCCTCGGCCCCGCGCTGCCCCGGCCGCTCGCCGCGGTGGCGGGTGCGGGCGGCGCGCTGGTCGCGGCCGGCTTGCTGACCAAGATGCTGACCGCCAAGCCGCCGGCTCCGGCCCATACTGGCAGCCAGCCCGATCCCGAACGCGAGCCAAGCCCCGAGGCGCCGGCGGCAAAATAGGCGGGCAAATCCTGTCGGGTCTGGCGGCGCCCGGTCAGGGCTTCGTCACGAATTACGGCTACACCCTCGGCTGGCAGAGCCAGATCGCGGCGGAGCCGTCCCGTTTCCGCCCAGCCAGGGGCGCCTGGACGACAAGACCCACACGTTCACTTCGCCGACTATCTTCGGCCTGCTTGACGCGGCCTCGTCTTTGCTCCTAGCGTTCCTGCCGGGAAAGGCAGTTCTCGTTCTGGTCGCCGCCGGGGGATCCTCTGACTCAGGAGATGGACGATGCGGGCCGGACGGCCGCGCTCACGCCGGCCGAATCCGTGGCCGCGCACGAGCCTGCCCGGCCGTGGCTTAACCACCGGCACCTCATGGCCGCGTACGGTGTATTCCTCGCGTACGCGGGCGTGTCGGCCATCTTCGCCGGAGGCGAGGATAAGGTCTGGGCCATCTGGGCGGCCTGCGGCTATGCCGCCGCCCTGCTGATCTTGTGGCGTTCGCGCGCCCGGACCGTCGCCGCGCTGGTGTCGGTGGCCGTAGCCGTGCTGGCCCCGCTGCTCTGGCTCTCCGTCGCCTATCCCCTCGAAGCGGGCATGATGGTCATCGACCGGTCCGCGATGCTGCTGATCCACCACGGCTCGCCCTACCTGCCGTCGGCGCAGGTGATCTCCTGGCTGTCCTACAACCCCTACCTACCCGTCATGACGCTGTTCGGCCTGCCGTACGCGGCTGGTCTGGGCGGCCTAGCGGGAAACTCCGGAGTGTGGCTGGCCGTGGGCACAGTGGCCGTGCTCACCGTGGCGTTCTGGATCGCGATGCCGCACCGGCCCTGTGTCTCATGCCGCCGCGACGCGCTGCTTGGGCTGGCGGTCGCCGTCGCCTCCCCGGTGATCGGACTCAACCTGGCCGTGATCACTACGGATCCTCCCGTGCTCGCGTTCATGCTGCTGGCGTTCGCTCTGGCGGCCCGTCCCGTGCGAGCGGCCCGTCCCGTGCGAGCGGCCGGTCCCGTGCGAGCGGCCGGTCCCGTGCGAGCGGCGATCACCGGGGCCGCCAGCTCCGGTGCCGCTCTCGGCGTCGCCTGCGACCTGAAGTCCACCGCATGGCTCGCGGTCCCGGTCATGGCCGCGATGTTCGCCGCCCGCGACGGCGCGCGGGCCGCCGGACGGTTCCTCGGGGCGGCGGTGCTGACCATGGTGGTCCTCATCGCCGCCCTCGCCCCAGCCACGCTCGTCAGGGGTGACGCGGCGGCCGCCCTGGTGCAGAACAGCGTGCTGTTCCCGCTCGGCCTGACCCACTACAAGACGCCGGCCGAGAGCCTGCTGCCCGGGCACCTGCTCACCGCGATGGGGACAGCCGGACACGTGGTCTCGATCGGCCTGCTGCTGGCGGCCGGCCTAGCCATTGTGATCTCGCTGCTGATCAGGCCGCCGCGCGAGGTGTCCGCGGCGTGCTGGCGACTGGCGATCGGGCTGGCGTTGATATTCCTGCTGGGACCCGACGTACGTTTCGGCTACTTCATCTACCCGCTCGGCCTGGTCGGCTGGCTGGCCCTGACCGGCCCTGACCGGCCCTGACCGGCCCTGACCGACCCTGACCGACCCTGACCGACCCTGACCGACCCTGACCGACCCTGACCGGCCAGCGGCGGACGTCGGCGGCGATTGCGTTCCCCCGACGAGATGTGAACGTGTTCAAATCCGCTCCAGCTGTCCGGCCCTGGGCCTGCTTGTGGAATGCTGGTCCGGTAGAAGGCAGAAAGGGGCGTGCGAGGATGCGCGTGGTGGAGGTCGACCGCCGGGGCGGGCCAGAGGTACTGAACGTCGCGAAGCGGGAGGCGCCCCGGCCGGGCCCGGGCCAGGTGGTCGTGGATGTGGCCGCGGCCGGGGTGAACTACATGGACATCTACCAGCGTGAGGGTGCCGGCGGCTATCGCCCCGATCTGCCTTTCGTACCTGGCGCCGAGGGCGCTGGGACGGTCGCCGCCGTGGGAGAGGGCGTCAGCCATCTGGCCGTCGGTGATCCGGTGGCCTGGGCCGGCCCGGGCAGCAGTTACGCCGAGCAGGTCGCGCTCCCGGCCAATCGCGTCGTTCCTGTGCCGCCCGGGATCAGCCTGCAGGTGGCGGGAGCCGCCATCCTGCAGGGCATGACCGCTCACTACCTGGTCACCAGCACGTATCCGGTACGCGAAGGCGACATCGCCGTCGTGCACGCGGCGGCCGGCGGGGTCGGGCTGCTGCTGACCCAGCTGGTGAAGCGGCGAGGCGGGATCGTCGTCGCCACCACCTCGGGCGGGGAGAAGGCAGAACTCGCTCGCGGGGCCGGCGCCGACCACATCACCGGCTATGACAACTTCCGTGCCGTCGTCGACGAGGTGACCGACGGTGCGGGCGCGCACGTAGTGTACGACGGCGTCGGCAAGGACACGTTCGACGACGGCCTGGCGGCTCTGCGCCCGCGCGGGATGATGGTCCTCTACGGAGCCGCGAGTGGTCAGGTGCCGCCGGTCGACCCGCAGCGGTTGAACAGCGGCGGTTCGCTGTTCCTGACCCGGCCGACCATGGTGCACTACATCGCTGACCCCGAAGAACTGCGGTGGCGGGCCGGCGAGGTCTTCGCGTGGATCGCCGCAGGCGAGCTCGACGTGCGGATCGGCGGGACCTATCCGCTGGCCGACGCCCGCCGGGCGCAGGAGGACCTCGCCGCCCGGCGGACCACAGGCAAGCTGCTTCTCCTGCCGGGGCTGTAGCCGTCACGCCGGGGCCGTCACGCCGGAGCCGTCACGTCAACCTGTCCCTGCGCACGCAGTACGGTTCGTTCGGCTCGATAAATTTCGTTCGGTTCCGGTTACGTTAGCTCCTGATGCCTAAGTCCCTTTCCGGCGGGCCGCGCCGGCCGTATGCGATTCCGCTGCTCGTGCTGGCGGTCGCCGCGGCCGGGTTCAACCTGCGCACCGCCATCACCAGCTTGCCGCCGCTGTTCCCCGACCTGGGAACGCGGCTGCACCTGTCGTCGGCCGCGCTGTCGCTGCTCGCGGCGACGCCGGTGATCTGCTTCGGCGTGGTCTCCGCCTTCGCTGCCTGGCTGAACCGGCGTTTCGGCGAGGAAGCGATCCTGCTGGTGGCCCTGGGCGTGCTCACCGCGGGACTGCTGTTGCGGGGGGCGGCCCCCGGGATTCTGCTATTCCCTGGGACGGCGCTGGCGGCGAGCGCGATCGCCATTCTCAACGTGCTGCTTTCCAGCATGGTCAAGCGGCGCTGGCCGGAACGAGCCGGGTTGCTGATCGGGATCTACCTGACGGCGCTGTCCGTGGGAGCGATCCTCTCCTCGCTGATCAGCGTGCCGCTGTACCGGAGCTCGGGCGGTTCGGTGCCGCTCGCGCTCGGGCTGTGGGCCGCGCCGGCCGCGCTGGCCATGCTGCTGTGGCTGCCGCAGCTGCGGTACCGGGGCGCCGGGAGCCCGGCCATAGCCGCGCCCGCCGCTGCTTCGGCGGTGGCTCTCGCCGCGGGCCGGATCAAGATCTACAGGTACGCGCTCACCTGGCAGGTCACGGCGTTCATGGGGTTGCAGAGCCTGCTGTACTACGCGGCTCTGTCCTGGTTGCCGACCATCTTCCAGGACCGCGGCTCGTCACCGGTCGCGGCCGGTAACCTGCTGGCCCTGATGGGTGTCGGCAACCTTGCCACCTCGCTGATCGTGCCGGTGCTCGCCCACCGCGCCCCCGGCCAGCGTGCCCTGGTCGTGCCCAGCCTGATCGGGACCGCCGTCGGCCTGGCCGGATCGCTCTGGGCGCCGCTGGGCCAGGCCCCGCTCTGGGTGCTCGTCCTCGGCATCAGCCAGGGCTCATGCCTCGGCCTGGCCATCTTCTTCATGATGGCCCGGGCCCCGAATCCGGGCGTAGCGGCCTCTCTTTCTGCCTTCTCGCAGTCGGTCGGCTACCTGGTGGCCAGCGCCGGGCCGCTCGAGGTCGGGCTGCTGCACACGGCCACCGGCAGCTGGGACATCCCGGTCGGGCTGCTGCTGGTGCTCTCGGCCTGTGAGCTGGCCGTCGGCCTCCTCGCGGCGCGCCCGCTCGTGCTTCCCGCCGTCCCTCCTGGGCCGCTTTTTGGCCTAGGAGGGCCAGGGGGGCACGGGGGGATGGAATCCCCCCGTACGCGGGGGGTTCCCGGGGGGTCGCCCCCCCGGGGCTAAACAGCACATCCCCGACACGCGTGTCGGGGACTGGGCCGCCGCGATGACCTATCTGAAACGTCACGGTCGTAGACTCGGCTCGTTCGCGTTCCCCATCAGGCCCGCACAGCACATGAGGAGCAGACGGTGACCCTGCTGGAGTGCATTAACGGTCCTGAGGACCTCAAGGAGCTGAGCCAAGATCAGCTCACCCGCCTGGCCGCGGAGATCCGCGACCTCCTCATCGAGACGACGACAAGGACCAGCGGTCACCTAGGGCCGAACCTCGGTGTGGTCGAACTCACAATTGCGGTCCACCGCGTCTTTGACTCGCCCAAGGACCGGATCGTTTTCGACACCGGCCACCAGGCGTACGTGCACAAGCTGCTGACCGGCCGCGTCGGGGCGTTCAGCACGCTCAGGCAGCGCGGCGGGCTCACCGGCTACCCGAGCCGGGCCGAGTCTGAGCACGATCTGGTGGAGAACTCGCACGCTTCGACCAGCCTGTCCTACGCCGACGGCCTGGCCAAGGCGTACAAGCTGCGGGGTGAGCAAGACCGGACTGTGGTCGCCATCATCGGTGACGGGGCGCTCACCGGCGGCATGGCCTGGGAGGCGCTGAACAACATCGCCGCGGCCAAGGACTCGCGGCTGGTCATGATCGTCAACGACAACGGCTGGTCCTACCAGCCGACGATCGGCGGCCTGGCCGAGCACCTGGCCGCGATCCGGGTCACCCAGCGCTACGAGAACGTGCTCGACTACATCAAGACCACGCTGTCTCGCGCCCCGGTTCTCGGCGCCCCCCTGTACGGCACGCTGCACGGCATCAAGAAGGGCATCAAGGACGTCCTGCAGCCGCAGGTGATGTTCGAGGACCTCGGCCTGAAGTACGTCGGCCCCATCGACGGGCACGACGAGCGGCTGGTGGAGAACGCGCTGCGGCGGGCCCGCGACTTCGGTGGCCCGGTGCTGCTGCACGTGATCACCAGGAAGGGCTTCGGTTACCTGGAGGCCGAGCAGAACGAGGTGGACTGCCTGCACCAGGTGCCCGCCGCGGGTGCGCTGCCCGGAACCTGGAGCCGGGTGTTCGGCGATGAGATGGTGGCCATCGGGGCGCGCCGCCCCGACGTCGTCGCGATCACCGCCGCGATGCTGCACCCGACCGGCCTGGCCCGGTTCGCGGCGGCGTTCCCGGACCGCGTCTACGACGTGGGGATCGCCGAACAGCACGCGATGACCAGCGCGGCCGGCCTGGCCATGGGCGGCATGCACCCGGTCGTGGCGATTTACTCGACGTTCCTCAACCGGGCGTTCGACCAGACGCTGATGGACGTGGCGCTGCACCGGCTCCCAGTGACCATCGTGCTGGACCGGGCCGGCGTGACCGGCCCCGACGGCGCCAGCCATCACGGCATGTGGGACGGGTCGATCATGCAACTCGTCCCTGGCATGAAGATCGCGGCGCCGCGGGACGCCAAGCGGGTCGCCGAGCTGCTGAACGAAGCGGTCGAGGTGTCTGACGGCCCGACCGTGGTCAGGTTCCCCAAGGGCAAGGTGGGCGGCGAGGTCGAGGCCGTCGCCAAGCTCGGCGGCATGGACGTGCTGCGGTCGCCGGCCGCCGGGCTCGGCGCGGACGTCCTGCTCGTCGGTGCGGGCCCGATGGCGCTGATGGGCCTGGAGGTCGCGGACCGGCTCGCCGGCCACGGGATCGGCGTCACCGTGGTGGACCCGCGTTGGACCAAGCCGCTCGACGAGGCGCTGGTCGGTGCCGCGCGCCAGCACCGGCTGGTGGTCGCCGTCGAGGACAACGGCCGGGTCGGCGGGTTCGGCGACGCGGTGTCCAGGCTTCTGCGCGACCATGACGTGGACGTGCCGGTCAAGTCCTTCGGGCTGCCGCAGGAGTTCCTCTCGCACGGAACACGCGCCGAGGTGCTCGAAGAGGTGGGCCTGACGCCGCAGCACCTGGCCCGGCAGATCACCGAGGCGGTAGCGCGGCGCTCAGCCGGTGACGTCCGCGAGGCGAGCGAGACAAGCCACACCGCGTCCGGGGAGGCAGCGCCGCAGCGGCGGCCAGTCGAGTAGCGTAAAGCTTCATGCTGAACGTAGCCGTGGTCGGTTCGGGTCCTGCCGGGCTTTATGCCGCTGAGGCGCTGGTCAAGCAGACGGCGGCGCTGCCCGTGCCGGTTCGGGTGCAAGTGGACGTGATCGACCGCCTGCCGACGCCGTACGGTCTGGTCCGCTACGGGGTCGCACCCGACCACAAGTCGATCAAGTCCATCGCGCAATACCTGCGCAAGGTGCTGGAAAGCCCGGATGTCCGCTTCGTCGGCGGCGTCCACCTCGGCGAGGACGTCACCCGCGATGACCTGGTGGCGGCATACGACGCGGTGATCTACGCGACCGGGGCGATGCGGGACCGCCGGCTTGGTATCAAGGGCGAAGACCTGCCTGGCAGCTATGCCGCCACCGACTTCGTGAACTGGTACTGCGGTCATCCGGACGTGGATTCCGGCACGTTCACCGTGGACGCGGAGTCGGTCGCGGTGATCGGCGTGGGCAACGTCGCTGTCGACGTGGCCAGGATCCTGGCCCGGGACCCGGCGGAACTGCACGCCACCGACGTGCCGCAGCCGGTCCTGGACGCCCTGCACGCGAGCAAGGTCCGCGAGGTGCACATGATCGGGCGGCGCGGCCCGGCCTACGCCAAGTTCACCACCAAGGAGCTGCGCGAACTGGGCGAACTGCCCGGCGTCGAGGTAGTCGTCCACGCCGACGAGGCCGACTTGGTCGCGTTCGACTCCTCCGGCGAGGGGGCCGCGCTGGCGGAGGCCGACCGGCGGGTCCGCGGCAACATGGTCGCGATCTCGAAGTGGGCGCAGGGAGCGCCCGCGGGGCCCGACCCGGCTCCTGCCTCGGGGCACGCGCGCCGCCTGATCGTCAGGTTCTGGCTCAAGCCGGTTGAGATCCTCGGCACCGAGCGAGTCAGCGGCATCACCCTCGAACGGACCGCTATCGACGCCAGCGGGGCCTTGCGCGGCACCGGGCAATACGAAACGCTGGCCGCGCAGATGGTGCTGCGCTCGGTGGGTTACCAGAGCGTGCCGCTGCCTGGCGTGCCCTTCGACGAGCGTGCCTCAGTGGTCCCGAACGCGCTCGGCCGCGTCCTGGGCGCCGACGGTTCCCCGCTGCCTGGGGAATACGTGGCCGGCTGGCTCAAGCGCGGCCCGACCGGCGTGATCGGCACCAACAAGTCCGACGCCGCCGAGACCGTCCGGTGCCTGCTCGAGGATCTGGCCGGCGGCCCGGGCGAAGGTGACGTACCGCTGCCGCGCGCGGGCCTGCTCCGGTACCCCGAACCTGTCGATCAACCCGGGACGTCGGCGACTGAAGGCGGGATCGCCGCAGCCGGGGCCGCGAAGGCTGGCGTGGCCGCGGGGGACTGGCCGCTGGCCGGCGTGCTGGCCGGGCGTGGCATCATGCCCGTTTCCTACGCCGAGTGGCTGCGCATCGAGACCGCAGAAACCGACCTGGCCATGGCGCTCGGCCGGGGCGAACGGGTCAAGCTGCACAACCGCGAGGCGATCTGGTCCGCCTGCCGCCCCGCCCGCGAGTAGCTTGGTTGACTGCCATGATCGGACTCCTTAGCTGAGGATGGTTAGACGAGTACGGCGCCGCCGGCGATGTCGAGGATCACGCCGGTGATCCAGGCGGCTTGGTCGGAGGCGAGGAACGCGGCGGCGGTCGCGACGTCTTCCGGTGTGCCGAGCCGTTTGAGGGGGTGCGCGTCGGCGAGTGATGCTTGCAGCTCGGCCGGGATCCGGTTCTGGTTGCCTTCGGTGAGAATGGTCTCCGGAGTGATGCAGTTGACGCGGATCCCGAACGGGCCCGCCTGGGCGGCGACATCCTGCGTCAGCAGCGCGATGCCCGCCTTGGCGGCCGCGTATGGAATGGGGGAGCGAGGGTCAGCGCGGCGCCCCGCGGCTGAGCCGATGGTGATGATCGTGCCACGGCGACGCTCCTTCATCCCGGGCAGGAAGCTCTTCAGCGTGAGGAACGTGGCCAGCAGATTGCCGTCGACCGTCGCGCGCCACCCGTCTTCGGGGATCTGCTCGAGCGGCGCAGGCGGGGTGAAGCTGCCGCCGGCGTTGGCGACCAGGATGCCGACCGGCCCCCAGGCGTTCTCGATCTGGCGGCGCACCGACTCGACCTGGCCGAAATCGGTGACGTCGCCAGTCGCGGCCATGGCCTTGCCGCCGTCGCGGACGATCGCGGCCGCCACGCTGTCCGCCGCTGCCTGGTCGCGCCCGTGCACGGCGACGGCGGCCCCGCGGCGCGCGAACTCGGCGGCGATGGCGACCCCGATGCCGCGCGTGCTGCCGGTTACCAGGGCGATCTGCCCGTCGAGCGCGCTCATGCCGTCTCCCCTTTCACAGCGGTGAGGATTTCCATGAGGTGACCGTTCGGGTCCCGGAAATAGGTGCCGCGCCGGCCATTCGTGCTGGCATAGACCTGGCCGGGCTGGCAGCAGGCAGGGTCGGCGTAGTACGTGATGCCCCTGTCCCTGATCCGGCCGAAGGCGGCATCGAATTCCTCGTCGCTCAGCTGGAATGCGTAGTGGTGCTCATCGACGTGGCCGTAATGATCGAAATCCAGGCTGACCCCGTTGGCCAGCGTCACAGGGGTGAAGTGCGCCACCGGCGGGTCGACGGGCAGGCCGAGGACGTCGGCGAGGAACTGCGCCGATACCTGCGGGTCGTGTGCGGGGACGATGGTGTGGTTCAGTTCGACAGCCATTGCTGGCTCCTTTCTGTTAGCGGCCCATGCGGGCGTAGGTGCGGGCGGCGAGGAGGGCGAACACGACCAGCAGGCCGCCGCACCACGCCAGCAAGTCCCTTCTCGCTTTACCGCGGCGGTCCGAGCGCGGCCGCCGCTACGACAGAATATTAGGTATCTAAGGATTAGATGTCAATCCATTAGATGTCGATGCTTAGTGATATGCTGGCTGACGTGCCAGCACCGTTTCCCCTCCCGACCGGGCTCCGCTTGAGCCAGACGGCCCGGGCCGTAGAGCGCGCGTTCGACGAGGCTCTCGGCAAAGCGGGGGGCACCCTGCCGGTCTGGCTGGTCCTGCTCAACCTGAAGATCCGCAAGCCCGCCAACCAGCGGGAACTCGCCGAGGCGGTGGGAGTGCGCGAGGCCACGCTGACGCACCACCTGAACGCCATGGACGCCCGCGGGCTGGTCACCCGGACCCGCGACGCCGCCAACCGGCGAGTCCAGGTGGTCACGCTGACCGAAGCGGGCGAAGCGGCGTTCGTGCGCCTGCGGGACACCGCGATCGCCTTCGACGCCAAGCTGCGAGCGGGCCTCGCCGACGCAGACCTGGCGACGCTCAGTACCCTGCTCGGCCACCTAGCCGCCAACGTCGGCGCGGGGCAACCCGCCGCGCCCTGGGTCGGCCTGGCCGACCGCCGCCCGGAGTAACAGATCTGGCAGCGGCCCCGCAACCAGACGGCCACCGCCTGACCCTGCCTCGGTCAGAATGTCACTGCCTGTCTGCATCATGGGTTCCGAAGGCGGGACGGCCACAGTGGATGATCGAGAGGCAAACGCAATGACTGACCACAATGGCGTCCTCATGATGCAGAGGGTGCTGCTAGCCGGAACGCTCGGACTGGCCATGGCGCAGAAGGCGGCGGCGATCATGGAAGGGGAACCGGGCTCCCAGAACGCAGGCAACGTCCGGGATTCGCAGGGCTCCGAAGGCGCGGTGCTGCGGGCGATCCTGGACGCGGCCAGCGAGTGCCTCGGGCGTTTCGATGACCGGCCGCAGGCTGAGCGGTGGTGTGACACGCTGTTCCACCTGCTCGACCTGGCGGCGTTCGCCGCCGAGCTCGGCTAGCGGAAAGTCCGCGGCTCTCAGCCGGCGGGCTGCACGGCGCCCGCCGGGTCCGCGCGGCCATCCGGAGCGAAACGGTCAAACCAGTGCTTAGAGGATTAGGGTGGCCCCCTGAGGGAAAATTCCTGGCATCCCCAGATGGGAATGCGATGACCAGGTACGGCCATATCGGGTGGCGTGTGGCCGCTGTGGTGGTGGCCTTCGTCGGCACGGCCGCGCTCGCTGTGATGCTGACGCGTGCCCCGGATAGCACGCAGGCGGTCCTGCCAAATGCGGTGTGCCCCACCTCCGGCCTTCAGACATGGCTCGGACTCGGCCCGTCCGGAACGGCAGGCGCGGGTACCGACCCGGTAACCGGTGGCGCAGGAATACGGGCTGCGGGCAACGCTTTCTACACGCTGGAGTTCACCAACGTCTCTCACCGCACGTGCCGCCTCTACGGCTACCCCGAGGTGTCCGCTTATGTGGACAGCCAGATCGGAAGCGCGGCGATTCGCGATACATCGGTCCGGCCGCAGCCGGTGACGCTGGAGCCAGGGGCGACGGCGCACTCACTGCTGCAGGTCGCGGCCGTCAGCGGCACCAGGCCGGCCGCCTGCGATCAGGTCACGGCGGAGGAACTTCGGGTCACTTTCCCGCATCAGGGGTGGTCCGCGTTCGTTCCCGTTCACATCCCCGTGTGCTCCGGGAAGGGGCACGTTTCGCTGAGCGTCCAGGCCATTCAGGCCAGGCCCGGGATCCCCGGCTACACGATACCGTGATGTGTACCGTTTAGCCACGGCTCGTTCGGTAGAAGGTCGCAAGGACCTTGACGTTTCCTGTTGAGCGCCGGGCGGGGACAATGGGGTCATGAGTGTCAGCCAGGTGAGTCTTCCCGCCTCAGAAGGACCTGAAGGGGCGCAGCCAGACGACGAATCCGGGCTGCCCGCCGAGCGCTACCTGGACCGTGAGGAAAGCTGGCTCAGGTTCAACGAGCGCGTGCTCGAACTCGCGGAAGACGAGTCGATCCCGCTGCTCGAACGGGTGAGGTTCCTGGCGATCTTCGCGACCAACCTGGACGAGTTCTTCATGGTCCGGGTGGCGGGGCTGCTCAGAAGAATGGTGGCGGGCTTCCCGGTCGAGGGCGCTGGCGTCCGGCTGCCCAGGCAGGTGCTCGACAATACGCTGGAGCTGGCGGGCGAGCTGACGGTGCGGCACGCCCGGGCCTTCAGCGAGCGGATCAACCCCGAACTGGCCGAACAGGGGATCGAGCTGCTGCGCTGGAAGGAACTGTCCGGCGACGAGCGCGATACTCTCGGCGACCTGTTCAAGCAGCGCATCTATCCCGTGCTCACCCCGCTGGTGGTGGACCCGGCCCACCCGTTTCCCTTCATCTCCGGCCTGTCGCTCAACCTTGCCGTCATGATCGCGGACCCGAGGACGGAGGCCACTGTGTTCGCCCGGGTCAAGGTGCCGCCGCTGCTGCCCAGGTTCCTCGCGCTGTCGCCGAGCCGGTACGTGCCGATCGAGGACGTCATCGCGGCGCACCTGACCGATCTGTTCGGCGGCGTGGAGATTATCGAGCAGCACGCGTTCCGTGTCACCCGTATCAGGGACCTCGAGGTGGACGAGGACATCACGGAGAACCTGCTGCAGGCGATGGAGCGCGAGCTTGTCCGGCGCAGGTTCGAGCCGGCCGTCCGGCTCGAGGTCGAGGACACGATGTCGGCCGACGTGCTCGACCGGCTCGTCACCGAGCTCGGTATCGACAAGCGCGCCGTTTACCGGGTGTCGGGGCCGCTGGATCTCAGCGGGCTGTTCGCCATCGCCGACCTGAACATCGGTGAGCTCCGGTATCCGGGGTTCGTTCCCTCGACCCGGGCGGTGCCGGACGAGACCAGCATCTTCACCGCCATCGCCGAACGCGACATCCTCGTCCAGCACCCTTACGACTCGTTCGCCGCCTCGGTCGAGCGGCTGATCGAGGAGGCCGCCGAAGATCCGCGGGTGCTCGCGATCAAGCAGACGCTGTACCGGACCAGCGGCCAGTCGCCGATCGTGGACGCGCTCATCGACGCCGCCGAGGCAGGCAAGCAGGTCGTCGTGGTGGTGGAGATCAAGGCCAGGTTCG
>Ga0302178_10001183_pt1 | contig 22337 bp, 18 predicted proteins | sample I_Palsa_E1_3_FD_198790 | JGI IMG/M metagenome (GOLD analysis project Ga0302178, IMG submission 198790) | Peat permafrost microbial communities from Stordalen Mire near Abisko, Sweden - I_Palsa_E1_3 | ecosystem: Environmental > Terrestrial > Soil > Palsa > Peat permafrost | place: Sweden... | reverse complement strand
CGTCGCGCACGAGAGCGACGTGATCCCCGCCCGGCGCGAACGCGCGGTGGTGGATGCAACGCGTCGGCTGCTCGCTCGGAGCTACGCCGGTGAGCGCCAGCGGTACCTGGGGCTTTTACGGCTGGTCGGAGCGCCGGTGCTCGTTGCCGTCGTGATCTTCGAGGCGGCACCACTTTGGCGGGCGCAACCGTCATCAAGCCGCCCGAGCATGGGTACGGCTGTGCGGCCGGCGCCGGCGCCGGCGCCGGCGCCGGCCCAGGCCGGCCCACCGCACGTCGCCGCGACTCGCACGGCCGCAGGGCGCGGCGTGGTGCGCACATCCCAGATCGTGCGGATCGCCGCCGTGCAGCACCAGACCTCGCTCCCGCCCCGTCCCGAGGTTGCCGCCGCCACGCCAACGCCGGCGGAGGAGTTTGGGTTCGAGCGTTGAGGGACAGCGTTCGAAAAGAACCTCGGGTGCTCATTCAGCATCGCTCACTGCGCACGCTGCGCCTCTCGAGCACGGTGCTGCGTTCGGCGCTCATAGCGGCTGCCGGCGCCGGCATCGCCGCCACTGCACGCTATTCGCTGGCGCCACCACCAGCACGCGTAACCCTGGCCCAGTCCACCGGCGTCGCCGCCGCGCGAGGTCCCTGGTTTGCCGATGAGTTTGCGGGCGCGTACCTCGCGTGGGGTGGCGCGACGCATACGCCCGACGCTGCGCTCGCGCCGTTTGTGGCTGCGGGAGCTGCCGCGGGCACGGGCGGCCCGACGCAGTGGCCTGCGGCGCAACGCGTCTCCGACCAGAGAGCGTCCTCGTACGCCAGCGGCGCCGACAAATGATGACCGGCGATCGGGGTCGCTCTAGCCGTCTGCGGCGAAACATCACAACAGCAAGGACAGTGTGCTATGTGTCAAAAATCAGCAACAAGATATCTCATATCTGTGCTCCTGGCGGCCGCGACCTTCGGCCTTGCCACGGCGTCGCCGGTCGTCGCCAGGCCGGTCGCCCATGCATCGACGCTCACCGCCGGACCCTCGGCTGTCGAGGCCGATGCGAGCTCCGACTCGCTTGAGACGGCAGCCAGCCGAGCAACGGATACAGGTAGGACGATTGCCTCGAGCCTGATCGGACTCGCACTGGCGGTGGCCGCCGTCGTGCTTGTTTTCCGTAGAGACTTCAAGGAGGCGATCGGTCTGCTTGTGGTTGGGGTTATCGCGGTGCTGCTGGTGAGCCCGCTCGGTCTCTCGGTCCTGCAGGAAACCGTGTCGACGCTTTTTGGCTCGAGTTGAGCGAGGTGTCGAATACTGAACTCGAGGTCCGCTCGTTTCGGACTGTGTTCGCGCTGGATCGTCGGGTCTATCAGATCGACACCCTGCGCCTGAACCCGACGGGCGTGCCGCTACGCGGCGCTGCGTACGCCGCCGTCCTGATTGCCGCGGCGGTCGCGTTGGGGCGTGTGCCCGGTCTCGCCTGGGTGCTGGCGCCGCTGCCGTGGTATTTGCGCGACATCGTCTGCCCACTCGGTCTGGCCGGACTGCTCGCCGCGTTGAGGATCGAGGGCAGACCGTTTCACGTGGCGGCTGGCGCCATGGTGCGCCATTTGCTCGGTCCTCATCACCTGCGCGGGCTGGCGCGCGAGTCGCGTCACCCAACTGTGTGGCGCCCGACACCCGTCGTTTGTATCGCCGATGGGTCCGAGTCAGCGCCTCGTGCCATGCGCTACCGCGGCCCGGGCGTGGTGCTCGTGTGCTACGCGCACGATCGGCTCGAATGGCCTCGCCGCTCTGCGCTCACGCGGCGCGCGGATCTCACGATCAGCCCGCGCTGCGAGTGCTCGTCCGCCTCGCCCGTCGCGCTGGAGCTGGCGCCGGGGGCCGTGCTTGAGATCGTCCGTCGCCCGCTGCGAGGGCGGACCGCTGAGCGGCGCTGAAGCAGATGCGGCCACTGTCGTTCGTGTACGGAAACTGCGTGCTGGGGTCCGCAGGACCATGGGCGCTGTTCGTGCTCGAGTCGGAAAGCTACGGCAGCTTGCCTCGCGAGCGCAAGCTGGACCGCTTTGCCAGGCTGCTGGCGGCAGTCGAGTCCGTGGAGGCTGACATCCAGATCCTTCGCGTGAGTCGCCAATGGGACCACGTTGCATATGCCGACTCGCTCGAGCGCGATTATCGGGGGCCGCACACCGCGGCCCACCAGCGATACGTTGCCGATCAGCGGCGCGCCGTCAGCCGGGATCTCGCCAGTCGTCCGGCGATCTATCTCGGCGTCAGTCTGCAGCAACCGGCGCGCGACATCAGCAGCTTCGTGTCCTCGCTGGCAGAGCGCTCGCCGCGCACGCTGATCGCGGGGCTACGCGAGGCGATCCGGTGGAACGACCGTCGGGTGATGTCGGTCGCAGAGCTCGAACGACTGAGAATTCGCGCCGACGAGGTTCATGCTCGTGTCGGCGCTTTCGTCGATGCGCGGCCCGCGCGCAGTCCCGAGACGCAATGGCTCGTGCGCCGCGGGTTCTGCCGCGGTCTCGGCGAACCGGCAGTTGACGGCTTACACGAACCGCAGGCACTCGTTTTCGAGAGCAACGGGATGGCCGCGCTCGCGCCACTGGAAGCGGACGTGATGCGCTGGTGCGACAGCTACGTCGAGCATCGGGGCCGGCTGTTGCGGATCGAGTCGGAGCTGGGTGTCAGCTGGCAGGGTCACCTGGTGGCGGGTGCGCTGCCGGAACGTGCCGACTTCCCCAATCCGCGTCTCGAGCTCATGTTCGCTCCGCCCGAGTCTCTGTGGTTTCCCGTCGACCTTGCGTTGACCGCGCGATTTCTGCCGAACGAGCTTGCGATGCGGCTCGTGCGTCGGCGCGTGCAGGACGCCGACGAGATCGCTCGAGCAGAAGCGGCTGGCGATCAGGGCGTATCTGACCGCGGCTACGACCGCACCCAGGAAGCGCGAGATCTGCTCGCCTACCTGCAATCGGCCAGTCATCCGCCCCTCCTTCGTGCGACGCTCGCGATCGCCGTCGGCGCTGACAGTGAGGAGGAGGTCGAACGCCGCGTCACCGCGTGTCGTCGCGCCTATGGCGAGGTCCAGCTGCACCGGCCGCTTGGTGATCAGCTACGTCTGTTCCTGCACCATCTGCCAGGGCAGCGCAGCTCGGTTCGTGGGTACGACGACGTGCTCACCCCAGAGCAGGTGGCGGCGATGATGCCGGTCGCAACGCATGCCGTCGGATCGGGCCGCGGTTTCCATCTCGGCCACACCCTGACCGGATCGCGTCACGCGGTGCGCTTCAACCTCCGCGAAGGGTCAGACAGCGACCGCAACGCGGCGATCCTCTGTCTCGGGGCGCTCGGCTCGGGCAAGACGACGCTCGATCAGAAGCTCGCCTACGAGGCCTTCCTGCTCGGGGCGCGCGTGATCGACTGCGATCCCAAGGGCGACCACCGGCTGCACGAACTCGACGAGGTCGCTCCGCACGCCGAAACGATCCCGCTGCGGGGTGAGCGGTCGCTTCGAGGCATGCTTGACCCGCTCCGCGTTGCTCCGCCTCACATGCGACACGACGCGGCGGTGTCGTTTCTCTGCGATCTCCTGCCCGTGCGCGCTGAGGCCACCTGGGAGACGGCGATCGTCAAGGCGGTCGATGCCGTCCTTCGCCGCTCGAGCGAACCGACGAGCCACGAAGTCGTGCGCGCCCTGACCGACGGCGATGACGTGGATCGCCAGGTCGCCAAGACATTGGCCGTCTACGCCGGTGCAGGGCTTACGCAGCTTGGCTTTGCCGACCCCGATGTGCGGCTGCCGGCCGTGGGGACCCGGCAGGTCACCTACATACCGATCCGCGATCTGCCCGCGCCCCAGCCCGGCCGGCCGCGCGCCGAATACTCACAACTCGAGCGTGTGGGTGAGCAGGTGGTGCGCCTGATCGCGATGTTCGCAATGCAACTGATGGCCGACGAACGAGAGCGGCTGAAGGTGTTCTCTTTCGATGAGGGGTGGCGGCTGCTCGGTGACCCAGTCGGACGCACGCTGCTCGCATCCCTCCAACGCATGGGTCGGAGCGAGCTCGCCGTGCCGATCATCAGTACCCAGCTTGTGACAGACACGTTGCTCGACGGGCGCGTTTCGATCCAGAACCTGATTGGAGCGACGTTTGTCTTCGGCCTACGCTCAGAGGAAGAGGCCGAGCGTGCGTTACGGCTGCTTGATCTGGACCCGGATGATCGCTCGCTCCGCGAGCGGCTGCTCACGTTCGAGCGCGGGCGCTGCCTGATGCGAGACCACCGCGGTCGCGTCGAGGCCGTGCAGGTCGAGGTCCTTGCCCCGCGCTTGCTGAACGCGTTTTCGACGACTCCATCAACTGCGTGAGGTGTCGCCCGATTGTCGCCGTTGCGTTGATCGCGCTCGCCACGGCGCCTTCGGCTGCGTCGGCCGCCCAGCTGGTCCGCAATACGACGACGGCGGGATCCACCACCGCCGGCACGGCGCTGTCGCGGGATGCCGTCGGACCCGTCGCCGATCCGCTTGCCGCAAACGGCTTCACGAGCCCGTCGTGCACGACGGCGTCGCTGTTCGCACAGATCTCGCCCACCGCGCGCCAGGATTGCGAGGTCTCGGGCGTCGCCGTCGCGCCCGTGCCGCTGTCGAACTACGCCTTCGACACGAACATTTCCTCCGGTCTGGACGCGAGCTTCTCTGACGATGCCGACTCGATCGTCCAGACCATTGTCCTGACGCCGGTCTGGACGGCGATTGTGTGGCTGGTCCATGTCGCCGTCATCGCGCTCGAGTGGTGCTACTCCATCGACCTGCTGGCACCGAGCCTGCTTGGCGCGGTCACGAGCGCGCTCGGCAACGCCGAGCAGATCTTCACCGAGCCCTGGCTCGGTTGTGCGCTCACCGTGGCGGGCATCGCATTCGCCTGGAACGGCTTGGTGCGACGCCAGATCGCCGACACCGTCGGGCAGGCGATGCTGATGCTGGCGATGATGGGCGCCGGTCTGTGGGTGATCGCGGATCCGGCCGGCACGATCGGCTGGCTGAGCAGCGTTGCCGATCAGGCAGCGCTCGGCACCGTCGCCGTGAGCGCGACGGGCAATCCGAGTCAGCCGGTGGCAAGCCTCGATGACGCACTCGGCGAGGTGTTCGACAGCGCGATCACAGGACCGTGGTGCTACCTCGAGTTCGGCAATGTCGACTGGTGTCGCGATCAGTCTGCGCTTGACCCTCGCCTTGAGGCGACCGGAGAGCAGCTCGAGCGTCTCTACAGCGCCGGCGCGACGTGCCGTGGACCGGCACCGGGACTCGTCGAGTGCGCAGCGAACGGCAGTGCCGAGCAGCGGGCCTACGCCGCGACAGCGATCGCGCTGTCCGCGGCGCGCACCAACGGCGCATTGTTCCTCGCTCTGCCAGCCAGCGGGCTTACGCGCGATGCGCTGGCGAGCCAGACATCCCTGCCGACCCTCTACGGGACGTTGTGTGGCAGCACCGGGCCGACGACGTGCAGCGCTGGCACGGCGCCGCAGGCGGAGTTTCGCACTGCCCAAGGCACATGGCCGAGGGCCGGCGGCCTGCTTCTGATCGCCATCGGCTCGGCCGGCATGCTCGCGATGCTCGGCTTCGTTGCGTTTCGCCTGTTCGGGGCCGCGCTCGCTGTGCTCGTCTACCTCTTGCTCGCTCCGCTCGCGGTCCTGGCACCTGCTTTCGGTGAGGATGGTCGTGCCACCTTTCGCCAGTGGCTCACGCGCCTCGTCGGGGCCGCGCTCGCCAAGCTCGTCTACTCGGTGCTGCTCGGGGTGACGCTGCTCGTCACGCGGCTCCTGACGAGCATTAACACCCTGGGCTGGTGGACGCAGTGGCTGCTGCTGTCTGTGTTCTGGTGGCTCGCGTTCGAGCACCGCCACCGGATGCTCGGATTCGTGATGCACGAGCGCGGCGAGCCGGCGAGTCGTCTACCGCTTGCATCGCGAATCCGCTACGGCGCCCAGCTCTTCGGGTCGGCCCGCCGTGCGGGCGGCAGGGCTGGCCGTGCCGGCGCCGTGACCGTGCGAGGCGCCGCCGATATTTGGCAGCAGGCGCGGAGCTTCCCGGGCGAACCGGCAGCGAGCGTTCCCCGCGGCCCGATCGTCAGGCCGCGCAGCGCGGCCAGGGCGTCGCTTTCGGCACAGGTCGATCAGTCGCTTGCATCCGATCGTGCGACGATCGCTGGCGGGACGACGCCAGGTGACTTCAGCCGACTGCGGGGGCGTCGCCAGCGGCTGGCAGAGGAGGAGACACTTGCGCGGCGCACTGGCGACAGTCGGCGCGCCACGTCGCTAGCGCTCCGCGGTGCCGCCCTTGACGCACAGCTGGCCTCGCGCGCTCGGGACGCGTCCGTGGCCAGCCACGCGAGCGGCGGCTGGGCTGCGTCACGTATGGCGAGGCGCTCGCGTGCCTCGCTGCTCAACCGTGAGGCGCGGGCGGGTGACGCTCGCATCCAGCGGACCGGTCGCGACTACGGTTCGTTGGCCGGCCTCGCCGGGCAAACCGCTGCTGGATACGCGCGCGCATCGGACGTCGATCGGCGGCGGATGCGGCTCGAAGTCGAGCGTCAACTGGCTCAACGTCGAAGCTGGCTCGGCGTGGCCGGTATCGCTTCGAGCCGCCCACCGGGTGCACTCCGCGAGCCGCTTGGCGAATCGGGTCGCCCCGATGATCGGACCAGTCTTCGTCAGCGCCAGTTCAGGACGCGCCTGCGCTGATCGTGCGACTGCGCCTCCCGCTGTTCGCGGCTACCGGGCTGCTCGGGCTGGCAGCGGTGCTCGGCGCGTGCATTGTCCTCCTTGCGCTCGGGTTCGTCCGCTACGCGGCCGGCCAGGTGTTTGCCCTACCTACCCCGCAGTCCTCGCTCAGCTATGAGCCATCCGCAGAGGCGATCGATGCCATCCCGGCCCTCTACCTCCACCTTTACGAAGCAGCCGCGGCGAAGTACCGGCTCGACTGGACCATTCTGGCGGGAATCGGCAAGGTGGAATGCGACCACGGCCAGGATCCGGCTCCGTCGTGCGCGGTGCCGGGTGCGCTGAACTATGCCGGCGCGGGCGGCCCCGCTCAGTTCCTCGTCTCGACCTGGGCGCGCTATGGCGTCACGCCGACCGGCGTCGGAACCCCGGATATGTGGAACCCGGCCGACGCGATCTACAGCATGGCCAACTACCTGCGCGCAAGTGGTGCACCGGCCAATTACAAGCGGGCGATCTATGCCTACAACCACGCCTGGTGGTACGTGGCGGAGGTCCTCACGTGGGCGCGTGCGTACCGGGCGAGGTACACCGGCGCCGCTCCTACGCCAGCCGGTTCCGCCCCGGCTCCCAGAGCACTTCCTCGCCTCGCGCCGCATCCCGCGCGAGGATGAACAGCAGGTCGCTGAGGCGGTTCAGATAGCGCAGAACTTCCGCGTTCACCTCGTCACCCAAGACCACGACCCGCCGCTCCGCACGCCGGCACACCGTCCGGCACACGTGCAGCCAGGCCGCCGCTGTGTTCCCGCCGGCGAGCAGAAACGAGCGCAGCGGCTCGAGCGTCTCGTTCACCTCATCGCACGCGCCCTCCAGCCATGCGACCTGCGCCGGATCGACGCGTAGCCGATCCTTGTCGCCGCCTTCCGGCACCGCCAGATCAGCGCCGACATCGAACAGGTCGTTCTGGATGCGCCGCAGCCACTCGATCGTGCGCTCGGGCATGCCGGGCTGGATGATCGCAACACCGATGTGCGCCCCGAGCTCGTCGACGTCGCCGTAGGCCTCGATCCGTGGATCGGTCTTCGGCACGCGGCTCATGTCGCCGAGGTGGGTCTCGCCGCCGTCGCCGAGCTTCGTGTAGATCCGCGTGAGGTTGACGGTCATCGCGCCGTTCAAGTGTGTCAGAGCGTCAGGAGCTTGTGATGGCCGGCGGATCCGGCGGGCGACGTGCCCTGCCGGCGCAGACTCTAAGATGGCTGGCGATATTGGTCGGTGGCAGGGAAGGCCGGTGAAAATCCGGCGCGGACCCGCCACTGTGACCGGGGAAGTCCCCCGCACGCGCGAGAGCGCAGGCCACTGGCTCGCCACAGCGAGCCGGGAAGGCGCGGCGGATCGTCCCGGGAGCCAGGAGACCTGCGCCGACCGCAAGCCCACAAAGACCCTCGTGGAAAGGGGTTGGCATAGATGAGAAACACCAATGCACTACGCGCATCGCGCGTGCTGCGCGCCGCTTGCGCCGCCGCCGCACTGATCGTCCTCACCGCAGTCGCAGCAGCACAGGCGAGCGGAACGGGCCCGAGCGGGCCGACCGGCCCGACGCCCGGCGTAACCGTCCGCGTCGAAGGCCTGACCAAGACGCTACTGGCGCCGACGACGGTCACGCTCCAGAGCGGCAGCGTGACCAACGACGGCAACGCCGCCGACAGCTGCAATGCCCTAAGCGCGCTCGGCGCGCTGCAGGACGCGACCAAGGGCGACTGGGCTGGAACCTGGTCGAGCTCCTACAGCGACTATTTCGTCACCGGCATCAAGGGCACCGACTATTCCGCGACAGCGCCCTACTACTGGGCGTTCTGGCTCGATGACAAGCCGGCCTCGGTTGGCGCCTGCAGCGTCGACCCAGCGAAGGACTCGAGCATCCTGTTCTTCCCCGAGTACGACGGCAAGAACAAGTCGATCAAGGCGCCGAGCGTGCTCGGCATCAGTGCCCCGGCGGGCGCGCTGATCGGCAAGTCGTTCACGATCATCGTCACCAGCTACGCCAACTCGAACGGCAAGCCGAGCCCCGCCGTCGGCGCGAAGGTGACCGCCGGCAGCTCGTCGGCGACCGTCGCGGCCGGCGGCAAGCTGACGCTGGCGATCTCCAGGTCCGGCGACGTCGAGATCGACGTGAGTGCCAAGAACTCGATCCGCGATGAGACCGCCGTCTGCATCCACAAAGCCGGAGCGACCTGTTCGGCGAAGTGACCGAGGATGGCGCGCAACACCCGCAAGCTGAGGTCCAGGGCAACGGTTGTCGCGGCCGCATTGGCGGTCGCGACGACCATCGCGGGCTGCGGCCTCGGCCCGGGCACCGCGCCCGCGGGGGACTCGCTGCTCGTGACGCAGAGCTTCGGCGCGCAGACACTGGTCCAGACCGCGAAGCCGAAGATCGTCGGCGCCGACACCGTGATGCGGATGCTCGAGCGCAACGCGACCGTCACGACGCGCTACGGCGGTGGCTTCGTCGAGTCGATCGACGGCCAGGCCGGCGGTAGCGAGGCCGGCCAGCCGGCGGACTGGTTCTACTACGTCAACGGCGTTCAGGCCGGGCGCGGCGCCGCCGCGACCAAGCTCCACAGCGGCGACCACGTCTGGTGGGATCGCCACGTCTGGAGCGCGACCCAGTCGATCCCCGCGGTCGTCGGCTCCTTCCCCGAGCCGTTCCTGAACGGCTACGGCGGCAAGCAGTACCCGACCCGTGTCGAGTGCACCCAGACCGCCTCGAAGGCCTGCACCGACGTCTACAACACGATCGCGAGCTTCCAGATCCCGGTTGGTGCCGGCTGCCTCGACTGCGCCGAGTACAACCAGTCGCTGCGGATCCTCGTCGGTCCGTTCTCGACGCTGGTCGACGACCAGACCGCGGACCAGCTGCGCGACGGCCCATCGACGACCGGCGTCTACGCGCGCTTCATCGACGGCGGACACAAGCTCGAGCTGCTCAACCAGCTCGGCCAGGTGGCAAAGACGCTCGGTGCCGGCACCGGCCTGATCGCCGCGACGCGCCTGGACGGCGCGCCACCGGTCTGGTTCGTCACCGGCACCGATGCCGCCGGCGTCGCCGCGGCCGAGCAGGCGTTCAACGCCGGCACGCTCGACGGCCACTTCGCCGTCGCGGTCGTCAACGACATCGCCCAGCCGCTTCCCCTCGGTCCCGCCGGCGGCTGATGAGCTACCTGCGGCGCTCGAGTCCGCTGCACGCGGCGCGCGCCAGCATCGGCGCCGCCTACTGCGCCGCGCTGATCCTCGCGGCGCTCCTGACCCACAACCCGCTGCTGCTCGGCGCGCTGGCCCTCGCGCTCGCGCTCGCCGGCGCCGGCGCGGGGGTCGGGCGCCGCGTGCTGCGCTCGCTCTACTACTCGCTGCCGATGTCGCTCGCGATCGCCGTGATCAACGCGCTCGTCGCGCGCGACGGCCTGACCGTGCTCGCCCGCTTCGGCTACTGGGGCCCGTTCGGCCAGGTCGACCCGACGCTCGAGGCGCTCTGCTACGGCGCGGTCTTCGGCCTCGAGGTGATCGTGATCATCGGCGCCTGCGCGCTCGCCTCGGCCGCTGTCAACCCCGACGAGCTGCTGCGCTCGCTGCGCCGCGTCTCGTTTCGCTCGGCGCTGACCGCGACGCTTGCGACGCGGATGGTCCCGTTGCTCGCGCTCGATGCGCAGCGGATCGGCGAGGCGCAACGCTCGCGCGTCAGCGGCGCATCGCGCGCCGCCGTGATGCGCGCGATCACCGCCAACGCGCTCGACCGTGCGCTCGACGTCGCGGCGACGCTCGAGGTTCGCGGCTACGCCGGCGCGCGCCGGCCGCCACGCACCCGCCGTCCGCTCTCCCGCCACGACCTCTCCTTCGCCGGCGCTGCGGTCGCGATCGCCGCGCTCGCCCTGATCAGCTCGCTCGACTCGCTCGCGCCGTTCAACTTCTACCCGACGATCTCGGCGCCGATCGGCGCGACCCAGGGCGCGCTCGCCGCAGCCTTCGTCGCGCTCGCGCTCGCACCGTTCGCCGAGCGCCGCGGGATCGAGCGATGACACAGATCCTCGAGCTGAAGCACGTCACCTATCGTTACCCGCGCGCGAAGGCCCCGGCGCTCGCCGACGTCACGCTCAGCATCGGCGAGGGCGAGCTCGTCCTGCTCGCCGGCCTCTCAGCCTCCGGCAAGAGCACGCTGCTCGGTGTCGCCTCCGGCCTCGTCCCGCACTTCCACGGCGGCAGCTTCGCCGGCAGCGCCGAGATCTGCGGCCTCAGCATTCACGACAGCGGCCCGGCGCTCCTTTCAGAGCACGTCGGGACGCTCTTCCAGGACCCCGAGACGCAGGTTGTGATGAGCACGGTCGCCGCCGAGCTCGCGTTCCCGCTCGAGAACCGCGGCCACGACGCGGTCGCGGTCGCGCGTGGGGTGGAGGAGGTCGCGCTCGCGCTCGGGATCGAGGCGCTGCTCGAGCGCCAGACGGCGACGCTTTCCGGTGGCGAGCTCCAGCGCGTCGCGCTCGGCGCCGCACTCGCCGGCCGCCCGCGCCTGCTCGCGCTCGACGAGCCGACCTCCCAGCTCGACCCGGTCGCCGGCGACGAGCTGCTGAGCCTGCTGCGCCGCCTGAACGAGGAGTGGGGGACGACGATCCTGCTCGCCGAGCACCGCCTCGAGCGCTGCCTCGCCGCCGCCGATCGTGTGATCGCCCTCGCGCACGGTCGGGTCGTCTGCGACGCGCCGCCGAGCGCCTTCCTCGACTGGGCCCACGACGCCGCGCCGGCGCTCGAGACCCCCGGCGCGCGGCTGCTCGCCTCGCTCGGCCTCGAGCCGCCGCCGGCCGGCGTCAAGGCCGCCCGCACCACGCTCCGCGCCCATAACCTCCTGCCGCCACCGGCCGCCCCCAGCTTCGCCCCGCCGCCGAAGCGCCGGCGCCACCACCGCGGCGAGCCCCAGCCACCGCTTCGCTTCGATCGCGTCTGGCACGAGCTCCCCGAAGGCCGAGCGATCCTCGCCGCCGTGACCCTGGAGGTCGCCGCAGGCGAGCTCGTGGCGCTCCTCGGCCGCAACGGCGCCGGCAAGTCAACCCTCCTCCGCCACGCCGCCAACCTTCTCCAGCCGACGCGAGGCAAGGTCAGCACCAGCGGTCACGTAGCCCTGCTCCTGCAGAACCCGTCCGCGTACTTCGTCCACGACGTCGTCGGTGATGAGCTGCCCCAAGCGCAGTTATTGGCAGCCGGTCTGGGGCAGCTCAGCAGCCGACACCCAAGAGACCTCTCGGGCGGCGAGCGACAGCGCCTCGCACTCGCGATCGTCGGTGCTGACGGCGCGACGGTGCTCTGCCTCGATGAGCCGACGCGCGGCATGGACCGCCAGGCGAAGGCCGACCTCGCCGAGCACCTCCGCGCCCGCGCCGCCGGCGGTGCCGGCGTGATCGTCGCGACCCACGACCCCGAGTTCGCGGCGAGTTTCGCGACGCGCGCGATCCTGATGGCCGACGGGCGCGTGATCGCCGACGCCGAGCCGGCGGCGATCCTCTCCGGCGGCTGGTACTTCGCGACCGAGACGGCGCGGATCCTCGGCGGCCACGCCGGCGCATTGACCGCCGAGCAGGGCCTCGAGGCGCTCGGCGCGCTACAGCCGGCACCGGCACTGCCGTGAGCTGGCAGCTCGCCTCCTACACGCTGCTCGGCCTCGCGCTGGTCGGCTTCTTCGCCTGGTTTGAGCACTCGCGACCGTCCTCGCGAACCGTCGCGCTGGCGGCAACGCTCGCCGCGCTGGCGACGCTCGGGCGGATCGCGTTCGCGGCGCTGCCCGACATCAAGCCGACGACCGACATCGTCCTGATCTCCGGCTACGCCCTCGGCGGCGCCCCCGGCTTCGCGATCGGCGCGGTCGCCGCGCTCGCCTCGAACCTCTTCTTCGGCCAGGGCCCGTGGACGCCGTGGCAGATGCTCGCCTGGGGCCTCTGCGGCCTCGCCGGCGCCGCGCTCGCCCTGCCGGGCTGGCGGATCCCGCGGATCGCGATGGCGCTGATCTGTGCCGCCGCCGGCTTCGGCTTCGGCTTCGTCCTCGACTTCTCGACCTGGCTCACGTTCACCGGCCGCCACACCTTTGCCCAGTACCTGTTGATTGAGGGCAGCGCATTCCCCTTCAACCTCGCCAACGCGATCGGCAACTTCGTCTTCTACCTCGCCTTCGGCCCGGCGCTCGTCCGCGCCCTCCAGCGCTTCCGCCTGCGCCTCGAGGTCGAGTTCGTCGGTGTCGCGCTCGCCCTGCTCCTGCTCGCCGGATTCGCCGCCGGCAGCAACGCGACGCTCGCGCGCGCGGACATCCAGCCCGCGGCGATTCGTGCGGAGCTTGGCTACCTCGCGCGCGCGCGCGACGCGAATGGGGGGTTTGGGGGGGGTCTGCATGACCCGCCAGCGCAGCTCTTCACGGCCTGGGCCGTGCTGGGCATCGCCGCCGCCGGCGGCGATCCTGCGGCGTCCGCAACCTGGATCGAGCGCCACCTCGACCAGTTACAGGGCGCGGGCGACCTCGAGCGCACGATCCTTGCGCTCCGCGCCGCACACGCGCCGTTGCACAACCTCGTCGGCGAGCTCCAGCGCGACCAGTCGCGCAACGGCTCCTTCTCCGGCCAGGTCAACCTGACCGCGTTCGCGGTCCTCGCGCTCCGCGCCGCGCACGCCTCCGGCGTTGCGGCCGCGAGCGCCTGGCTCGCAGCCCAGCAGAACTCCGGCGGCGGCTTCAGCTTCGCCCAGCGGGGCGCCGCCGCCGATGTCGACGACACTGCTGCGGCCGTGCAGGCGCTCGTCGCCGCCGGCGGCCGGGACGCCGAGGTGGACCGCGCGATCGCCTACCTGAGCCGCGCGGCCAACCGTGACGGCGGCTTCCCCGAGCAACCCGGGGGTCAGTCCAACGCGCAGTCGACCGCCTGGGCGGTCCAGGCCTTCATCGCCGCCGGCAGACCACCGTTGGGTGATGCCTACCTCGAGCACATGACGGGCACCTCCGGCGCCGTCGACTACAGCGCCGGCGTCTCCCAGACCCCGGTCTGGGTCACCGCCCAGGCGCTCGCCGCGCTCGCCGGGCGCCCCTTGCCGATCTAGTGGGCCAGCGGGCAAAAGATCGTGGTCCGACCACGACGACAGCGCGAGCGCGCTGTGAAAGCGTTCACCTCGTGCTTGTGGGGGCACTCCCGTCGGCGGCGGCGCCTCCGCGCCGGTGCAGCGGAGGCGCCGTTCGTCTCCGAGCCCCACAGGCGACGCCGGCGCGGCTGGGCCGCGTTGCGGGGCGGGTCTCGATGGGGATGGGAGCGGGCCAGGACGGCTGCCCGCCACCGCTGCACCGACACCCGGCTGCCGGCAGCGTCAGCCGCCGCTGACCACACCGAGCAGGCCGGTCACGCCGGTCGTCACGCTCTGCACGCCGCTCGTGACGGTGTTCGTCACGCCCTGGACGGCGTTGGTGGCGCTCGTCGTCACGCCCTGCGTGCCGGTCGCGGCGTCCTGCGTCACCGTCTGCACGGTGTGTGTCGCCGTCGTCAGGATCGGCGTCACGGTGTTCTTGACGATCTGTTGCGTCGCGGTCGAGACGGCGCCCACCGTGCCCGTGACCGTGTTCGTCACGCTGCCGACGACACCCGATGCGCCACTCTCGATTACGCCGGCCGCGCCGCTCGCCCCGCTGGTCACGCTGCCCGGCGCCGTGGCGTCGAGCGGCTGGCTCGGCGCGCTGCCGCTCGACGCGCCCGGCTGTGGTCCGCCGCCGCTCGTCGTGGTCTGCGAGCCGGCGGTTGTACTGCCAGCCGCTGGTGGCGTGGCGAGGGGCTCGTTGGTGCCAGCGGCGCCGCGGACGCTCGCCTTGCTCTCACCGTGCGCGGCGGCTGAGCGAGCGACGGCCGGCGCTGGCGTCGCGGCCAGCGGCGCGCTCGCGTGCCTGGCCGGCGGCGCATGCTTCGCCGGTGAGGCGAGTTGCAGCGCCCCGGTGCCCGCGACCGCGACCGCGATCGCTATCGCTGCAACGCCGGCCTTGGCGAGCTTCGAGCCCGCGTCGAACTGCACGGGGTCGGCGCTCAGCGCCACGCGGCGTAGCGATCGACCGGCATGGCGGGCCGCGCGCAGGATCAGCAGCGGCGGCACGAAGCACGCTGCAGCGGCTGAGCGCAGGCTCGTGCGGGCACGGTGGATCAGCTGGCGTACCGAGGCTTCGTCGACGTCGAGCGTGCGTGCGATCTCGCGGCCGCTGCGACCGTGGACCGCGCTCGAGAGCAGCGCCTCGCGCTGATCGTCGGGCAGCTCTGCGAGCGCCGCGAGGGCGTCGTGGACGCGCGCGCTGCGCTCCGCGGCGTCCGCCGATGATGCGCCGTCGGTCAGCGACTCCGGCAGCTCGCTCCAGCGCTGGCGGCGGTCGCGCAGCGTCGCCAGCGCCCGGCGGTGGGCGATCGTGAAGAGCCATGGCCGCAGCGCCCGCACCTCGACCCCGGCGCGCAGCGCGGTCCACGCCGTGAGCAGCGTCTCCTGTACGGCATCCTGCGCCTGGGCTTCGCCGACGACGCGAGTGCAATGTCGCAGCAGCAGGCCCTCATAACGCCCGACGATCTCGTCGAACGCAGCTTGTTCCCCGCTGCGGCTGGCTTCGATCAGCCGTTCGTCAGAAACCTGCACTAGCACCGAATATCGGAGCGAGCGGTTGCGGCGTGCAGCAACCTGGACGTCTGTTCGAACCGTCACAACAATCGCGTTACGAGCTCGCTCTGAGGGGCATGACAAGCTCGATTGACATGCACGCAGACCGCCTGACCCGGACGCTTGAGTCCCTTGCTGCGAGCCTCGCCGAGAACGCGCGGATCGCCGCGGAACTGCGCAGCACTCGCGAGCAGTTGCGCGCGTGCGAGGCCCAGCAGCGCGATCTGTTCGCGCGCGCGCCGCTGCCGATGTTCGCCTACGACCGCGAGACGCTCGAGATCGCGGCGGTCAGCGACGCGGCGAGCGAGGCCTACGGCTACACCCGCGCCGAGTTCCTCGCGATGACGATCAACGACATCCGACCGGCCGCCGACGTCGCCGGGTTCCTCGGCGACCTCGAATCGGTCGCGGGTCGGGCACGCCTCGGCACGTCACCGCGGCATCCCTGGCGCCACCAGCGCAAGGACGGCACGGTCGTCGAAGTCGAGATCGACAGCAACGATCTGACGCTCGGCGGCCGCGACTGTCGCATCGTTCTCTGCCAGGACGTCAGCGATCGCAACCGCCTTGCCGGCGAGCTTGCGCGTGAACGATTGCAGGCCGAGCAGCGCCGGCTCCGACGCTCACGCATCCTCAGCAACGTGAGCCACGAGCTGCGCACGCCGATGAACGGGGTGGTCGGGATGAACGAGCTCCTGCTCGACACGCCGCTCAGCCGCGAGCAGCGCGACTACGCCGAGCATGTCTCAAGCGCGGCCGATCAGATGGTCGCGGTCGTCGATGACCTGCTCGACATCGCCGAGATCGAAACCGGCCAGGCAGTGCTCGAGCCTGTCGATTTCTGCCTGCACGAGACGATCGAGCAGGCCTGCACGGCCGCTCGCTTCGAGGCCTCCGGCAAGGGGCTCGGACTCGAGCTCGTGATCGACCCAGAGGTGCCGCCCTACGCGCACGGCGACCTCCGGCGGCTGCGGAAGATCATCCAGCAGCTCGTCTCGAACGCGGTCAAGTTCACTGCCGAGGGTCGGATCGCCGTCCACGTCAGCGCCGACCGTCTCCAGGATGGGGCTGCGATCGTCCATGTCGAGGTGTCCGACAGCGGCATCGGTATCGATCCGGTGGTCCTCGAAAGCCTGTACGGCGCGTTCGTCCAGGGCGACGCTTCGATGACCCGCCGCTACGAGGGCGCCGGGCTAGGTCTCGCGATCGCGCGAGCGTTCGCCGAGCTGATGGGTGGAAGCATCGGTTCGGAGAGCGAGGTTGGCCTCGGCAGCACCTTCTGGCTCGAGCTGCCACTCGAGCAGGCCGCGGAACACACGCGCCTGCGGCCCCAACCGCAGGCCTTCCAGCTGCGGCGCCGCCACCAGCCGTCCTCGCCAGCGCCCGCGCTGACGCTCGTCGGCGCGAGCGCCGGGCATGGCGAGTCGGCTCCGAGCGCGGCCTGAGCCGCCAGCGTGCCGCGTCCGCTGGACATTCGTCCGCTGGCGCCAACAACTCCTGCTCGTGCGCCATCACTGGGGATGACCGTGCCGACGGAGGGCAGCGTCCACAGTGAGCCGGCCGATTTGCGTGCGCTGGCGCAGCGGCTCACTGTGGCGCTGCCTTCGCCTCGCTTGGCTGGACGTTTGTTCGAACCTGCGGAACAACCGGGTGCCCGCGCCCTCTTGGGGGTATGACGACCCCAATGAACCAGCTGGACCTGCAAAACCGATCGAACGCCAGGCTGCGCGCGTTGCGCCGCCGGCGCCTGGGCCACCTCGGGCCAGGCGAGCCGGCTGCGGCCCTGGCGCCGCTCGCCAGCGTCGCGCCGCGCACGGTCGCCACCGACGATCCGCTCGGCACAGTCCCACCGCACACGGTCCGCCAGACCCCGACGGCGTCGCCGCTGAGCAACGTCCAACCGCGCACGGCAGGTCCCGCAGGGCCCGGAGCCGCGGATCTGCGCCAGCTCCAGGGCACGCGCCTGGTCGCCACCGCGCTGATCGGCATCACCGGCGCGGAGTCCGGACGGATCATCGGGGCCACCCGCTCGCTCGCCGATCTGCTCGGCCGCGCGGCGGACGACCTCCCGGGCATGCTGCTGTCCGGCCTGATCCACCCCGACGACCGTGCGCCGTCGCTGTACGAGCGCGTTCGCCATCTCGGCCGCAGCGAGACCTCCTTCCACGGCGTCCTGCGGCTACTGAGCGCCGCTGATGAGGTCCGCTGGGTCAACGTGCACAGCTGGCTCACACCGGCCAACCCGCGCCCGCGGCTGCTGATCCGCGCGGCCGTCCTACCGCTCCGGCTGGTGCCGGTCAGGGATGCCGGCACCGGAGAGCCCGACTTCGCCACCGTGCTCGACGCAACGGCAGCGCGCGCGATTGCCGGGTGAGCTGGCCCCGCGGACGCCCTACCGAGCCGCGCCGTGGCGGCCTCGGACACCGTGTGTCCACCCGGGATTCTGGTCACATTTTCGTCACAGGAAAAGCCCAGAGTTGTCACCAGCAAGGCGGAGCGCGCGGGTTAGCTTCGGCGGGTCAGCTCTGTCCTGCACGACGCACTCCTAGGAGGCCCCGTAATGTCATCGAAGTTCTCTCGCGTGCGGCCGCGCCGCTCGCGCTTGGCGCTGCTTGCGGCGCTGCCGCTGCTCGGCGGCGGCATCTATGCCGGTGTCGCGGCGTCGGCGCAGGCTGACGGCTGGGGCGGTCCCGGCCCAAGCCTGTCACCCGGCAACCTGCTCCTCTTCACCAGCACCTACCAGACCGCGAGCCTGACGCCCGGCTCGACGGTGCTGCCCCCCGGCTGCGACGCCGCGAGCGCAGCGGGCTCCGGCACGCCCTGTGCCACAGCCGGCTACAGCGGCACATTTCCGCAGGTCTTCAACAACGACGCCGAGGACGGCAGTTTCGGCATCACCTCGCCGGTCGTGCTCGATGAGCTCGACCCCGACAGCGGCCACCTGCTCGACACCGTCCCGGTGCCGACGAGCGATCTCGTGACGAGCTTCTCCTCGAAGTCGGAGGGCGCGCTCAACCTGTCGACCAACGGCCAGTACGTGTCGTTCATGGGCTACGCGGCGCCGAGCGCAACGATCGACGCTTCGGCCTCGAACGCGCCCGGCGAGGTCGATCCGACCGATCCGGTCACGAGCTCCTACTACCGGACGGTCGCGACGCTCGACAGCCAGGGCCAGTTCCACTTCACCGAGACCAACGCCTACACCGGCGACAACGGGCGCGCGGCGATCGTCGCCGACAGTCCCGGCAGCGACCCGACGATCTTCATGGCGGGCAACGCTGGCAACGGCAACGCAACCTTCGGCACCGCCGGCAAGACGCAGTTCTCGGGCGTCGTCCTCGGCGCCGGCGCGCAGTCGATCGCACCGTCGATCGGGTCGGAGGCGTTCCAGAACCCGGGTTCGCCGCAGCCGGTCGGCAGCTTCAACGTCACGCAGCTCGGCGACAAGGAAGACAAGATCGGCAAGGACGACAACTTCCGCGGCATGACGATCTACAACAACGTCCTCTACTACACGAAGGGCAGCGGCAGCAACGGCGTCAACACCGTGTACTTCGTCGACACCACCGGGACCGCGTGCCCCGACGGCGTCGGCCTGCCGGTCCCCGGCGCGCCACTGCCCACCTCGCCGCTTGACTACAACCTGGCGTCGATCCAGGCGGGCGGGGCGCTGGCGAGCAACATCTGCATCCTCAAGGGCTTCCCGACGGAGCTCGCCAAGTCGACCGGCGTTTCCTATCCCTTCGGGATCTGGTTCGCGAACCCGGACACGATCTACCTCGCCGATGAGGGCAGTGGTGACGACACCTACTCGACGACGACCGGGACCTACACCAACGCGCTGGCGGCGAACAACCCGACCGCCGGGCTGCAGAAGTGGGTCTTCGACTCGACGACGGGTCAGTGGACACTCGCCTACACCCTGACGGACGGTCTGAACCTGGGCCAGCCGTACACGGTGCCCGGCCTACCGAGCGGCGACAACCCGGAGACGGGCCTGCCGTGGGCGCCGGCGACCGATGGTCTGCGCAACATCACGGGCCGTGTCAACCCGAACGGGACCGCGACGATCTGGGCCGAGAGCTCGACCGTCAGCGGCGACGGCGACGAGGGCGCGGACCCGAACAAGCTGTACGCGATCACCGACCAGCTCGACGCGACGACCCTGCCGACCAGCGAGTCGTTCACGGCGATCGACTCGGCCGGCTTCGGCCAGGTCTTCCGCGGCGTGTCGTTCACGCCGGGGACGGTCAACGCGAGCTTCCCGTGGAGCCCGCCTCACTTCGGCAACCGCGGGCACTAGCCGCGAGCTGCCGTGTTGATGCGAGCGGCGCTGCTGCCTCCTCGGAGGCGGCAGCGCCTTCTCGTCGGTGCAGGCCTGCGAATTGCTGCGCCGGCGCTAGCCGGGCGGTGGCACTAGCCTGGCGGCGCGCTCACGCGTGGCGTCGTCGGCCAGTGCCGCGCGCAGGACCGCGTCAGCGGCGAGCAGCTCTGCTCGGTCGACGCGGGCGCAGAGCTCGCAGTTGAGCGCCTCGATCACCGCGATCACCGCCGTCGCATAGTGCTCACCGCTCGCCGTGAGCACGACGTTCAGCTTGCGGGCGTCGTCGCGGTCTCGCTCGGTCCGCGCGTAGCCGCGCCGCTCGAGTTGCTCGAACCCCTTGCGCGCAGCCTGGCGCGTGATCCCGAGCACGTCGGCGGCCCGGCCGATCGCGATCGGTCCGCGGTGCAGCAGCCGCATCGCTGCCGCGTCGCTGCGGCGGTAGCCGGTGAAACCGAGCGCGTCGAGCCGGTGCTCCATCTGCCCGACCCAGCTCGCGCGAGCGAGCGCGAGCAGGTCGCCGAAGCGGTAGCGGGGATCGGTTGACTTGGCCGCCACGATGTTCCATAGTAGAGATATGCAACCTGGTTGCCCATCGTGACCGCGCTGGCCGGTGCGGTCGCGCTCGTGGCGCTCGCCGTGACGCTCGGGAGCCTCGCCTGGCTGCATCTCGAGCCGACCGGGCTTTCGCCGCTGCGAAATGCCGTCAGCCAGTACGGCATCACTCCGTTCAAGACCGGCTACCGGGTTGCGACGATCGCCTTCGCGGTCGCCGGCGCCGCGCTCGCGCTCGGCCTGCACCACGCGTTCGGCGGCAACGGCCAGATGGTCCCGGTGCTGGTGGCGCTGATCGTGTTCACGCTCGCACGTGCCGCGATCAGCTGGTTCCCGATGGATGCGCCTGGCGCCCCGCGCAGCTCGACCGGGCAGACGCACGGACTGCTCGCAATCGCGGCGTTCGGCGGCGCCACCTATGCCGCCTTCCGGCTCGGCAACGTCCTCTCGAGTGGGGCGCGCTGGCACGACCTGGCCGGCGTCTCGACCGCGTTCGCCGTCGCGATGCTCGTCTGCCTGCTAGCCATGGGGCTGGCGCGCCACGCACCCGCGGTGCGTGCGCACTTCGGCGCGGTCGAGCGCTGCTTCTATCTCCTGGCGATCGCCTGGTTCGCGGTCTTCGCGAGCGCGTCGCTCTGACTAGCGCGTCAGCTCGAGCTTGAATTCCATCGTCGCCTGCGGCTGGACGGTGACGAAGCCGGCGTAGTCGGGCGGCGACATCTTGAACTGGCCCCAGGCGAACGTGTAGGAGCCGACGGCCTGGATCTTCGCGCTGGCGAGCGTCAGCTCGACGGGGATGCTCAGCAGCCGCGTCGTGCCGTGCATCGTGACGTCGCCGGTGACCTTGGTGTCGACGACGCCGCCCTTCAGGGCGCTCGCCGGTAGCACCAGCGCCTTCGTCAGCTTGAAGGTCGAGGTCGGGTAGGTCGCGCTCTGGATCCCGATCGTGCGGATGTGCTCGTCGCGCATCGAGGAGTTGCTCGTGAGCGATTCGACATTGGTGACGAACGAGGCGGCGGTCACGCTGAGCGTCCCACTCGACTGCGCGAACGTCGCGCCGCCGGTGATCTGCGACGTGCGCCCGACCGCTTCGCTCATCGCCGGCAGGCTCGCGAGCTTCTCGCGCACGCGGTAGCCGGCCTGCGAGCCGGTCCCGATCTTCCAGGTTCCAGCGAGCGAAGCGGCGGAGCTGACCGCCACCGGGTGGCGCGCGGCGACGAGTCTGAACGGCGGCGGCGCCGAGGTCGGGAAGACGACGAAGTAGATGAATGCTGAGCCGGCCACGGCCATGGCGGCACAGGCCGCGGCGATCGCGGTCAGGATGCCGCGCGTGGTTTTAGGGAGCCGTCGAGCCATCGGACCGCGGGGATGCTCGCCGGCCAAGCTAAAGCGGGCCCAAACGGCGGCTGAGTGATTTCTCGCAATCGTGTGCAAACGAACTAAGTAAGGTTCGCGACCATGCTCGTTGGCGTGCCGAGGGAAACCGCCGAGGGGGAGCGCCGCGTGGCGCTCGTCCCCGACGTAGTGCGCCGGCTCGCCGCCCGCGGTGTCGAGGTGGTTGTCGAGGCCGGCGCGGGGACCGGGGCGATGATCCCCGATGCGCTCTACGAGGAGGCCGGCGCGACAGTTTCCAAGTCGGGCGCGGAGGTCTGGGCAGCGCCGGTGGTCGTGAAGGTCGCCCCCCCGAGCAAGAAGGAGATCGCGAAGCTCAAGGCCGGCGGGGTGCTGATCGCGTTCCTCGCGCCGCTCTCGAACGCCGACTCGACGAAGGGTCTCGCCGCGGGCAAGGTGACTGCGTTCGCGATGGAGGCGATCCCGCGAATCTCGCGCGCGCAGGCGATGGACGCGCTGTCCTCGCAGAGCAACGTCGCCGGCTACCGCGCGGCGCTGCTCGGCGCCACCGACATCGGGCGCTTCTATCCGATGCTGATGACCGCGGCGGGCACGATCCCGCCGGCGAAGGTGCTCGTGCTCGGCGTTGGCGTCGCCGGGCTGCAGGCGCTCGCGACCGCGCGCCGCCTCGGTGCGCAGACGACCGGCTACGACGTTCGCCCGGAGGTCGCCGAGCAGG
>Ga0302178_10001178_pt1 | contig 22412 bp, 18 predicted proteins | sample I_Palsa_E1_3_FD_198790 | JGI IMG/M metagenome (GOLD analysis project Ga0302178, IMG submission 198790) | Peat permafrost microbial communities from Stordalen Mire near Abisko, Sweden - I_Palsa_E1_3 | ecosystem: Environmental > Terrestrial > Soil > Palsa > Peat permafrost | place: Sweden... | reverse complement strand
GTGGTCCTGATGCTGACTATCGTGCATTGCGCCAATAATGATGGGCCGATTCGGATCCCCATCCGTAAAAATAACGGCCACCTCCGTCCCGTCGATCAACGGAAAGTGATGTCCATAGTCTCTCCCGGCGTACGGTTTCGCCAACCGAACTGGCCGGCTGGTACCACCCGGACTCCATTCATCGAGATCGAACGGTGACTTGATCCTGTACCCGCTCTGTGGCGTCATGTACGCGTACTTGTAGTTATCGGGCGACATGACCCGCGCCGGCAAAATTCCGGTGATGCGTGGCTTGGCAGCAGGATCCACCATCGACCGATAGATACGATCCGACGGAATCGCCGTAAACTTGCAGGTATAGGCTTCCTTGCGGGACGCCTTGTGCTCGACACGCGTGATCATCAATCCATGTTCAGCGTTGTCCAGCTCGCGGTTCGTAAAGCGAAAGACAGCGCCGGGCGTCATGCCGATCACATTGCCGGTCCCTTCAAAGATCACCTGCTGGGCCAATTCAGCCTGATGCCTCAAGGTCGCGACGCGTTTGCCAGCATCGGGCGTGGTGTAATGCTCGCCCCAGCGGTACTGATTGCCGACAGTAGTTTCATCGTCCCGCGCAGTATTCACTTGCGTGAGCAGCGCAACGCCCGCAGTCCGATGGTTATAGTCATCGACCGTAATCGATTGCGCCACGCGCTTGCGGCGCTCGACCAGTGTCATCACTGAGTCCGCACCCCGGCTGGCAAAACCGCCTTCCTCGCGATACGGCGCCGAGAGTTTCGGATCACGCGCGTACGCATCGAGGTCGTCCCCAAACACAATGACTTCGTGCTCAGGCGTCTGTTCGAAACGAAACCAAATGCCCTCTTCAGCAGCAATGCGCTGGATAAACGCCAGCGCCGATTCGGCATACTGCGTAATGTATTCATGGGTCTCGTACTCGGCTCTAAGCTGGAACTTGAAATCAACGGCGGTGTTACCGTAATGCCGCAACACCGATTCGATAACAGCCGGCACGGTCTGATTCTGAAACAACCTGCTCCCAACCTCGGAACCAAGATCGGACAAACGCGGCACAAGCGTCAAGCTGTACCGGGTTTCATCGGCTGATGAACTCAATTCGTCGAATTCGGTAACGATTCCACTGATCAGCCGCTCGGGTGGCTTCACCAGGCGCGCGGCCAATTCCGCCGGCAATCCCGCGTTGGGATCCACCGGTTCAACAACAAACTTGGCTCGTTTACCGAGAACGTCTGCAATCGGAAGTCCCGCGCGGGCACAGGTGAACTCGATCACGAACCAATATGGCTTGCTGATATTTTCCTCGCCCTTGAAAGACAGCACGGAGAACGCAGCGGGTTGCTTCGAGATGCGCAGGCTATACGCTTGCGTAGGCAGAACTATTGTTCCCATCGATGGGAGTCTCCTGTTGGCCGATATGTCTTTGCAAGACATCGGCTGATTAATGAGGCGTGTTGTTCGCAGTTACGCCGACCCGCTCTTATCCCTCGGCATCTGCGAAACCATGGAAAGGCCGACATCCATCCCTTCCACCTGAAAATGCGGAACGACAAAAAGCCTGACGCGAAAGAACCCCGGGTTGTCCTCGATATCTTCCACCGTCACTTCCGCTTGACGCAGCGGATGCGCGGCCTGAAGGTCATCGGTGGGATCGGTCATCTCGGTGACGAGCGTCTTGATCCAGTTATTGAGTTCGACTTCAAGCAGACGTCTGTCCTTGGTCGTACCAATGTTTTCGCGCTGGATCAATTTCAGGTGATGTGCAATGCGTGAGAGCAGAAATATGTAAGGCAGGCGTGCGTTGATCCGGCCGTTAGCAGTGGCTTCCGGCGTGGTGTAAAGCGTGGGCTTCTGCACAGAATTTGCGGAGAAGAAACAAGCGAAATCGTGGTTCTCGAAGAACGACAATGGTATGAAACCCAGATTCGCGAACTCGAATTCCCGCGTTTCAGGGATCAACACCTCGGCTGAAATCTTGTTTTGAAAACCAGTGCCCAGTTCATACTGATGCACGGGCAAACCCGCAACCTTCCCGCCTGCCTGCGGTCCCCGGACCTGTACGCACCAGCCGTTGCGGACAAAGCTATTCACCATGTTCGCTGCGAAGGCAAACGAGGCACTGACCCAAAGGAAGCGATTTGGATCCATACCCTTGACGGTTTCCCGATAGTTCAGGTCGCGCACGGGCGTGTTGTCGGGACCATATGGTTGTCGACCGAGAACGTGCGGCATCGTAAGGCCAATGTAGCGCGCATCCTCAGTGCGACGGAAAGCCATCCACTTGAGATAGTCGGCACGGTCGAAGTAGTCACCAATATCCTGGATCGCTACAACGTCCTCCATCGACTTCTTACCGAAAAATGCCGGCCCCACTGAACCGATGAACGGCATGTGCGCAGCCGCTGCGACCTTCGAAATATTGCGCAGCAGCGCAATATCCTTTGCCGAATTCACAACCTCGAAATCCGAGACGATCGCGCTGATCGGTTGACCACCCGGCGTGTCATATTCCTGAATGTACGCGTGGTGGTACAACCCGCTCTGAATCACTTCTGGCGTATCGTCAAAGTCTTGCTGCAAAGCTTCCTTCGAGCAATCAAGCACCTCGATTTTTACGTTTTTACGAATATCTGTACCGTCAACCAGAAACTTCAACCCGCGCCACGCCGACTCTATCGTCTGAAACTGCGTCGAGTGCATCACGGTATCGAGGCATTGGTTGACGCGCCGATCAAGTGCATCAATATGAAAATCCAGCAGCGATTTATCGAGACTTCCGACGGGGCGGCCAGAGTCGACCACCATCGCCATGAGCACGCCAAGCGCTTGGGACAAGCGTTCGTCGACCGGCACTTTTGATAACGCATCGTTATCCTGAAACCCTTCTAGTGCCCGCACTTTGTACGCCGGAGTCAGGTCGATCTTTTCGAACAGATTGGCTAAGATGCTGAGGCTGTCGTGGGCAGATGGCGAAGGCGGTTCTGCGCCGACTGGTGGACTATCAGTGCGCGTCACGTTAACTCCGCGGTGCCGAGACGCCCGAGCTCGGCGATCAGGCTTTCGGAAAGCGACGCGCTCTTGACGATTCGCTCCAGTTCGATCTGAAACGCGCTGTTATCAAGCAGATTCGATTTGAGATCGCGCAGCAGGTTGCGCATGGCTATGAGCCGCTGCAATTGTGGAATCCGAGCTGCGACATTTTCCGGCTCGAAGTCCTTCATCGACTTGAAGCCCAGCGCGATGCTCGTGCCCGGGTTTTCACCTTCCAGGGCGTTTGCCAGATTGACCTCAATTTTTGGATTCAGCTCAGCTAGAACAGCATCGAAGTTACTTTTATGGACATCGATCCTCTTGCGCGCGGCGAGCGAATCACTAGCCTGTCCAGCGCTGTAGTCGCCGATGACGAGGAGCTTGAGAGGCAGTTCCACTCGCTGCAGCGCGCCGCCAGTGTGCAGGTCCACGGAGATCGAAATTCGGGCCTTGGGAATTTCCCGTTCAAAGTTATCAGACATGACTTCGCGGCCCTGTATTTATGACTGTGCAGCCCGCGTATAACGCTAACCACGAAGTACGAAAAAGTAGAAAGCGGATTAAACGAACACAGCTGACAATGTGACGAAGCGTCGGACCAGATTCATCGAAATAAAACGCAAATTGGCCCATGCATATTTTTTAATTAAAGCAGGGCAAACGAACGTTCGTCAACCGGTTAGGTATCCGATTCGATATAAATGACGAAGCTATGTTTGTAGAGGTAGATAAACTCCTCTTTAGAATCAAACCCAGCGAGGAGATGTGTGAAATTTCAACACCAACAAATCGACGCAACGCCTAACAAACACGGTCCCAACTCCTGAAATTCGGTTCCAACTTAATGCGTTGCGCTGGCTATCTCTTAAATAGACGACACCGCATGGTTCGTGTTTAGAATGCGTTCCCCAATAAGCCAACAATAAACTTAATCGCTATGCGGACTTTCAAACCGCTCTGGCATGAAGGTCTGATACTCACGCCGCAGCATTTTCAACAGCAAGAACAGTGGGTTAATTTCTCTCACCGGCAGTTCGCCTCGCTCGCCGTGGCTGAGCCGTGGGGTGTTATCGACGTGCAGATCGATGAGGAGATGCTCGACGCCGGCCGACTGTCTCTCACACGGCTAAAGTTGCGGCTACCCGATGGAACACTGATCGATACGTCAGTCACTGACGTGCTGCCACGGCCACGCGATCTCGGCCGCGACGTAGCGGCTGATATGCAAAGCCTGATCGTAGTCGCGGCGCTCCCGTTGCTCAACGCGGACGGCAGCAATTGCAGGTTCGACAACGAGACCCTGTCGCGCCCACGCCGCTATTTCCGTGAATTCATCGAAGTACCCGATCTGAACGGGACGGGCGTGGAAGAGCTGTCAGTCGAACGACACGCGGTTCATCTCTTGTTCGACTTCGAACGGCACGCGGACGATGTCGTCTGCCCGATAGCGCGGCTCACACGCGGGGCAAAGGGCCGGTTCGAGATCGATCGCACTTACGTTCCTCCTTGTCTCACGCTTTCAGCCAATACGCGGCATCAGGAGCGCATCGCGCGCCTGTCCGACATCCTGTTGGCAAAAAGTACGACGCTCGCTGTGCGACGAAGCGAGCGCGTTGATCAAATTGCAGAATTCGGTGTCTCCGATGTATCGCTCTTCTGGCTTCTGCACTGCATTCATACGCACTGGCCCAAGCTGGCGTTCCTCGGCACCCATCCCAATCAGCCGCCCGAGCGGCTTTACGAAATTCTGGCAGGACTGACCGGCGCATTGATGACATTTTCGACTGGCACCGCGTTGACGTCCATTCCTATGTACGAACACGCTAAGCAAGACGAAGTATTTTCAACTCTTGAATCCTTGATCCGCGATCTTCTCGATGCAATCATCCCGTCTCGCGTGATTCCAATCGGCCTGGCCCGTAAGAGCGCGACTACTTGGTCGGGCCAGTTCAAAGACGACCGCCTGCTGGAAGGCGCGGACTATTATTTATCGGTGAATTCTTCCGCACCAGCATTCCAGATCGCCGAGCAAATTCCGAAATTGTGCAAGGTCGGCGCGCCAGACGACATCGAACGGATTGTCAATTCGGCGCTCGCCGGCATACCGCTGAAAGCGGTGTTGCGGGTCCCGGCCGCCATTCCAGTGCGCCTCGAAAACCAGTACTTCGCACTCGACGCCCGTGATCCCGCGCATGCACGAATGCTCGCCGCACGTGCATGTCACGTTTATCTTCCAACCACCTTGCCCGATGCATCGTTTGAACTTTACGCGGTGCTAACGTCGTGAACGGGACAATCGAGCGCGAACCCGACGCGGCTTCGATGCGCGCACTGCTGCGTGATACCGCCCTCGAAGTCTCTCTGCTTTCACAAGACACGGCAGAGCGTTCCGCCTTTGACTTGCGGGAACGTTGCCTGCGAGTGGTCGATGACTTCGATCGGGCGCTGCAAGCGAAGCAATTTCCTCATGACGTCCGGGAAGACGCTGTCTATGCCCAATGCGGACTGCTGGACGAGGCGGCGTTGAGATGTCTACCGGAGGACGAACGATCGGAATGGGACGTTCAACCATTGCAGGTCGAACGTTTTGGGAATCATGACGCCGGCGATCGGATCTACGAACGAATTGCCGTTCGCTTGCGGGAAATACCACCTGACGTAGCACTCCTGGAATGCTACGCAGCCGTCCTTGGCCTCGGTTTCCTCGGTCGTTACGCACACAAGGGTGAACTCGAGCGAGCTGAATTGGTGACCTTGCTGAATGAACGCATCCTGAGTGCGGGACCACGACGGGGCGGCTTTGTAATCAACACCGTTAGCGGCACCGGACTTGATTGGCTACGCCGGCTCTCACCGTGGACCATCGCTGGCATCGTATCCGTTACGGCAGTCCTGATCTGGCTCGGGCTAGGGCAATCGCTTGACATGCAACTGGCTAACCTGCCCCACCTGAAGCCATGACGAGATCCGGACCTTCTCTTTACGACATGCTGCTCGGCCACATCAACGGGGACGCACTTGATGACCACGACGACAACACGCTTGAGATCCTGAGCGTGTTGGAGAACCTCAGGCGCATCCTGAATACGCGCGCGGGAACACTCAAACACCTACCCAACTATGGGCTCCCCGATCTGACCACCGTCTACAGGAACCTGCCTGTGTCGGCACATCAACTAAAGGCCCAGATGGAAGCCACGTTGCTGGTCTACGAGCCGCGCATCCGTTCAATAGAGTTGGAACTGATGCCCGCGCAACCGGGCATGGTCGTCAGCTACGAAATGACCTGTCACCTCAAAAAGCGCGGTCTCGTCCGCTTTGGAACGCATTACCAGCCAGAGGGGCGAACCGTTTTGGCATGGCTCCGGCCGACCGCCAGCGACGCTTAAGTCCTGCCGCTGGGGGAATTGTCATCCTGCCAGCGGCAGTGTTTATGTTGTCTCAACCCACCCGGTCAATGCACCCAGTCATTCCAGAGCACCACCAAAATCGTCATCAACGCCGGCCCGATAAACAACCCAACCAACCCGAACGTTTCCGCTCCACCCAAAATCCCGAACAGCACCAGCAAAAACGGCAACCTCGCCGCGCCACCAATCAGCACCGGCCGCACAGCGTGCTCAGCCACGAACACAACAATAAACCCGAACACCGCGACACAGACCGCCGCTACCATCGAGCCCTGAGCAAGCAGCCACAATGCCGCGCCAATGAAGACAATCGGCGCGCAGAACGGCAACATCGCGGCGATCGCAGTCAGCATGCCGAGCAACGTGGCGTGCGGCACACCGGTCACGACATAAGCCACGCCAAGCAGTGCACCTTCGCCCAGACCCACAACCACCAGCCCAGTCACCGTGCTGCGAACCGACTCGGCCATACGCCGCACGAGCGATGCACCCTCCGAACCGAACCCGCGCCTCGACGCTTCAAGCAACTGTTCACCGAGTTTCGACCCCGCCTTGAACAGGAAAAACAGCGTAACAAGCATGAAGCCGAACACGACCAGCCCGTGCGCCACCCGCCCACCAAAATGCCGGGTCATGGCGACGACCGTCGCACCATGAAAGTTTTTCACCGCCGGCGAAGATCCTAGCGGCGTAGCAAGATTTTCCTGCCACCATGCCGATATCTGCTTCGACCCGGCAGGCAAATGGTTGACGAGATCAGGCATGGGAATGCCCGTGCGCAGTGACTCGTGGAACCAGCGTAGCAGGTCACGGGCTTCGTTTCCCGCCTGCGCCGCGACCAGGATAAATGGCACCACGAACACCAGCCCGATTACGACTGTCATTCCCACCGCAAGCCAGGTCCGGTGCTCCCTGAACATCGGCCGCTGTTCGAGCCAGGTCAGCAACGGCCATAACGCAATGGCGATGACCGTCGCCCACACCACCGCAGGAATGAAGTCGCGGATCATCCAGATCGCGACGGCGACGAGCACCGCATACAGCAACCCCGACGCCGTTCGTTGCAGACGCCGTGTGCGGTCCTTTTCGTCCGCTGAGGTTTGATCGCGTGGAGTCATATAAAACGCCCTTGTTATTTCTTCTTTAAGTGAAAGTCCGCAAACCCGCTTCACACACAGACTTATCGAGACTTCCAACTGAGTGCCAACCCTGCATTGTAAGTCGGGCCGGTATCGGCCAGAATCAAGGCGTGAGCGCTTTCAACCGGCTTTCCGGGTGTTGTACTAATTTCACACTTGGCCGTTTCCGTTTCCCTATAATCGGAACCTCCGCCCCGGCATCCGTCAAGAGACATGCAGTGAAAGCTATCCAAACGATTGTCAACGCGTGTGCAACCACGGCCTTGCTCGCCGGTTGCGCTTCCGGCCTGAATCGGTCGAAGGAAGAAGCGCTCAACCAGAAGGTCGGCATTGTCGTCCATCCGGTGCGAGAGGGCGTGGAGCTGCGTCTCCAGGAATCAGCGCTATTCGACTTCGACGAGGCCTCCATGCGCCCCGAAAGCATCGCCGTGCTCAATCGTGCAGCCGTGCTGCTCAAGCGCAGCACTCGCCCGATCATGGTCGAAGGACACACGGACAATGTCGGCCCGTTCGACTACAACCAGGCATTGTCCACGGCGCGTGCCAATGCCGTGGGCGATGCGCTAGTCGCACGCGGCGTTCCTGCTGCGCGTATCAAGACAAAAGGGATTGCATTCTCGCAACCGATCGCGACCAACGACACGCCCGAAGGGCGTGCGTTGAACCGGCGCGTGGAGATTATCGTGAAGACAGAAACGGAAGAAACACTGCTGGGACGCCTCAAGACGAAATGACGCGAAGGGTCATTTCGCGGACTGCACTTCCATCACTAATAGCTGGGCGCCATCGGTCACCTGATCGCCAACGCTGAACAGAATCTCGCCCACCGTGCCGCTCGCCGGCGCAACGATCGTGTGCTCCATCTTCATGGCTTCCATCACCAGCAGCGGTGCCCCCTTCTCGACCACCGCGCCCGCTTCTACCAACACCGCAATCACCTTGCCCGGCATCGGCGCCGTCAAGCGGCCTTCGCCATGCTCGGCATCGGCGGCATGCGCCAGCAGGTTCTGCCATTCGAATGCCAGCGACGCTCCGGCGTAGAACACATGGAACACATCGCCGTCGATAAACACACGGCCCTTGATCCGCTTGTCACCGATCAGCACGACGAATGCATGTGGCTCATCCCCATGCGACCAGTCGAACGTCAGCGTTTCGCCAAGCAATTCGAGTTGTTTGTTATCGGCGCGGCCAGAGGTTGAATCGCGTGTAAAGATGGCCAGGATTTCATCGTCCGAACCTACCAGGCGCCAGTTCAACGCCTGCGTGTAGCCGCCACTCATCCGCCAGTGGGACAAAGCATCCCACGGCGACACACCATGCGCCTCGCCACCCTCACGCGCGAGCAGCGCGGCGCAAGCCAACGCGAGCGCCTGTGTTTTTGGCACTGTCGACGGCGCGAACAACGTGTCGTGATGACGTTCGATCAGGCCCGTATCGAGATCGGCCGCCGAGAAGGGAACGCTAACAACAATCCGATGCAGGAACTCGATATTCGTCGACGGACCGACGACCTCGCATTGTTTCAACGCAAGCGCCATGCGCAGCAGCGCATCGTCACGATCGCGGCCGTGCACAATCAGCTTCGCGATCATCGGATCGTAAAACGGGGTGATGGTATCGCCTTCGCGCACGCCGCTATCAATGCGCACATGGCCGTTCAACTGAAATTCAACCGCCTCGGGCAAACGCAGATGCTTCAGCGTTCCCGTCGACGGCAAGAACCCACGCGATGGATTCTCCGCGTAGATACGCGCTTCGATTGCGTGGCCGTTCACCTTCAGTTGTTCTTGCAACAACGGCAACGGTTCACCACTCGCCACGCGTAGTTGCCACTCGACCAGATCGAGGCCCGTCACCATTTCGGTCACCGGATGCTCAACCTGCAGCCGCGTGTTCATCTCCATAAAATAGAACTGGCCGTCGCTGGTCATGATGAACTCGACAGTGCCCGCCCCTACGTAATTCACCGCGCGTGCGGCCGCGACTGCGGCTTCGCCCATGGCTTTACGCACCTCGTCCGAAAGACCCGGCGCGGGCGCTTCTTCCAGCACCTTTTGATGGCGTCGCTGCACCGAGCAATCGCGATCGAAAAGATACACGGCGTTGCCATGTTGATCTGCAAACACCTGGACTTCGACATGCCGCGGACGCTGCAGATATTTTTCAATCAACACGCGATCGTTGCCGAAACTGCTCGCGGCCTCACGTTTGCACGACAACAGCGCCGATGCGAAATCCGCGCTTTTCTCGACCACACGCATACCCTTGCCGCCGCCACCCGCACTTGCTTTCAGCAGCACAGGGTAGCCAATACCATCCGCTTCCTTTTGCAGCAACGCAGGGTCCTGGCTGTCGCCGTGATATCCCGGCACCAACGGCACAGACGCCGATTGCATCAACGCCTTGGCTGCGGCCTTCGATCCCATCGCGGAGATCGCTTCGACGGGCGGGCCTATGAACACCAATCCGACCTTCTCGCAAGCCCGCGCAAAGTCCTCGTTCTCCGACAAGAACCCATACCCCGGATGCACGGCTTGCGCACCGGTTTCCAACGCGGCGTTGATGATCTTTTCGATCCGCAGATAACTCTCGGACGCAGCCGCGCCGCCTACGTGCACGGCTTCATCGCAGACGGCAACGTGCTTCGCCTGGGCGTCGGCGTCCGAATAGACCGCCACGCTGCCCACGCCTAATCGTTTGCAGGTTGCGGCCACACGGCACGCAATCTCGCCGCGATTCGCAATCAGTATTTTGTTGAACATGACGAAGCCTGGGAAGAGAAATTACATCCGGAACACGCCGAAACGCGTGTCCTCGATAGGCGCATTCATGGAAGCCGCCAGCCCTAGGCCCAATACATCACGGGTCTGCGCCGGGTCGATCACACCGTCGTCCCACAAGCGTGCGCTCGCATAATACGGATGCCCCTGTACTTCGTACTGGTCGCGAATCGGCGACTTGAAGGCTTCTTCCTCTTCCTTCGACCAGGTACCGCCCTTGCCCTCTATGCCGTCGCGGCGCACGGTCGCAAGTACGGACGCGGCCTGCTCGCCGCCCATCACGGAGATGCGCGCGTTCGGCCACATCCAGAGAAAACGCGGTGAATAAGCGCGGCCGCACATGCCGTAATTTCCCGCACCAAACGAACCGCCGATAATCACCGTGAACTTCGGCACCTTCGCCGTCGCAACGGCCGTCACCATCTTTGCGCCATTGCGCGCAATGCCTTCGTTTTCGTATTTTCGACCGACCATGAATCCCGTGATGTTCTGCAAGAACACGAGCGGAATCTTCCGCTGGCAGCACAGCTCAATAAAGTGCGCGCCCTTCAAAGCCGACTCGGAAAAAAGGATACCGTTGTTCGCAATGATGCCGACCGGATGGCCCCAGATATGCGCAAAACCGCATACGAGCGTCGTGCCGTAACGGGCCTTGAATTCATCGAAAGCGGAGTCGTCGACAATGCGCGCGATCACTTCGCGAATGTCGAACGGCTTGCGAGTATCGGCGGGAATCACACCGTACAAACTATGCGGATCATGACGCGGCGGCAGCGGTTCTTTAAGCGCCACAGGGGAAACCTTCACGCGATTCAGATTGCCCACGATGCTGCGCGCAATCCCCAGCGCATGCGCATCGTTTTGAGCCAGGTGGTCGACCACCCCCGACAGGCGCGTATGGACGTCACCACCGCCCAGATCCTCAGCGCTGACCTCTTCACCCGTTGCCGCTTTCACGAGCGGCGGACCGCCCAGGAAAATGGTGCCCTGATTCTTCACGATGATCGATTCGTCGCTCATTGCAGGCACGTAGGCGCCGCCCGCGGTGCACGATCCCATCACCACGGCGATCTGCGATATGCCCTTCGCCGACATGTTCGCCTGGTTATAAAAGATGCGGCCAAAGTGATCGCGATCGGGAAATACATCGTCCTGATTCGGAAGATTCGCGCCGCCGGAATCGACGAGATATACGCACGGCAAGCGGTTCTCTTCCGCAATCTCTTGCGCCCGAAGATGCTTCTTTACCGTCACCGGATAGTACGTGCCGCCTTTCACGGTTGCGTCGTTGCAGACGATCACGCACTCCTGCCCGGCAATCCTGCCAATACCTGTAATCACGCCGGCACCCGGGGCGTCGTCGTTGTACATGCCGTAGGCAGCCAATTGCGAGAACTCGAGAAACGGCGTGCCCGGATCGAGCAATTGCGCGATGCGCTCCCGTGGCAACAACTTGCCGCGCGACAGGTGTTTATCTCGCGCAGCTTGTCCGCCGCCCAACGTAATCTTCGCGACTTTTTCCTTCAGATCCGCGACAAGCGCCTCTAGCGCCGCAGCGTTGGCGCGGAATTCGTCGCTGCGTGGATTCAGTTTCGATTCGATGATCGGCATAGGTTTGTCCGCTCGCTCAAGCTGTTTCAGCGAACAGTTCGCGGCCGATCAACATGCGGCGAATTTCACTGGTGCCCGCACCGATTTCATAGAGCTTCGCGTCGCGCCACAGACGCCCGACCGGGTACTCGTTGATATAGCCATTGCCGCCCAGGATCTGGATCGCTTCGCCAGCCATCCAAGTCGCTTTTTCGGCTGTGTAGAGAATCACGCCCGCGCAATCCTTGCGGACCTGGCGGCCATGACCGGCGCCTAGCGTATCGAGTTGACGTCCCACCGCGTAGAGATACGCGCGGCACGCCTGCAAGGTCGTATAAAGATCGGCGACCTTGCCTTGAATCAACTGGAATTCGCCGATCGCCTGACCGAACTGCTTGCGCTCGTGGATGTACGGCACGACCGCGTCCATGCACGCGACCATGATGCCCGTCGGTCCGCCCGCCAGGACCGCGCGTTCATAGTCGAGGCCGCTCATCAGCACCTTCACGCCGCCGTTCAATGCTCCAAGGATATTTTCCTTCGGCACTTCCACGTTCTCGAACACGAGTTCGCCGGTATGCGAGCCGCGCATGCCGAGCTTGTCGAGCTTCTGCGCAACGGAAAACCCCTTCATGCCCTTCTCGACGATAAACGCCGTGATACCCTTCGCGCCCGCTTCAATATCCGTCTTCGCATACACCACGAGCGTGTCGCAATCCGGCCCGTTGGTGATCCACATCTTCGTGCCGTTGAGCACGTAGTGGTCACCCTTTTCATCGGCGCGCAGCTTCATGCTGACCACATCCGATCCGGCGTTCGGCTCACTCATTGCCAGCGCGCCAATGTGTTCGCCCGAGACCAGCCCCGGCAGATATTTGCGTTTCTGCGCTTCGGTACCGTTGCGATGAATCTGGTTCACGCACAGGTTGGAATGCGCACCATACGACAACCCCACCGACGCCGACGCCCGCGAAATCTCCTCCATCGCGACCATGTGCGCCGTGTAGCCCATGTTCGCGCCGCCGTACTCTTCGGACACCGTCATGCCGAGCACGCCCAGATCGCCGAATTTCTTCCAGAGATCCATCGGGAACTGATCCGTTTTATCGATTTCAGCGGCGCGCGGCGCAATCTCCTTCGCGGCGAAATTGGCGAGCGAGTCGCGCAACATGTCGATGTCTTCGCCCAGGGCGAAATTCAGACCGGGTACGTCGTTCATGCGGGTCTCCTTGTTCGGTGTATCAGCTCGAGGTCAAGCGTGGTGTTGGCGGGACCAAATGATCGGCTCACCTATGAGTCGCACTCACACTTAGTAATTTCCATGATGGACGGCAGTTTCACGCCGAAGACCACTTCCCGTCAATAGGGATTTGAGCTACGCTCACATTTGGCTATTTTCGCGCGCACCTTCTCATGTCCTCCACCCCAGTCACCGGAAATCGCCGCACACCCGCCGGCGTGAAATCGCAGCAGCGCGTGAAGGACATTCTTCAGGCCGGCCGGGAAGTCTTCGCCGAAAAAGGCTACGACGCCGCGACGAGCGCAGAAATCGCCCAGCGCGCCGGGATTTCAGAAGCAACCGTGTTCAGCTATTTCAGCGGTAAAAGGGAGCTGTGTGCGCGAGTGATCGCGGATTGGTATGACGAGATCATCGACGCATTCGAATCCGGATTGCCTCGCGACGGAAGCGTGCGCCAGCAGTTCGCGTTTATCGTCAGGACGCATTTGCGGCTGATGCTGGTGAACGGGACGGGCTTGTGCGCGCTGGTCTTGTCGGAGGGACGGACGAAACATCATGACCTCAGCGACACGCTCACCGACCTGCAACGCCGCTATACCGCGCCGCTGATGAACGTGCTGGCTCATGGCCAGTCAGTCGGTCAGGTGCGGGCCGACTTGCCGTTGCGGCTGATGCGCTCGCTGGTCTTCGGGCCAATGGAGCACGTGCTGTGGGACGCAACGCTTGCGAAGCGGCATCTGAGTCAGGCTCAGATCGATACAACCGCCGATGAACTCATCGACGTTCTGTGGACCGCGCTACAACCCCCTGCTGCGAGCCTGACTGCGCTTGCGCAGTTCAGACAGGACGTGGAGGAAGCATCGCGGCGGTTCGAAGCAGCGGCGAGCCGGGAGAAGTGACATTGCGGACACTCGCGGACGCGAGCCGGTCGGACAGTTAGTTGCAAATCTGCCCTTCTAAAGCACATCTCATAACGCGCGCGCTTCTGCCGCGTTTGGCCTGGCGCCCCTGCCAGGCCATATAGCGTCCTACGTCCTATAGCGACGAGATCACGCCGAGAGGCGTGATCGAAAAGATCAATGCGAGATTTGTTCCAGCGCCAGGTCCCGCGTCTTCGGTCCCATCAGTCCGATAGCCAGCATCACCACCGCCATCGCGCCGGCGATAAACATGAACACCCCGGTCGTACCGAACGCCTTCAACACGCCCGCGATGAAGAACGACGTGAAAATGGCCGAAAAGCGGCTCCACGAATACACGAAACCGACTGCGCGCGCGCGGATGCTGGTGGGGAAAAGCTCGGTCTGATACGCATGGAAGCTATACGACATGATGTTGCTGGCGAGCGTCAGGCCCACGCCCATGCAGACCAGGAGTGCTGCGCCCGAGACCTGGCTGAACACCAGTCCGCAGACCACGATCGCACCCGCCATCACGACAATCACGCTCTTGCGCTCGAATTTATCGGCCATGAACAAGCCGATGATCGGGCCGACCGGCGCGGCAAGCGCGATGATCGTCGAGTACATCAGGCTGGTCGTGATCGTGATGCCCTGATGAATCAGGAGCGTCGGCACCCAGTTGGCAAAACCGTAGAAACCTACCGTCTGGAAGATGTTGAAGATGATCATCATGGTTGCGCGTTTCCCGTAGGGCGCCACCCACATGTCGCGGAACGATCCGCGTGTGCTGACTGGCTCAGGCGCTGCGGGCGGCGGCAACGGGCGTCCGTATTCTTTCTCTGCCTTCGCTTCCAGCGCCGTCATCACTGCGTCCGCTTCCGCGAGCCGCCCTTTTTGCGCCAGCCAGCGCGGGCTCTCAGGCAACGCGCGCCGGATGAACCACACGAACAGTGCGCCATGCGCACCGATCAATACGACCCAGCGCCAGCCATCGAAACCAAAGGGCTTGTTCGGCACCAGCGCGTAGGAGAGGAATGCGACGACCGGCACGGCCGCGAAGCCAACTGCTTGCTCGCACGCGAAGGCTCGGCCGCGAATGTGTTTAGGCACCAGCTCGGAGATGTACGTGCCGATCGTCACCAACTCCACGCCAATGCCCAACCCCGCCATGAAGCGCCAGAAGTTGAGGCCGCCGGCCGTGTCCTGGAAAGCCATGATCACGTTCGCGGCCGTGTACCAGAGCAGCGAGTAAGTGAAGATGGCGCGCCGCCCGAAACGATCGGCGAGAAAACCGCATGCAATCGTGCCGATGAACAAGCCGAGGAAGAGCGACGCGATAAAACTTGCGACACCCGTCAGGCCGAACAGGCCGACGGTGGTAGACGTGAGAATGCCGCTCTTGACCAGCCCCGGCGCGACGTAGCCTGAGTACAACAGGTCGTAGAGTTCGAAGAAAAACCCGAGACTCAGCAAGACGACGAGTATCCACATTGAGCGCGTCGCCGGCAGGCGATCGAGCCGTGCGGAGATCGTACCCGCGCTTAATGAGTCCGATCCCGAATCCGATGCACGAGCGTCGTGGCCGTGGTCATGATCAGATCGGGAAAGAGCGAGGTCCTGAGCAGTTGTCATCGATTTATGTCTCCTTGTCGTGGCCTGTTTTCCTGCCGGCGACGCGCCCTTTTGCCGAGCGGCCGGGCAGCTTGCCCGGCGCGCATTTTAACGGCGTATCTGCAGATTTGTTACAGGAATAGCAACATTCTTCCCGATCTATGGCCCGACGCCGTGCATCAGCAGCGCCACCGCGTGCCGTGCGATCTGGTCGCGCCTGGGCGCACAGCCGCCGCTCTCCTCAGCCCACGTATAAGTCACCGCCAGCGGCAACACCGTCAGTCCGAACAGCGACACAAACAGCAACGAAGGCTCCAAATGCGGGTTGAGCTTGCCCTCCTTCTGCCATTGCGCAATACGTGCGATCGATGCCTTCTTATTAGCATCGCCAAAACGCTCGGCAATGCGTTGGCGCAGCAAACCGCCTTCGCTGATGACTTCGCGAACCCACAGCGTCGCAAACCACGGATGCCGCTCCGCCACGGCGACAAGACCTTCGGCAAACGAGCGCAATGCCTCCGCCGGTTCCGCGTCCGAGTCGGCGAACGCGCGGCCGAGCTCGGCGCGCAACGGCACGAATCGCTCATCGATCAACACGTCGAGCAGTTGATCGCGCGTCTTGAAATAGTAATGGACCATGGCCGGCGTCACGCCCGCCTCGCGTGCGATCGCGCCGAGCGTGGTCTCCATGATTCCCTGACGCGCAAATAAAACCAGCGCGATGTCCAGCAGGAGCGCCCGCGGTTCGCCGTGCTGCGCGCCGGTTGGCCGCCCCGGCCGGCGGCCAGGCTTCGGCGGCTCGGCGGGTACGGCAGGAACGGATTGTTCGGAAGGATCGGTTACATCTTTAGTCATGGTGGCAATTGACCCCGTGAACGGCGTCGCCTAATATTAACTCCGACATTAATTTAACTCATCGGGCGGCTGAATGGAATCCCTCCAACCCTCTGTCACACTTCCCGCCATTGAAGAGCGACCTCCAATCCGGCTGCTATTCACGGCGCTGATGCTCGTCATGCTGCTTGGCGCGCTCGACCAGACCATCGTTTCGACGGCGTTGCCCACCATCGTGGGCGAGCTGGGCGGGCTCGAAAGCCTGTCGTGGGTCGTGACGTCATACTTGCTGACGTCGACTATCGTGGTGCCGCTGTACGGGAAATTCGGCGATCTGTTCGGTCGTAAAGTCGTCATTCAGGCGGCAATCCTCATTTTTCTTGCCGGCTCGATCCTGTGCGGTGTCGCGCAGGACATGACCCAGTTGATCGTGTTGCGCGCGTTGCAGGGGCTCGGCGGCGGCGGTTTGATGGTCGTGACCATGGCTGCCATTGCCGACGTCATTCCGCCCGCCGAACGCGGCCGCTACCAGGGCTTGTTCGGCGGTGTATTCGGACTCGCGACGGTCGTCGGACCGCTGCTGGGTGGCTTTATCGTCGAGCATCTGTCATGGCGCTGGATCTTCTACATCAACGTGCCGCTGGGCGTGCTTGCGCTGATTGTGATCGGACTCGTGTTCAAACCGCACGTGGCGCATGTGAAGCATAAAATCGATTACATGGGCGCCGCGTTTTTAGCCGCATCGCTCACTTGTATCATCCTTTTTACCAGTCAGGGAGGCACGCTGCTGCCGTGGAGTTCGCCGCAGCTTTGGTTCACGCTCGCACTCGGAATCATTACGCTGGGCGGTTTTATCTACGAAGAACGGCTCGCCGACGAACCAATTATGCCGCTCGAACTCTTCAGGGAGCGCACTTTCGTGCTGAGCGGGCTGATCGGATTCATCATCGGATTTTCGCTGTTCGGGGCGATCACGTTCCTGCCGCTGTATCTGCAAGTAGCAAAGGGTTCGACACCTTCGCAAGCCGGCCTGCAAGTGTTGCCGATGATGGCCGGCCTATTGTCCACTTCCATCATCAGCGGCCGCCTGATCAGCCGAATTGGAAAATATCGCTGGTTCCCGATCTGCGGGACCGCGCTCGTGGCCTGCAGCATGTTCCTGCTATCCACGCTGCAACTGGATACGCCGCTTCACACCATGTACCTGTTCATGCTGCTGCTGGGGCTTGGACTTGGCATGGTCATGCAAGTGCTGGTGCTCGCCGTGCAGAATGCGGTGCCGTTCAAGAATATCGGCGTTGCTACGTCCGGAGCGACCCTGTTCCGGTCGATCGGCGGTTCAGTGGGGGTCGCAACGTTCGGCGCAATCTTTACGAACGGCCTGCATGCACGTCTGGCAGACGCTATGCCGCCGGGGGTGGAGTTACCGCGATCGATGAGGCCAACAATGGTCCAGCACCTTCCCGCCGCCGCTCGTGATACTTATCTCAACGCATTCTCGGGATCGATGCACACCGTGTTTCTTGTGGCCGGCGCGGTCGTGCTGCTCGCGTTCGCGTTGTCCTGGTTGATGCAGGACAAGCCGCTTCGGAGCAAGTGAGGGCGATGAGAGGAAGGGCGTCAGCGGCCCTTTGGTTTAAGCTGACGCACTTTAACTTTGGAACGTCCGAAATGAAGCTTACGCACATAGTGATCGCCTCGACCCTCAGCGCTTTTGCGTTTATCTCGACCGCCGCGTTGGCGGATACCTATCATTTCGGCGAGGGCCAGTCGTCGATGTCCGGAACCGGCGGCGCTTCGCGGCACGCGCCGCCGCCCAAACATAAGAAGCACAAGACGCGACGTGCGGCCAACAACGGTACGCATTCGCATCCGTAAGCGGAGAGTCTCAGTAGCGCCCGTCGCCGCCCATCGTCCTCGAACAGGTTCAGCGCGTCAGCAGCTGGCGAACCCCCAGCGCGACGATCAACCCGCCGCATACTCGGTCGATCCATGCCCGGTACCCGCGGTAGCCTGACGCAATCCCCGCGTGTGACAGGACGAGCGCGACGAAGCCGTACCACGTGGTTGCGACCAGAGCGACCATGGCCAGCATTGCCACGAAGGTGACCGGCGACATATGCGCGGGCGTGGCGGAAGCGAAGATTGCGGCGAAAAACGCGACCGACTTCGGGTTCGTGATGTTTGTCGCGAAGCCTTGCACAAATGCCTTGCGCAATCCGCCAGACACGCTCACCGCGGCCATGCCCGACGACTCGCCGGCTCGCGCCTTGACGATCAGCCGGCAGCCGAACCACATGAGATACGCTGCGCCGCCAACTTTGACGACCAGCGCCATCCAGGGGAATGCGGCGAACACAATGCCCACGCCAAGAATGGCGCAGGTTGCCCAGAACAGGCTGACCAGGACGATGCCCGCGACGACCGCCAGGGCCTCAGAGCGCGTCGACGACGCCGCCTTGTGCGCAACCGCGACAAAATTCGGTCCGGGAATAACCACGCCTGCAATATAGACAGACAAAACAGCCAAGACTGCGGATGAATCGACCACGTCGTCGCTCCCTCGTTGATCGACGCGCGGGAAGGCGGCGTCGGCGAATGCATTATCGCTGACGTCTGTTCAAGCGTTGATGAAAACCCTGCGTACATAACCGTTTTGCTTGCAGAAAGCCGTCCCTCGACCGTACCGGTATTGCCGGCGCTGAACCGCCATTCATTTCACGATAGCATGAGCTCCAATCGATTGATGACAGGAGCGCATGTTCATGAGTTTCGATGAAAGAATGCTGAACGGCATGGGCGTATTGAGCGCGATCGTCGACAGCGGGAGTTTTGCCGCCGCCAGCGAAGCGCTCGATATGTCGCAATCCGGAGTGAGCCGCTCCGTGGCACGGCTCGAAGCCCGACTGGGTATCCGGCTGTTCGACCGTACGACACGCTCAGTCAAGCTCACCGACGAAGGGCGGCGTTTCTACGAGCAGATCGTGCCGTTGCTAAGCGGACTTGAAGAAGCGGCGGCGTCTGCGTCGCAAGGGGCAACTGCGGTTCGCGGGCGCTTGCGCGTGAATATCGATCCGTTCTTTTCGCGCCTGTTCCTTGGACCGCGGCTCGGCGCGTTCGTGGAGAAATATCCAGAACTGCAACTCGACCTGATCACGCGCGATCAGCTTGGCGATATGGTCGCGGACGGTTTCGACCTCGCCGTTCGCTTTGGTGAGCCGCGCGAATCCACGCTGATCGCGCGCAAGCTGCTGGATACACGCGTCATTACCGTGGCATCGCCGGGGTACATCAAGAAACACGGCCGCCCGCTCGCCCCAGCCGATCTCGAACGCGAGCCGCATACGTGCATTCATTTCCGCGATCCCGAAACCGGGCGCCCCTTCCAGTGGGAATTTCATCGCGGCAAGAAGAAGGTCCTCATTGCCGCCCGGGGACGCCTGAGCGCGAACGACGTGGGGACCATGCACGGCGTATGTCTCGCAGGACACGGGGTTGCGCAGGTCCTCGCGCTCGGCACCGAGCAACTGCTGGCGAGCGGCCGGTTGGTGGACCTGTTTCCCGATTGGCCCGACGAGACCTTTCCGCTCTATGCAGCCTATCCGTCGCGCCATCACCTGCCGGCCAAAGTGAGGGCATTCTTCGACTTCATCGTTTCATTGACGGGCACGCCGATAGAGGAGCTGACTGCATAGGATAACTATCGGACTAACGATTCACGCGAATATCCGCGTCCCCCGGAACCGTGGCCGTCAACTCGCCAAGGCTCGCCACCGTTCCTGTAAAGAACCAGCTTGTCGACCGGTGCACGGACTGGGCCGTGAAAACTCGAGAGCAATTTTCGAGGCTGCGGACAACCGGCGAATGCTTACCGCGCACCCATCGACCTAAACGTTTGCAACATCTGCTTTATTCCATTCGGCCGCCAACTCTCCACGATACGAACCGCAAAAAATAGTTTGTGTGAATGGAATATCTGCAAGGCGCCAGCTGTTCTCCTCGCGCCGGCCTGGGAGCCGGTGAACGTTTCCGATTGGCAGTAGATTTTAATTAGGAATAGAAAACAAAATCCAATGCTGTTCACCATGGAATAAATGTTTTGGTGTGCACGTTCAGACTGGGACGATCGAAGGCTTCAAGGAGACGGGCAACCCGCCGCTAAGGCCGGCAAGCGCGCTCATTCCAGCGATTCCAACTCGTCTGTTGGCCGGGCGTCACCAAAGCAGAGTCGACATCGGCGAACACCATTCGGACCAAAAGAGGAGAAAAGCAATGAAATTTCGGCAGAAGCTTACTGTGTCAGTGCTACTGGGCGTAGCCGTTGCAACGCTGGCGGCATGCGGCGGCAGTGATTCCAACTCAAACAACGCGCCGCCCGTCGGTCCGTTCAAATCCACCGTACTGGTCTCCGACGGCAGCAGCGCGGCACCTCACACCGACGCCAACCTGCAAAACGGGTGGGGCATCGCCTTCAATCCAACCGGCGTAGTGTGGGTTTCCGATAATACGACGAGCAAGTCGACGCTGTACGACGGCAACGGTGTCGTGCAGTCGCTGGTGGTAACGATTCCGCCGGCGGCGGGCGGCCAGACCGGCGGGCCGACGGGCATCGTGTTCAACACCAGCACCGACTTCCAGGTCACGGCAAACGGCAACACCAGCAACGCACTGTTTATCTGGGCAACGGAAGCCGGGACGATTGCAGGCTGGTCGCCCAAGGTGCTGCCGACCATGGCCGTGAAGGCCTATGACGACGGCGCCGGCGGCGCGGTGTACAAAGGCCTCGCCATTGGCAAGAACGCGACTGCCAATCTCTTGTATGCGACCGACTTCCACAACGGCAAGGTCGATGTCTTCGACAAATCCTTCAACAAGGTGCAACTCGATGGCCTGTTCCAGGACCCCACGCTGCCCCCGGGTTTTGCGCCTTTCGGCATCAGCGTGACGGGCAGCACGGTCTACGTCACCTATGCCAAGGTGGGGCAGGACGGACGCACGCAAGTGAATGGTCCAGGCAATGGCCTGATTGATACCTTCGATACCGACGGTCGCTTCGTCAAGCGCATCGCCACGAACGGCTCCCTGAATTCGCCGTGGGGCATCGCCATGGCGCCGGCGAATTTCGGCGGCGCAAGCAACGACCTGCTGATCGGCAATTTCGGTGACGGCACCATCGATGCGTTCAACCCGGCTACCGGTGCGTTCATTGGCGCGCTGACCCAGGCCAATGGCACGGCGATCCAGCAACAGGGCATCTGGGGCATCTCGTTCGGCAACAACGTTGACAACCAGCCGCTCAATACACTCTTCTTCGCGGCAGGCCCGAGCCCGACGACCGGCATTTACGGCCGTATCGACATCGCACAATAGCCCGAATACCCGTCCCGCTCGCCGTCCCGATCGCAACGGCGGCGAGCGCTGCCTGATCAATGCCCGGGCTGCTCCCGCCGCGCGCTACATGCCGCTCTTCATGACGAGACTCATCGTCTGACTCACCAATCGGACTTACAATCGCGTTGCACAAAATTGATTCAATAGGCTGCACAGGCCGAGATGCCCAGCCGTACAAGGCTCTCGAGAATAGCCATCGGGATTTTCACCAACTCCCTTATTTTTTTGGCTTGGTAACCTGCTGCGGTTCTATGGCGGACACAATCCGCGGAATGTAAGCTGTCCGGCGCCGAGGGGCCTCACGCCGGACGAACCCGGGTACCGACCTATCCGGGACGTACTGACCACCTATGGAGTAAAAACAGTGAAAAAACTGCTCGCGGCTTTGACGATTTCCTTGCTCGCCGTCACATCGATCACCTCCGTCACCGCCAATGCGAAGGATTACTCGACCATCCGTTTCG
>Ga0302178_10001177_pt1 | contig 22413 bp, 24 predicted proteins | sample I_Palsa_E1_3_FD_198790 | JGI IMG/M metagenome (GOLD analysis project Ga0302178, IMG submission 198790) | Peat permafrost microbial communities from Stordalen Mire near Abisko, Sweden - I_Palsa_E1_3 | ecosystem: Environmental > Terrestrial > Soil > Palsa > Peat permafrost | place: Sweden... | reverse complement strand
CGGCAAAGCCGTCGACGCGGGGGTTAAGGAGTCGAATGAAGCAAGCGAGGCAATCCGCGGTTTGAGCGAGAATATCGTCGAAAGCGCACAAGCCGCGACGCAAATTGCCGTGTCCGCGCAACAGCAACTTATCGGTATGGACCAGTTGGCGCAGGCCATGGATAGCATCCGGGTCGCGGCGATACAGAATGCTGCCAGCGCCAAACAGGCCGAGACGGGGGCGCAAAGCCTCCATGCCTTGGGGCAGAAGCTGCAGGGCATAGTTGCACGCTTCCACGTTTAACCGCAATCGACAGGCGCGCGTACGAGGCGTCTCGGCTTTCGTAAAAAATCGTGCGCTAAGATTTGCTTGACGCGAGGGCTTCGATTGCGCAGCCCGACTTCTCATGGAACGTATCGAGCATCGAGTATCAGAACAAGGCTGATTGAACCCTGGCCCTCAAATCCGTGGGCGAAGCGGCGGCCTCCATGGTCAAACGAGCCGGTCCGGCGACCAAGCACTACAGCAACTTTACCAGCAATGTCGTATCGCTCGGCCTAAAGGCGACAGGCACAAGCGACATCTGGGGAAAATCGAAAAATGTTTTGTTGTACGTCGAGCCGACCACGCTACCCGTGACGGCGAATGGCTACGCCGTGACCGTCCGGCGCGACGATGCGCAGCGCGTCGTCAACGATTTCTATGTCAAGGTGGGCGCAATGGTCGACGACTATAATCGTCGCGGCCAGCAACCGGTCAATTGCGTCTTCGAAATCCGCATTTCCGGGCTGGATAAAAAGGAGGAGGTCGCAAACGACAATCCTGTTTCGCCCGTGCTGTCGGCCGTCAGACGGCGCCCCGATCATCCGGAATGGGACGTCGCCGTCTGGCTCGACGTCCTCACGGTACCCGGCACAAAAAACGCCGACAAGTTCTACGAGGAACTCGAAAACTGGATTTTTCAGAACTATTCGGGAGACTACGCGGGCGTACGTGTCGAATGGTCGAAGGGTTGGGCTTACACCGAAGACAAAGGCCCCTGGAGCCGCGACGAGGTACTCTCGGAAAAAGTGCCCGACTCGGTCAACGCGGGCAACCCGCCGTCCGATAGCGACTGGAACAGCGTTGTCGGCACCTTAAAGAAATACGATCAGAAGGGGCTTTTTTCCTCGCCGATGTTGGATCAAATGCTTAAGGAACGGACACCGCCCGAATTCACCCTCGATGGGCCTTAATGGAACGAACGCATGCTTTCAAAACGGCTCGCTCGTCCAAAAACGAGTTCGGTTTATGGGCGTTGGAAATACCCGGTGTAGCTGACTTTGCCGGTTTCGTCGGCTTGGCCATGCCGACTTTTGAGGCCCATTTCACGCCATGCATCGAGGTAGGCTGGCGCCTTGGGATGCAGCACGACAGCGATCAAGATTTCGATCATCCCGGCCTGCCGCAAGGGCATAGGCTTCAACGGCATGTTCTTTATCGCCTCACGCAACTGGAATGGTCTAATAGTGCCTTTTTTGACCACGCCTAATCGCTGAATTGGGCGCCCAATTCAGCGCCGGATATCTGCAAAAAAATATTCCTTTATGCCAGTCCCGATGCGTTCCAAGAGCCCGCCGGGGCGTCTCAGAGTCCACTTCGAAGTCTGCGCGGTCCTTTCCAGCATGTCCAGCAAACCTTGATTCCTGATCCCCATGTCTCTTGCTATGTGGTTCCAGCGCGCGCCTGAGGGACCCTGTTTCAGTGCGAGGAGCACGGCCCGCGTCACCGGGCCCCGTGCCACATTCGCTTCCAGTTCATCCAGCAGACCTTGATTCGTAATTCCCATGCGTTCTGCAATGTGATCCCAGCGCTCGCCCGAGCCATCCGGTCGCAGCGCGGCGATTATCGCAGTCGTCACCGGACCATGGGCAACGGCGTCTTCGATACCCAGCAGCACGTCCGGGGTAACAATATGCATGCGGCGTGCGATAAGGTCCCAGCGTTCGCCTGAGCCTTTAGGTAGCGCCGCGGCCAGGATCGCATCCATCACCGGACCGCTGGCCATTGCAATCTCGCGAGCTTTGCCCCAGTTTGCCAGCGTGTCCGGGCCCTCAGTTGCCGCGAGTATCAACATGTCCAGAGCGGAACCGCGGATGAAGTCCCCGTTGGCCATTTCTAACGTCATGTCGGGGGTGTCGATCTCCGGCCCGGAATAGCTCCGTGCGTCCTTTAAAAACCCGTCAATTGCCGCTTGCTGATTTGCTTCACCTAAGGCGAGGATATGTGATCCCAGTGCCAGTAAGGGCTCACCTTGTAGGGGCAGGGGTAATTTTTTGATCGTCTCGCGTATGGCAACGAACTCAGCCGCGTGCTGCCTTTCAGGCAACTTATAAATTTCCTTTGCGAGGGTTACGAGGCGTGACGCTACTGCTGCAAACGATTCGGCTTGGTCGAGGAGGGGCAATTTATGGATGGAATTGAACCGTCCGAACGGGTAGGCCTCGGTCGCGGGGGCATCAGGCGTTTCGGGATTTAGTATGGCCTGGAGATCCGCGACCATTGGGGCTCGCTTAGCAAGACCTGTCAGGCGTCCACTTTCCAAGTTTAGCGCGACACTCGCGTGTAATTTTTTTGATGCGCGACCCAATTCTCGGGTGCTGTAAGTGGGCAAATAACTGATGACATGACTCAAAAGTTCTGCCGGTAGTTGATCCAATAAGACAAATGGCAGTTGACTCGTGCTTTCTGCCGGTAGATCTTCCCGAGTTGCACGGGGTGACAAGCCACTCAGCACTCCCAGAGCAGGGAGAGATTTAGATGGCCTCAGCGTGACCAGTGCCATTTGATCCTGAGGATGTTCACCGGCGGAAATAGGCCGGGTCGGCGAGGCTACACTCCTAGTCGTAATGGTCATGCAGCACTCCGATCCAAAGTGCGTTTTTTAACACGATCGGGTCGTTTTCAATGCCCACAAGCGAATCGACGGATCGAAAACCGAAGCCTTGTCACTCCACCTGACCCGTGACCGGCGACGAAAAAGCGCCTCGCACAGGCCTACAGTCTTCAGGAGCAAAAAACATCCTGCGCGGCGCCGACCTTAGGCATCTTCGTCACCATGCAACGCTCGATGCGTATCAAAATCACTGCGTGAAATGGAGTTGCATCAAGCGACTGGTCGCGTCATCGACAAACACCAGCAAAGTACAGGCCGGCGCCCGGTCCTCAAACCACCGATGATCGCTGCCGTCGCGCAGGCCAGCGTTGGGCCGAAATCCGCATAGCGCTCACGGATCAACCCAACGGCCCGCATCTGGACATCGATCGGCAATTCTCGGTTGCTGGCGTGGCCACGCTTCGCCGAGATCAAACATCGGACATTTCTAATGAGCTAAAACCAGACATTACAACTTAGCCGCTACAATCTAAAAGATCGATAATTTGTATTATGTTAAATTAAAAATACATACAAATATCTAAGCGAGCACTGACGCTGGTTTTGGTGAGCCGCTTTTGATGTGAAATTTCGGCGCGATTGAATTGAAATGTCTGATCCGATTCAATGTTGATTATGCGCCCTCGGTTCAAGATATTTTCGTCAACCTCGTGAGCTACGATACCATCCAGTTGATCCATACGGACTTCCGGGCGCAAACGCGCCATATTTTTCCGATCAGTGAACAAATTTAATAAGGCTCAGAATAAGGGCCGTCATCGCGAACATCGTACCGATATACCATTTGATGAGGTCAGCTTTTGCTTCCGCGATTCGCGTTGCCACGCTCGCGTCAAGGGCCGCAACGTCTTGTTTCGTCGCAATCTGGTTGTCGATGATTTCGCGCAAGGCATGTGCTTGCCCCTTAGCTTGCTCAGCAGTGAAACCCGATGCCTCTAACTTCTCGGGGGGCACGTGAAGCCCTCGAGTTTTCGGCAATTGGCAAGATATTCATCGACGGCAGCAGATTTTCCGACACCCGGAGGCGCAGTAAAATCAACCAGAGCGGGCGTTTTGCGCGCCATATTGAACGCATGCATGGCCTTCAGCATGACAGATGTTTCAACGCGGACTGTACAGCGATTGCTGTCGCTGCCGCGCTCCACGTCCAGCTCAGCGAAACGCGTTGCCAATTTTGTTTCTCGCCCCCTAGACGGCCAGCTAGGCCCAGCCTAAGCACTACCACGTGATTGTCGTGCCGCTTGCGCCCAGGAAACCCAATAAATACGCTGCAGAAATATAGACGGCTAAGATTTATGCTCCTTGGCGTAAGCACGCAAAAACACGTTGGACTGAGCAGTATCCTTCACGCCCGAACAGCTTAATGCGCTTCAAGCACGTGAATCGCGCGTTTTGCAATCAATGGCCCGGCATTTCGCCCGTACTCGGCCATATGGGGCGCAACGGCATGCGCCTTTAAGGCTTCCACGCTTTCCCAGCGCTCGACCACCGCAAACGTGTCAGGTCCCAACGGGGTTTGTATCGGGCCCACATCAGGCACATCGATAACGGCCTCATAACTCATGCAGCCCTGCTCTGCCAGGACTGCGGGGACGTTCTTCTTGAACAGCGCCAGCAAAGCGGCCCGCTGTCCGGGAAGTGCGGTAATCACAGCAAAAACATGAACCATTTCAAAGTTTCCTTGGAGATTTAATCGTTCGCCGGCAACTGACATGGACCTATTCAACAGGCGCAAAAAAAACCAGCAATGCCGCGTTATCTCTTATCTTATTCGATAACCGGCAAACGCACAGCGCACGACACATGCGATGGATCGCGCATCAGTCGCAGCGCCGCACGGGCGTCCTGCGGGCGACCGGGTCTCGCTCGCCCGCAGGACAATGCGCCCCTAATTTCTGAGCATAAGGACGGCACATGATCGAATCGCGCAATTTTGCTTCAATTTATATTGAACTAATGACCAATCTGTGCCAGCCTGATCGGACCCGCAAATCGCCACGCATGCTCGCTAACGTCATCATCAATGGGAAACGGTGAACGCTATGTCATCCAGTGAAATCTCTTTTCCAAGATCGGTTGGAGCCAGCACCGCTTATCAAGTTGCGCCGGGGCGGTTTATTAAAATTTTTATGCTGGATGCTAGCGTGCCCTTGTTCAATGTTATTTTCGACGGCGTCAAATTTCTCGCCAATCAGGAGCAGACCGTCGAGCAGATCGAAGCATGTCAACGCAGCGCTACCTTGACCATGCCGCCGCCCTCCTGGGAGTGGAAACTAAATACCGGTTTTGAAAAATCTGTCGACGGTCATCAGAGCAAAGGATGGGTACTTACTGCGCTTTGATCGGGCACAATTGTCACCCGTCGACTTCCGCAATGACCGACTGCGACGGCCGAGTCACGCCGCCCTATCATGCAAGGCACAGAACGCCTTATACAGGTTGCGCGGATCAAGCTGTCCTTTAAAAACCGGCGGTGGCGCCCGATCGAGACCGAGTAGCGCATACGCTGCCACCATGGCCGAACGGATCGAATATTCCACGGTAAATACGACATCATCGGGAAGTTCGCAGAATTGCCCGGTGATCGCAAAATTGGCGTAGCCCTCGGGGTTCACCGCAGGCCGATCGCCCTTGCGGCGACTCAGAAACTGGCTGGTAATAAACGGCATCATGCACGGCAGGCAATTCGCATTGGGTAGGATGGCCGCAAGCTGCTCGCTCATGCCCAGATGCCCCAAGAGTTCAATTAACAACTCCTGCCCGGTACAGGCCGACATCGGCTTGTGTACAAAATTGCCGGGCTCATCGACCCGCAGTCCGTAACCCCAGAACACTTGGACCTCTTCCGGTTGACCGATAAAATGTGGCTGGTGCGGCAAGACAATCGACATCAACCAGTTGGAGTCGGTGAAAGTGATTAAGCCGCCCTCACCGGGTACGTTTCCGGTGAAATCGCGAATCTTATTGAATAATTCAGGACTCTTAAGCGTGGTGGTAAAAGACAACCATTTTGATTCTTCTGGATGATCCGAGAAAACGCCTGGTTGCCCTAGTTCGGGTCGATCAACGGCAATTTTTTCCCATAGCGCCCAGGCGCCGCCCATTCGCTTACGATTCAGGACCGCGGCCTTATCCATGCTGCCAATGGAGGAACCCTCTGTCATGGAGCCCAAGGTCGCGATGACAATGTCGTGTGGATCGACAGCCAATTGACCGGCAAGGCCGTCGCGCTCATACGCAATTTTTTCGACATACGTGGAGCCATCTCGCCAAGCAAATAGAATGTCGGTCACTGTCGTGTTCAGCCGGAATTCGACGCCGCGATCTTGCAACCATTTGCGCAGCGGTAGCACCAGCGAGTCGTACTGGTTATAAACCGTACGCATAATTCCACGCAACTCGCTAAAGCCCGCGACCATATGGGTGAAACGCACCAGGTATCGTTTGAACTCAACTGCGCTATGCCAGGGTTGAAACGCAAAAGTCGTGCACCACATAAACCAGAAGTCGGTTTGAAAGAAGGTTCGATCGAAATGATCGGCAATGGCGCTCGCATCGAGCCAAGACTCGGGCTCAATCACCAGCTTCTCGAGAGTAAGAATATGCTTCTCGCTCAAACCAAACTCGGGTGCTGTGATCCTCTTTCCGGCGCGAACCAAACGGGACTTGGAACCCGTTTTGATGATCTCGTTCCACGCGAAAATTTCCTGGGTCACGGTTTGCTTGTTATCGAGCGTCGGGATCGAGGAAAATAAATCATAGGTGCAGAGATATTTACTCTCGATCATCCGTCCACCACGCACCATATAGCCCTGCTCAGGATTGCCCGAACCGTCGAGACTGCCGCCCAGGCTGGACAACGCCTCATAAACAATGACATTGGGTCCCAACAGATCCCCGTCACGAATCAGAACGGCCGCGGCGGCCAGTGAAGCGATACCGCCGCCGATAAGATGCGCTTTAATATGGGTGCGATCAGGTTTGGACAAAATGAAATTCCTTTTCTAGGCTACAGACTCGGCGGATAGGCGCTAAATTACACTGCCGCGGCGAACGGCACGGCTTGGTGCCGATCAAAGTGCGATGGATTCGACGCTTTAAGCAAGGTCTCGGCGCGTGTCATCTCTTCAACCGGACCGTGTCCCACCACCACAAAGCTATCGGCTTCGATTGCCTTCTCGTAGCGCACCACGCTATCTTTGGGTATGCCAAAACTGAATAAACCGGCGCCCAATGCCGACAAACCGCCGAGTAACACGGCGCCTTCGATGGCGGCGATAACCGCCGCGGCAAGTTGCCCAACCACGACCACCGGTCCAATCACGGGCACGGTCAGAAATACGCCGCCGAACAACAGCCCCCACAGTCCACCCCAGAAAAGGCCGTATTTGCCCCAGAATTTCATGCGGTCACCGGTGTTATAAAAGCCAATGATTTTTTCATCGGTGTGATAACCCTTGCCGATCACACTGAAATTCTTCATGTGAAAGCCATTTTCGATTAGCGTTTTCACAGCCTTATCGGCTTCGGTGTGAGTGTCATAGATCGCGATCAGCGCGTCATGTTGAGTCATCTGATACTCCATCGTGGTTATTCAGTGCCCCAAGCATAGAGGGCTTCTGCAGGTCCTGACTTGACCTGGATCAAGCGAGTCCGATGTCGCGCCCGGTGGCTTTATGGGGCTCGATGTGGTTTGCGTGGCGCCATGTCGGCGGCGAGACTGCCGGCTGACAGTTCGATAATTTCGGAAGTGATTTCTTCTTGTCGCAGACGGCAAAAACTACCGATCAGTTGCGTTAGCGTCGTGTGCACATTGGTGCGCGCGGCAATCATGGCCCGCATGCGGGCCTCGTTTTCGGCCGCGAACGACAGCATGATCGCTTCGCATAGTTGTGCGAAGATATATTCTTCGGCGAGCTTGCCCAGCAGCCGCGACGGCGATAGGGTCACTAGCGGCGCGCAGCGGGGCTCGCTTGCCGAAAAGCGTTTGAAATCGAACGGCAGTAATTGTCGCTCAACAATTTCGATACCCGTAGAATGATCCGGCACGGCATGCAACATCGAGACTCGCGTGGTACTACCCGACTCGATATAGCGGTAGAGCATTTGTGTGATTCGGTCGGCCAGTGCCGCGGCCTCATCGGCATGAGCCACCATCGGTGTCGACCATTCGATCGTCATGTTATGTTCTTGGGCCGCTACGATACCGCGCCCGCCAATCACACAATATTTCGTGGCCAGCACATCCATGGATTTCAATGCGGCTTGTAACGCGGTGTTGATCACGTGATCATTAAAGCTGCCGACGAATCCCTGTTCGGCGCAAAAGATAATCAGCAGATGCTGCTCATGACGTGTGTCGCGATCCGAGGACGAGGGAGTTTTATCCAGCATCAGGGCGCCGCCGATGGCCGCGCCGATGATGTCGGCGCATGCCTGGATGCCAGCTAGTCTGCCGCGCGCTTCACGCGACCGGGCTGCGGCAATGCCGCGCATGGCGCCGACCACGGCTTCCAGTTCATGCACACTGGCAATCCGCGCCTGGACTTCGCTGAGTTTGTCGCTCACGGCGCACTCGCTGGCGGCACGGGCTCCGGCGGCTTGGCAAACTGCTCGGCCAGGTCGCGCACCACAGCCACAAGCGCGGCCAGTGTCGCGGCATCGAGCGCGCCCTTCTGCGCCGACGTGCCGGCCGCGGCTGGGCCGCCATGGGCATCGAGGTGGGCGGCAAGATGTCGGCGCACCTCGGCGATGCACGCGATCGGCAGCGCATCGAATACGCCTTCGGAGAGTGCCGCCAAGATCGCAATTTCGTCGATGGGATGCAGCGGGGCAAAACGCGGCTGCGTAATCAGGGCGCGGATGCGCTCACCGCGCGCAACCTGCGCCTTGACCCGCGCGTCGGTCAGGCCACCGAAACGGGTAAATAGTTCAAGTTCCAGGAATTGCGCATAGTCCAGGCGCAAACGTCCCGACACTTGCCGTAAAGCGGGTGTCTGCGCTTTGCCCCCTACCCGGCTCACACTCAAGCCGACATCGATCGCCGGCCGCTGATTCGCGGCAAACAGACCGGCATCGAGGACGATTTGTCCATCGGTAATTGAAATCAAATTAGTCGGAATGTAGGCGGACAGATTGCCCGCATCGGTCTCGGCAATCGGCAGCGCAGTCAACGATCCGCCACCCAATTCCGGCGATAGTTTGGCCGCCCGTTCAAGCAAGCGTGCATGCAAATAGAAAATATCGCCCGGATAAGCTTCGCGGCCGGGCGGTTCGCGCGTCAGCAAGGACAGTTCGCGATGGGTTGCCGCATGCTTGCTCAGGTCGTCGATCACGATCAGCGCATGCTGTCCGCGATCGCGAAAATATTCGGCAATCGTAAAGCCGCTAAACGGCGCGATCCACTGCAAACCCGGGGAAGCCGCCGCCGACGCAACCACAAACACGCAACGCTGTGGCGCGCCGTGCTTGTGCACGGCGTCAATCACCCGTTGCACCGCGCTGGCGCGCTGACCGATTGCCACGTACACGCAGATCACGTCCGAGTCTTTTTGGTTAACAATCGTGTCGAGGGCAATCGAGGTTTTGCCGGTTGCGCGGTCGCCGATAATCAGTTCGCGCTGCCCACAACCAATCGCAAATAAGGCATCGATCAGCAAAATTCCCGTTGCCATCGGTTGCGCCACCAGATCGCGGTCGATAATCGACGGCGCCGGACGCTCGATTGGCATATGGGCTTCCGCCCGCACCGCTTCGGCGCGATCCAGCGGCCGGCCCAAGGGGTCAACGACCCGTCCGAGCAGGCCCGGTCCGACCGGCACCTCGACCACTTGCCCCGTGCCGCTGACCTGAGAACCAGCAGCAATCGCGTCGCTGGTATCGAGCAATACCGCGCCTATCGTGTCGATATCGAGGGTCAACGCAAAACCCAGACGGTCACCGTCAAAACGCAGCAATTCATTCAATCTGACGTCCGGCAAACCGGAGACCATGGCGATACCATCGGCCACGTGCTCGACACGGCCGATCGCCACGCCGCGCGCCGCGAATTGCGCGCCGGCCAAAGTGGCTCGGCTGCGGGCTAGCCACGCATCGGCGGTGGAATCAAGCGAAGTCGTGATCATGGGTCTGTAACTCGTCTTTGAGATGGGCAAGATCGTCGCGCAAACTGTTGCGCACGATGGCATGCGATGCTTCCAATTCCAGACCGGCAATCAGCGCGCCGTCTACGATCACATCGATTGACAACTCCCGGCCCAATACCCGCGCCAGTTCTATACGACAGGTGGCGAGTTCGGACGGGGTCAACGCGCGCGGCGCAATCAATTTGGAGACCACGCCGTCGGCGCCCAATTGCGCCCGTGTGCTGTCCGGCAGTTTGGCCAGCTCGCTGACCAGCCCCTCGATAAATCCGGCAACGCGTGCCTGCGGCGGTAAGCGGTCGAGCAGCTTGGCGGCAATATCGACGGCCAGTAGCGTGGCGCGTTCGTCCTGAGTGACTGTCGCTGCGTGCAGCGCCGCAGCAATTTCGCTTTGTGTGGCGGCACGCAGGCGTTCAGCGTCTGCATGGGCCGCTGCATCCAGCGTCGATTTCAATTGCGCCGCCTCAGCGGACGCGGCTTCCAGGATATGTCCGCGCTGCTGTGCGAGGCGCGCATTTTCCTCGCTCGCCTGTTGTTGCTCGCTAAGCGCGGCGGCTTTCGCGGCAGCTGCATCGGCCATGAGAGCGGCTGCGGCCTGCTGGCGCTCGGCGACAATTTTCGCAACTGGCCGAAATAGAAAACGCGCCAGCAGCCAGATCAACACCAGCAGGTTGATACCCTGCAAACCCAAGGTCCACCAATCGATCTGCATAGTGGCTCCGCTTACTTGATAAACGGATTAGCGAACAGCACCAACAACGCGATCACCAGGCAATAAATCGCCATGGTTTCGATCATGGCCAAGCCCACGAATAAGGTGCGGGAGATGGTGCCCGCCGATTCGGGCTGACGTGCGAGCGCGTCCATCGCGGCGGCCACCGCACGCCCCTCCCCCAAGGCGGGCCCAATAGCGCCGAACGAGACAGCGATGGCCGCGGCAAGAATACTGACGATTTGGATAAGATTATTCATAAAGACTCCGGTTCTTTTTTAGAGTTGTCGGGCAAGGCCGCGCCGATAAACACCATGGCCAGCACCGAGAAAATATAAGCCTGCACGGTCCCGGTCAGCAGGTCGAGCGCCATCAAGGGAATCGGCACCAACAAACCCGCCAGCGACAAAACGATGCTGACCACGAAGACGCCGCTCATGACGTTGCCGAAAAGACGCACCATGAGGGAAAAGGTACGCGTAATTTGTTCGACCAGATTGAGCGGGATCATGATCCAGCTAGGTTCGGCAAAAGTTGCTAGATAACGCAGCACCCCTCGCGTACGCACCCCGTAGAAAATCGTGGTGGCGAAGACAATCAATGCCAGCGCACCATCGGTCTCGATATGCGCCGTTGGCGGCTCGACGCCGGGCAGCATGGAAGACCAATTGCAAATTAAAATAAATAGAAACAGCGTGCCGATCAGCGCGCGATAGTTGCGCGGCTCGGCCTGCATCGTCTCGCTGATTTGCTGATCGATCGTGCCGACCAGCAATTCCAGAACGGTCTGCGCTTTCGATGGAACCAAGGACAGGCGGCGTGTGCAACAGGCCGCGCCGATCACAAGCAAAGCCATGACCGCCCAAGTCGTGACCACGGCGGCCGAAATCGGTACCGGTCCCAGATGAAACAGCGGCGTGGAAGCCAGTGGGGAATGGATCATAGCTGAGCCCGGACGCGGCGCAATACCGTAAAACGTGCGATCAGCAAGCCGGCGGCGCCCGATAACAAAGCCCATGCCCCGAGCTTGGCCAGCACGAAGAAAACCACCGCTAACACGCCAAGACGCAGCATTTGTATGGCAATGGCGCGACCTGGCGCGTGCTCGGTCAGCAGACGCACATTCCAATACAAAGTGCTGAAGTGAATCCAGCCGGCGGCGGCGCCCGCCGGCAAACCTATGCAGAGCTGAATAGTCGATGAAAGTTGCGGCATCATGATGGCTTGCTCCGAGTTTGCCTATGCATCCATTTCCATGCGGACCAGAGGCCGAAACCCGCGCCCATCATCAACAGCGGCGCGGAAAAAAATACGCCCGTACCAAAACGGCGATCGAGCCAATGCCCCAACACCAGGCCCAGCAGTGTCGGCAGCACAATCGTCCAACCGAGTATCCCCATCTGCCCGAGGCGACTGCCAAGCGACGGTTCGGGCTCTTCCAGCCCCTGTCGCTTGCGCTGCAGGGCCGTTTGCGCGGCCTGCGCGATGCGATCGGTGCGATCGGTGCGATCGGGCTCCGAGGGTTTCATGAGCCGCTCCCCGAGCGTTTTTCGGGGCGAAGGTAATGCAGCAATTGACGCACCGCTTGTGCATGGACACGCGTTTGCTCAACGCGTGAGCGGCGCACCGCGTCGAGATTTTTTGCGCGTGCCGCCTGAATTTGCGGCTCGAGCTGTTCCAAAGAGTCGCTGAGCACCCCGTCGCGGCAGGCAATCGTGATCTCGCGCCCGCTCTTGACGCTGAGCACGCCCTCTTCCACTGCGCAATAATGCATCTGGCCATCGGTGCCATGCCAGCGCAATACCGACGGTATCAGCACGGTCAGAAAATCGATGTGACCAGGCAGAATGCCGAAGCTGCCGCTTTCATCCTCGGCGCGCAGCGCCGTGACCTGTTCACCGTCGAATAGCATCTTGGCCGGTGTGGCGATTGTTAGGTGCAGGGTTGTGCTCATGATTGCCGGCCCTTCGATCCGGGTTCAACAGACGCCGCTGAATTCGCCGCACTGACAGGCATGCCGGCCTGTTCACGCGCCTTCGCCTCATCCAGCGTGCCCACCATATACAAGGAACTTTCCTGCCAGCTGTCGCAGACGCCGTCCAAAATCGCCCGGCACCCGGCCAGGGTGTCGGCCACCGATACCGAGCGCCCCGGCACGCCGGTAAACGCCTCGGTCACCGTAAAGGGCTGTGTCAGAAAGCGTTGCAGACGGCGTGCGCGCCCGACGATTTGCCGGTCTTCGGCGCCGAGTTCTTCGACACCCAATAGCGAAATCACATCCTGCAGTTCCCGATAGTGCTCTATCGTGCGCCGCACTTCGGTGGCGATTGCCGCGTGCACCTCGCCGACCACCAGCGGATCGAGCAACACAGACGAAGAGGCAATCGGATCGATAGCCGGATACATGCCCTCGGCCGCCATGGAACGCGACAGCACCACCATACTGTCGACGTGCGCGGCAATCGTGGTGACGGCCGGATCGGTAAAATCGTCCGCCGGCACATAGACCGCCTCGATCGCCGTGACCGACACATTACCGACCGAGACGATGCGTTCCTGCAATGCCGCTACTTCGCTGGCCAGCGTCGGTTGATAACCGACCCGGGACGGCAAGCGCCCCAGCAGGCCCGATACTTCAGCCCCCGCCTGTACAAAGCGAAACACGTTATCCATTAACAGCAGGACATTTTGCCGGCGCTCGTCGCGAAAATATTCAGCGATGGTCAGCGCCGTCAACGGCACTCGCCAGCGTGCGCCAGGCGGCTCGTTCATCTGACCGTAGACCAACACCGTGCGCGGCAGCACCCCTGAATTGCGCATATCGAGCAACATCTCGTGGCCTTCCCGGGAGCGCTCGCCGACGCCTGCAAATACCGAAATGCCTTGGTAGCGCTCGACCATGGCATGAATCAATTCCATCACCAGCACAGTCTTGCCGACCCCCGCGCCGCCGAACATGGCGGCTTTTCCGCCTTGGGCCAGGGGTGTCAACAAATCGATTACCTTGATGCCGGTCGCGAAGATCTCGGTTGCGGCGCTCTGGGATGACAGCGGTGGTGGGTCGCGATGAATGGAACGGCGCGGCACTTCGGCCCCAAAAGCTACCCCTCGGTCGCCCGGCGTGCCGGTGACATCGACCAAACGACCCAGCATGGCGTCGCCTACCGGCACCTGAATGGAATCGCCCGACGCATGCACCCGCGCACCACGCTGCAAACCATGGGTCGATTGCAGTGCCAGCGCGCGCACCGTCGACTCATCGAGATGGGCCTGAACCTCGGCAATAATGGGTGCGCCCTGATCGCCGATGATGGTCAGCGATTCATTGATCGACGGCAGCATTCCGGCATCGAACACCACATCGACGACCGCACCGCGCACCACAATCACGCGGCCGGTAGGCTCATCCGCTGAAGCCGCGGTCTTGGAAAGCAGTTCAGACACTTGGCTGTCGACCTGTGCGAGGTTGTCCATTGCGTCTAGGCCACAATATGAAAACCGGCGTCGGCATACACCGTCGATCCGGTCAAAGTCATGCCGGCGTCACTCGCCAACACCGCGGCGACTCGCCCGATTTCCTCTATCGTCACTAAGTGCTGGGCCGGTGTATGGGCGCGCACCTCGTCCAACAAGGCATCGAAATGATCGAGACCGGATGCAGCGCGGGTCTTCACTACGCCGGCCGAAATGGCATGAACATGGATACGTTCTGCGGCCAAATCGGCAGCGAGATAACGCACGCTCGATTCGAGCGCCGCTTTAACCGGCCCCATCAAGTTATAGTGTCCCACCGCACGCTCGGCGCCATAAAAGCTGACCGTCATCAAACTGCCGCCCTGTTTCATTAACGGCCGTGCAAGCTTGGCCATGCGAAGAAACGAATGGCAAGAAATGTCCATGGCCAGCGCGAATCCTGCGGCCGAGCAATCGATCAGCGGCGCGTGCAAATCGTCGCCGGGCGCGAAGGCAACCGAATGCAGCAGGAAATCGAGCTGCCCCCAATCCTTGGCGATGCGCGCGAACACGGCTTCCAATTGACCCGCAACACTGACATCGCAAGGCAACACAATGGGCGCCTGCAGCGCGTCGGCGACGGGACGGACATAGGGCTCCGCTTTGTCGTTCAAATAGGTAATGGCCAGCTCCGCGCCGGCAGCACGAAACAACGTGGCGCAACCGCTGGCGATACTGTGCTCGTTGGCAATGCCGACGACCAAGCCGCGTTTTCCCGATAAATCGATGATGGAACTCATAGCGTTACACCCTTGTGGTGGAGTATCGCGAACGCTTGGTTGGCGATGATTTGTTCTTCGTCGGTCGGCACGACCATGACCTTGACGCGGCTGGCTGCACTGCTGATCACCCGCGCTTGACCACTATCGGCCTGATTGGCGGCTGGATCGAGCATCAAGCCCAGCCAAGCAAGGTGTGCACAAACCGCAGCCCGCACCGGCGCTTGGTGCTCGCCAATACCGGCCGTGAAGACCAAACTGTCCAAGCCACCCAAGGTCGTTGCCAGCCGCGCAACTTCGCCGGCAATCCGCAAGACGAACAAGGCTATCGCTTCGCGTGCTTCGGGCCGCGGGCTGGCCAGCAATTCCCGGCTATCGGCGCTGATGCCCGAGATGCCGAGCAGACCCGATTGCTTATATAAAATATCTTCGACGTCCTTGAGGCTGCGGCCTTGTTGCTCCAATAAATGCAACACGACACCGGCATCGAGCGCGCCACAGCGTGTGGCCATCGGTATCCCGTCCAAGGTCGAAAACCCCATGCTGGTATCGCGGCTTAGCCCCTGCTCAAGCGCACAGAGGCTGGCGCCACTACCCAAATGGGCCACCACGACTTTACCTTTGGCCTGTGCGGGAAATTCGCGCGCCAATCGTGCCGCGACAAATTGATAAGACAAGCCATGAAATCCATACCGCTTGATTCCCTGCTCAAAGAACGCACGTGGAATCGCGAAGCGGCGCACTAAATCGCTCTGGCTGCGATGAAAAGCCGTATCGAATGATGCGCTTTGCGGCAAATTCGGACGCAGATGCCGGATCGCCCGTATCAAGCGCAAACTTTGCGGCTGATGCAAAGGCGCGAGCGGCACCAGTTCGGTGATCGCGGCCAGCATGGCGCCATCAATCGCAACCGGCCCCGCAAACCGATCGCCGCCATGAACCACGCGATGACCGACCGAGATCAGGTCATTGAACGAAAAATGGCTGGCAAACCAACTGAGTGTTTCGTCCAATACTTCATGCAAATCGTCGCTCACCACTGATTTCAGCCGGATCTCGCGCGTTGCGTGAGCGCTTTCACGACTATCGACGAGATGCAACTGTAATGGCGTATGCCGGAAATCTATGGTGCCCTGGCCGATACGCTGCGGCATATCGTCAGTTATACGAAATAGGCCGATTTTCACGCTCGACGAGCCGGCATTGAAGGTCAATAGAAACGGTGCGGTCATGATAGTAAGCGCCGTTTTTCAGTGCGTTCGGCCACCAGCTTGGCAAGCGCGACCGAAGCCAGGCGTACACGCAAGCTGTCGGAGCGGCTGGTCAAGATAATCGGCAGACGCGCGCCGAGCACCAGGCCCGCCGCATCGGCCCCGGCGAAATACATCAATTGTTTGGCGAGCATATTGCCGGCTTCCAGATCGGGCACCAGCAGAATATCGGCCTGCCCCGCAACCTCGGAACTAATCCCCTTGGTTTGGGCGGCAGCCAGGCTGATGGCGTTATCGAATGCCAGCGGGCCGTCCACCAGCGCGCCCGTGATCTGGCCGCGCGCAGCCATCACGGTGAGTGCTGCTGCATCCAAAGTCGTGCGCATGCCCGGCATCACCGTTTCCACGGCCGCCAGCACGGCGACACGCGGCTGCTCGACACCCAGCAAATGCATTAAATCGATGGCGTTCTGGCAAATATCGCGCTTGTGCTCCAGCGTAGGCGCAATATTCACTGCCGCATCAGTGACCACCAGTGGTTTCGAATAAGCGGGTATATCCATGACATACACATGGCTGATGCGCCGCGCAGTCCTGAGCCCCGATGCCGCGTCGACCACTGCAGCCAGTAGTTCATCCGTATGCAAGCTGCCCTTCATCAAAGCGGCCACCTTACCGGCAGCCCCCATTTCGACCGCCAGTGCCGCGGCAGCATGGCTATGCTCGACCGGGAAAATCGTCACCCCTTCCAAACTGACTTGTGCCAGTTCGGCTGCGGCGCGAATTTTAGCTTCGGGTCCGATCAAAATCGGCTCAAGCAAACCTTCATCGCGTGCCTCGATCGCGGCCTTGATGGTTTCGGGCGAACATGGGTGGACGATGGCGGTGCGCAATGGAGGCTGAACCCGTGCTTCTTTCATAAATGCTTCGTAGCGGTCATGCCTGCGCACCGTCGCATCGGGCCTGGGCATACGCGGCCAGACAATCGATTCCTGGGGCGCAATCACCGTTGCAGTGCCGGCCAAGACCGTCTCGCCTTTCTGATTGATACAGTGCGTATCGAGCAGCACAATGCGCTTCTCCGGGCGCTTTTCCTTGACCGTGACGCTGGCGGTAATCGTGTCGCCGGGAACGACTGGATGCCTGAACTGTAAATCTTGATCGAGATAGATGGTGCCGGGTCCGGGCAATTGCGTGCCGAGCAGGGCCGAAATCAAGCCCGCAGTCCACATGCCCTGCACCACGATATGCCCGAACATATCGGTAGCGGCAAAGCAGGCGTCCAAATGTGCGGGATTGACGTCACCCGACAGCGCGGCGAATAAATCGATATCGTCGCGGCTGGCGATACGCATCAAGGAAGCCGACTCGCCGATTTCAAGCGCATCGAACGTCCGGTTACGTAAAAAATTCTGGTCCATGGTCACACCCTCAATGCTGGAAAATATACGTGCCGGGCGCATCGGTCAGCGTTGCCGGATCGCTACCTGGCAAGCCAAGATGAGGTGGTGCTAGCTGCTTACGGCTGGAGCGCGCCGCCAACCATTCGCTCCACCGAGGCCACCACGAGCCGTCCTCAGGTATGGCCGAGGCCCTCCATTCATCGGCACTCACACGCAAATCATCGGCGGCCGCATGTTTCATACTGAATTGCCGGTGTGCATGCCCCGGCTCACTGACAATGCCCGCGTTGTGACCACCGCTTGTCAATACAAAGGTGATCGCGGTATCACTGAGGGCATGGATCTTGTAGACCGATTGCCAAGGTGCAATATGGTCGCGCTCAGTGCTCACCACAAACAGAGGCGCGGCAATATTGCGGATCGAGACCGGGCGGCCGTCCACCACATATCGGCCGCTGGCCAAATCGTTGTTGAGAAACAGTTGGCGTAAATATTCAGCGTGCATGCGATACGGCATGCGTGTGGAGTCGCTATTCCACGCCATCAGGTCGTTCATAGGGGTGCGCTCGCCCAGCAGATAATCATGCACCAGGTGCGACCAAATCAGGTTATTCGACTGCAGCAGTTGAAACGCACCCGACATCTGGTCCGCGCCGAGATAACCTTGCGACCACATCATGCTTTCGAGAAAATAGACTTCGCTATCGTCGATAAACAGCTGCAACTCGCCCGGCTCGGTGAAGTCGGTTTGCGCAGCCAGCAAGGTCACCGAGGCCAGACGATCATCACCGGCGCCGGCCATAGCGGCGGCGGCAATCGACAGCAAGGTGCCGCCCAGGCAATAGCCGGTCGCATGCACCTTTTGGCCCGGCACGATCTGGCCGACGACGTCGAGCGCCGCCATGACCCCCAGATTTCGGTAATCCTCAAGACTAAGATCGCGGTCTTCCGCGCTCACATTGCGCCATGACAGACAAAATACGGTGTAACCCTGTGCAACCAGATAACGAATCATCGAATTCTGCGGGGTCAAATCGAGTATGTAGTACTTCATGATCCAGGCCGGCACGATCAGCACGGGTTCGGCAATCACTTTGCCGGTGGTCGGACTATATTGGATCAACTCAATCAAATGATTGCGAAACACCACTTTGCCGGGGGTCGCGGCCACATCGACGCCGACCTTGAATTGCGCCTGTGCGGCAGCATCCTGTCCTTGTGCTTTGGCTTGCACATCCTGCAGAGCATTACGCGCGCCCTGCCAAAGATTGCCACCGAGCGTCGCTGCGGTGCGCTGTACGACCTCGGGATTGGTTGTGGGGAAATTCGACGGGGCCGCCACATCGAGCAATTGGCGTACATTAAAAGAAACCACGTCCTCGTGGTGACGCATGGTGCCCGGCACGTCGCGGGTCGCGCTATTCCACCATTGCTCAGTCAGCAAAAAAGTTTGCTGCCAAAGTCGATAGGGCTCCGTTTGCCAGGCATCGCCTTGGAATCTGGAGTCGCCAGGCATGGCCTGCGCCAATACAGTTGGCTGGGCGCCTGTTGCCGCATACCCGGTATAACTGGCCAATTGCTGGACATTTTGCACGGCCAACGCGGCAAGTTCCAACTGCTTACCTGGAGCATTGGCAAGATGGATCAACCAATCCGCGAACGCCAGCGTCAAAGCCGCGGGCGATAATCCGTTGGTTAGACGCGCAGTCAACGCTTCCTTTGCATGATCCAAGGCGCGGAATGGGTTAACAACGGGGGGCGGTGCAGTTATAGGTGCTCTAGACTGCTCGTGAACGATCGAATCGGAAGCAAGCGAGGAGTCACCGGCGGGGACGTTTTTGGTGCGGGTATCCATGGATTTCCTTTGGAACAGACTGATGCGCTCGTTTGTCAATCCACGCATCGATGCACGTGCTGCCGTGCAGGAGATGCTATTCACTGTAGCGAAATCGCGGTGCAGCATTTTGACGTAGATCAAGCGCCTTAGATCGAGTGCGCGCTGCTGTCTCACCACCTCCAGCGTTGACGTGAAGCGTTTTAAATAGGGTCGCGATGCATTGCCGAATCGGCATCGTTTGATCTACTTCAAGCGGGCCCCAGTTTTCTAGCTTATAGTCCGTGCGTCAAGAATCGAATCGACTGGAGTCGCCTGTGACCATCAGAAACCTCGAAGCCCTGTTCCATCCCAAATCGATTGCCGTGATCGGCGCGTCCTCGCGGCCGGGCAGCATGGGTGCGAAGGTCTTGGCCAACGTGGTGGCGGGTGGTTTTGCCGGCGATATTTACCCGGTCAATCCCAAGCACAAGCGCTTGCAGGGTTTGACGGTCCACGCCAAACTTTCGCAATTACCCACCGCCCCCTCGCTCGCACTGATTTGCACGCCGCGCCGGACCTGGGCCGATTTGATTACGCAATTGGGGCGGCTAGGCACACACGCGGCGGCCATCTTAAGTGTCGAAGCGCATTGCGATGCGGCCCTGGGCGATGCGCTGCAGGCTGCGGCACGGCCAACCCTGTTGCGACTGCTCGGGCCCAATAGCCTCGGCATCATGACGCCCCCTCTGCAGGTCAACGCCAGTATGGCGCATCTTGGCGCCCTGCCCGGCCACGTTGCTCTGATCTCGGAGTCGAATGCGCTGTGTAGTTCGGTGTTAGGTTGGGCCCATGCGCGCGGCATCGGTTTTTCGCGCGTGATGGCGCTCGGTCGGCAAATCGATATCGATTGCGGCGACCTGCTCGATTTTCTGGCCTCCGATCCGCTGACCAGCGCCATCGTGATCTCGATCGGCACCGTACGGGCGGCCCGAAAATTTATGTCGGCGGCGCGCGCCGCGGCGCGTAGCAAGCCGGTTTATGTCTTGCGAGCCGGCCGTGCCACCACCGAAGATGCGGTCTACGACGCCGCGTTTCGCCGTGCCGGCATTGTGCGTGTCGACTCGGTCGAAGATCTGCTCGATGCCGTTGAGACGCTGGAAATCGGACGTTTCTCCGGCAGCGATGCGGTCACTATCGTCGGTAACGGCGCGGAAATCGGCAATTTGACGGTCGATGCCTTGCATGCGGCCGGCGGCCGTTTGGCGGCAATGTCGGAAGCCACGCGTTTATCGCTGGCCGCGCTATTGCCGGAACGCGACATTACGAATCCATTGGATCTCGGTGACGACGCCACGCCCGCACGTTACGCGGCTGTAATGCAGGCGCTGGCGCCTCAGCGTGACAGCGGCGCACTATTTATCGTTCACGCCCCCAGTGCGGTGGCTTCGGCTAGCGAAGTCGGCACTGCATTGCTGGCCGGCTTGCCGCAATGGCCTCGCGCCCTTTTGACCTGCTGGCTGGGGGCCCAGGAAGCAAGTGTCCGGGAGCTGTTACATACCCATGGCATTGCCGCTTATCCAACACCGGAACGCATTGCCCGGGCTTTTATGCGTATGTTGGAGCACCGCGGCAACCAGGTGCTGCTCACTCAAACACCGAGCACCCTGCCGACCGATTTTCAAATCGACCGCGATACGGCACGTACGATTGCCGCTGCGGCCCAGGCAGCAAACCGGCGGCAACTCGACACCGACGAAGCGCGCGAGTTGCTCGCCTGCTTTCATATCGCCGTGCAAGCGCAAATAGATCTGGCCCCGTGCTCAACCGAGTTTCTGCATCTGACGCTGCGCGTGGATGCAGTCTTCGGCCCCGTGCTGCTGCTTCAAGGTGCGCCAACAGAAGCCCCGGCACTCGGCCTGCCACCGCTGAATTCCGTATTGGCCCGTGCCATGGTCGAATCAGCCCCAAGCGCCCAGAGAATGCCGCAGACCGTGCGAACCGTGCTGGAGCGCGTCTTGACCTGTGTGTCGCATTTGATTTGCGATATGCCCGCTATCACGGCACTCGATCTAAGCTTCGACATTGACCCGCGCGCGCCTCGGGTGTGCGCCGCATGCATCGAAATTGCAGATAACATCAGCGCCGACAAGCCTTACGCACGCCTCGCCATATTGCCCTATCCCAGCGAACTCGAAGAACGCATCGAATGGGCCGGCGCCGCGTTGACGATCCGTCCGATCCGCCCGGAAGACGAAGCCGCGCACAGCGCTTTTGTTCACGCCATGACAGCGGAAGATTTACGCATGCGCTTTTTCGGCGCGACGCGCCCGCCTGATCATGCCCAACTGGCACGCTGGACCCAGATCGACTACGACCGGGAAATGGCATTTATCGCCTGCAGCCAGGATGCAACCGACGCCATGCTCACGCATGGTGTGGTGCGCGCGATTGCCGACCCCGACAACGACAGCGCCGAATTTGCCATTGCCATCCGCTCAAACGAAAAAGGCCGTCACTTGGGCGCCATGCTGATGAACAAAATCGTTCAGTACTGCCAGGCCCACGGCACCCGCAATCTGGTTGGCGAAATTTTGCGCGAAAACACCCGCATGCTCGCACTCGCGCGCGAAATCGGCTTTACTCAACATACGACTGCGGATCCATCCGTGATCGGCGTGAGGCTGATATTGAACGAGTCGACCGTAGAGGTGAAATCGTCCAATTAGTTCCCGGCTCATACGTTCTCCCTAGCATTCGTGCATCGAAAGATGATTTGCATCAACTTCCGCATTTCTTACTAGGCTACGCTTGCCTCCATGCATCTAAGCAACAGCCCCGACGCTGAGTTGACGTAGTACTACTACAGTACGCACACCCCCTGTGTCAGACTAGTTGTCGCCTCTGAATTTTCTTAAATTAAAGAAGTCAGAGGTGCATGTTGAAGCAAAAGCAAACGTATTCAGTCGAATTCAAAGAGCAAGC
>Ga0302178_10001175_pt1 | contig 22434 bp, 27 predicted proteins | sample I_Palsa_E1_3_FD_198790 | JGI IMG/M metagenome (GOLD analysis project Ga0302178, IMG submission 198790) | Peat permafrost microbial communities from Stordalen Mire near Abisko, Sweden - I_Palsa_E1_3 | ecosystem: Environmental > Terrestrial > Soil > Palsa > Peat permafrost | place: Sweden... | reverse complement strand
TAACGAAAAGCGCATCAAGATCTCTCTCGGCGCGCTGAGCCCGGTCGAGTACCGGAAAAGTCTCGGTCTGATTGCTTAAACAGTCCAAGATTTTATCCGCACCCCCGGATAAGGCTGCTTAATTCCCTCGGTTAAGGGATTCGCGGAGCGGGGGCAAGCTCAACAAGTCACTCGACTCACGCCGACGCATATTCTTCTAGTGGTGCATGCTCGACATGGGGGGCGTTTTTTGGCGTGCTTGCCATAGATCGTAAGCGGTTTGGCCAGCCAGCCATACATCAGCCCGGCCGCCGCGCTCGACACCCAACCAGGCTTCGATGCGTAGCGCCATTTCCGGTGAGACGGCCGCGTGCTCGTTAAGCACGCGCGAGAGCGCGGAACGCGTGACGCCTAGCTGCTGCGCGGCCTGCGTGACGGTCAGCCCGAGCGCAGGCAAGACATCCTCACGCAGCGTTGCGCCGGGATGCGGTGGATTGAACATGCGACTCATGAAAAACTCCTAGTGATAATCCTGGTAATCGACAAGTACGGCATCGGCGCCTTCGAAGCGAAACGTCAACCACCAGTTGCCATTGACCCACACTGAAAAATGTCCCTCCAAATCATCGTGCAAAGGGTGGAATTTCCAGCCTGGCACATTCATATCGGCCGGGGCAATGGCGGCGTCGAGTTGCCGCAACTGGCGGGCCAGTTTCCCAGCGTGGTGCGGCTGGATGCCCGCCTTGCTGCCTTTCTCAAAGAAATCGCGCAAGCCTCTATGCAGGAAAGATTGGATCATGACCCAAGTGCATGCCGTAACGCCACGCTACACAAGCGGCTTGCGACGTGGGGAGCGTTAAATGTCATGAGTGCAGTTAAAACCGGAGGCAGCCGATAAAGCCGATTTAGCGATCCTGACGCGTGTCCCATAAGCGAAGCACGGCGATCGTCGTGGGTTTTTCGGCGTACGGCGGCAAGACTTCGTAGTGCAGTTCATACCTCCCGGCAAGACACACCCAGCGGTGCACTTCACGGACTGGCGGGCCGTCGTATCCGTCAAGCTCTTCGCCTAATCGGTGAAAGTGATCTTGTCCTAGTCGTTCCGCTTCGTCTAGCAATGCGTTGATGACCTTGTTAGCCGTGGCGGCGTCGTTGAAATTTTTGACGTGGCCGGCGATGACTTCGAGGTCCGACATGGCCTTACTGGTAGGGATGACCTTGACGCTCACACTTTCGGCGCCGGTAACTCATTTTCCGTGCCGAGGCTGTTGGCCCACGCCCGGGCCTGCTCCATTGGGATGACGCGACCTGCAGTGACGTCGTCCAGTCCTTCTTGAATCAAGCGGCGCTTTTCGGCCTCGCGCGCGAGGTACTGGACAAGTGCTTTCTTGATGATCCACTGCTTTGGACGTTCGATCTGCTCCGACAAGGCGTCCACTTCTTCCGCCAGTTCGACGGGCACCTGCGCTGTCAGTGTTCGAGTCGCGGCTATCATCATCCACCTCAAATATTGGCTAATAATATAGTCTATTGTAAAACAATAACATCGTGTCGACCACCGTACTTGGGACTCGCCATAGTGAGATTGCTCGGTGCAGACGGAGGTCGTTCTGGATAACGTGCCTGACGTTCAATGCCGGGCAAGCGCCAATTGCCATTGACCGCGCCCCAAAAATGCCCCGCTAGATCGCTATGCAGCGCACCTCCCCGTCGGTCAGTAATCTGACGCCGAGCCCCCGTTTAACCCGATAACCCTTCGACCTTAGGCACGACGCTCGGCGGCGCCAACGCTATCGCTGTCATCGCCGGCGGAGTGGCGGCCGTCTGCCGCGGCTTGTCCCGATAACGTCGAGCCGCCAGCGCACGCGCCCCCGCCGCTTCACCCGGCAACACCTTCCCGACCGCAGTGCCGGTCAGATCCACACGCACCGCATCCTTGATCAGACAGGCCCAATACCGCGTGCCCTGACACCAGGTCTTGATGGCGTCCAGTAGCGCCGCCTCGGTCAACCCAAGTTCCGGCGCGTGCGCTAGCAAATCCTGGTGAATCTTGAGTTTCAGCGGAATTTTTGGGAGCGGGTTTTTCGGGAACACCGTCGGAAAGCGTTTCTGCAGCGCGCCGATCGTCAGGATCACCGGGTCGACCGTCTCGCGCGTCAACGGTCTGGGCTTTGCAGTGCCAATTCGAGGCTGGCGGGGTTGAGCGGCATTAGGCTTCCCCGAAGTTGGCTTGACCGGGGTCGCCGGGGCGGCAGCGGACTTGGCCGCCTGTGCTTGCTGAGTCAGTTGCTGCTTAAGTGAGGCGAGTTGTTCGAAGCCCATCATCCGCTCGGTAAAAGAAGTTATCCAATAAAAAAGTGCGTCGGCGCGCCGATCAATTTTTAACCGTCACCGGCCGCGCGCGGCACTATAGTGCCATGTTTTTGTTTTGCCTCACTCAATCGCCAGTCGGAATCACTAGGTCATCGCCGGCGCCACCCCGAGTAACGAGGCGGTTATAGGGTGTCGTCCGTCTCGTTGTCAGCGTAATACCGCGCGGCCTCTTCCATGATCCGCTGCTGTTCGGCCTGAACGTAAATCGAGGTGGTTTGCAAGGAAGCGTGGCCCAAGACCTTTTGCACCACGTCCAGCGGCATCTTTTTCGCGGTAGCCTGGGTGCCGAAGGTGTGCCGAAAGGCGTGCGCCGAGGTCCCGGCCAGTCGCACTAGATCTTCTGCGGAGACGCCTTCGAGCTCCGGCGCCACTGTTCGAAGCGCCCAGCGCACCAGACGATTCAATGAATCGGCGGTGTATGGCGCCTGATGCACCCCATCATGTTTGCGCTGCGCCTGCGGCGTATTCGGGATAATTAGCGGCGCCAGCAACGGCGCCGACTCGATCGGCAAATCAAAGTCCCGCCCCCGGTCCAGCCAATGCGCCCGCAGTGCCTCCAGCGTCGCGCGACTCACCGGCACCGTGCGCGCCTTGTTACGCTTACCCACCACTTGCAGGGCCCACACCGGACGCTCGGCAGTGCTGTGCGGCGACAGCCGTAGCTGCGCGCGATCCGCCTGCGCCGCTTCCTCGCGCCGCAAGCCGGAGTCGCCCATCAATAGCATCGCCGCGCGGGCCGCGCGCCACTGCGCAGGATTCACGCCATCGCCCGCAGGAGCCTGACAGCGCAGCTCCAGTGCCGCGCGCAGCGCTTGCCAGAGTGTCGCTGGCAGGGCCCGATCGATCTGCATCTGCACCTCGCGGGTCACGGTCGACGGATCCTTCACCGCCTTCCACGGATTACCGGCCAGATAGCGCACGTCGACTAACCAAGTAAACGCCGCGCGCAGGGCGCGCACCGCGTAGCGCTGACTGTCGGCGCTCAAAGTCGCATTGGCAAACGGATACCAACGCCGCGAATGACGCGGCGCGCGCGGACCCACAAAACTCGCCAACGGCGCCGCCAAGAAATCTTTATAGGCTTCACAGTCCTCGACCAGCAAGGAACTCACTGCGGTACCGCGCACGCCAATCGCCCACAGTACGAAACGCTCGAGCTCCTTGGTGTAGGCCCGCAAGGTTTTGGGCTGATCGCGATAGCGATTCAAATAAGCGCGAATCGCCGCCAAGTCATGCGCCGCAGCCACGTAGCAAAAGGCCGTCGCCCGATTCGCGCCCTGCGCACCGGACAGGGTGAGAGGCAAGTCCATACGTTCGAGCGGCGCGAGGCGCGTCTGCCCGGCGCTTAAGGCCACGCGCTGTTCCGCCGGCGCCTGGAACGGTTCAGTCCGATCGACGTCCGCGTCAACCCGCACGCCCAGCGTGTCGGCATGGCACCGCAGCCACTGCACCAGGATCTGCGCCCGGCCCGGGCCAATCCGCGGCACCGAGCGCCACCAGGTCGGGCCACGCCGATTGCAGAAGGTCACCAGCTCGCCCAGCGTCTGAATCCCTTCACCGCGTAGATACTTGGCGACCTTCGGCCGCAACCACATGCCCAGGCCGTGTTCGGCCGCGGGGCTCGCTGCCGCCAGTTGGGCCGCTTCGGCCACCATCTTGAGACTAACAGCGGTCAGGCGCGCCGAGCCGTGGCGTTTAATCGATGCTTGTAAATGCTCGGCCAACACCGAGGAGCCATGCGCGATTGCCAACTGCACCAAGGCGTCGAGCATGGTGCGCAAATACCGCTCCATCTGCGTTGGGGTCGCAGCGTGCGGATCCTCGTCGACATCGTAATAGCTGCGTGCAATGGTCGCCGCCGGAATGCGCTGCACGAAGGCACGCAAGGCGGCGAAGTCCTTGGAGGTATAGCGGCGGTCGAGGTCGAGCGCTTCGGTCATGGGCGTGCCTGCAGAATCGCACCGATACGCTGATGTTGCCTGGCCACCCGCTTCCGAAAGGTGGCCAGCACGTCGTCATCAATCGCTAGGGCCGTGCGCATGACAATTTCTCCACGAGGAAAGGCCGTCGATGCGCGTCATGCACACGCATCAAATACCGGGATGGGGCAGTGCGGAGCATCTTGTTTAATGCAACCTAGGCCGATGGGCTACGCCGAAGTGGGCAGCCAATTCCGCAAGACGTTTGTCAAGCGTCCACAACTCCGTGCCTGGGGTAATGAGTGTGGATGCCAGTAGCGCCATGTCCACCAATCCACACCCAAGCCCATACAGCTTTTCTTGCTCGATGAACACCATGACTTCACGTAAGCTCGCCTGATTGCAGGTTTGCAAAAGGTCAATGTAGTTCAGTGTCTGGATGCGTGGCGCTGGGGGCGTTTCGCATGCAATTTCGAGTATAACCATCGGGTGAGTCAGCGCGCGGTCTAGCCCGATTAAGTCAACCAACACATCGTTGCCGTTTCGGAAGTGGTCTATCCACACCGAGGTGTCGATGAGCACGCTCATAGCGAGACGGGCCCTTCGCGACGGCGCGGTACATCTTCAATCTCAGGCATCGTACCGCCAAGAGCAGCAAGACGCTTGGCCGCTTGCACACGCACGAAGGTCTTGATGGCCTCTCGAAAAAGGTCCGACTTGTCCATGTTGGTGTCGGCCATTTCCAGGGCCTTTTCGTAGAGCGCATCGTCGATAGTGACTGTGGTACGCATGGGCGCGGCCTCCAAATCATCAATAATGATGCCATTTTTCATCAAAAATAGCATCCAAACAAGTAAAGCAGAAAAACATGGGCCGAAGGAGCACAACGCGCTATCGAATTCCGGTCGCGCACCGCATCAACCTTTGGTTAGTTAGCCACGCCGTCCGTGCCCCGATCTTGAGGCGCGCGTAATCGGGATGCTCCGGATTGAGTAGATTAAATCAGCTCAGCCGGTACGACGGTGCTTGGCACAGAAAACACGGCACTCGTTCCGGCATGGATCCACGCCGCGCCGATCTGTCGCAGGTCATGCCTGCCTGACAGTTCGCGCCAGACTGCATGCATCAGGCAAACACACCATGCTCGATACGGCCCAAGGTGTCCATCACGCTATCGCCGCCGATATCGGTATCGATGAGACTGAGTGGAGTCGCGCCTTCCAGCGCCTCAATCGGCGCCTTAAGCCAATTGAGCGCGGCCTCGAGTCCGTCAAAGACCTCGGCGGCCCGGGCCACCGTGCGCGCGAGTCGCAACAGTTTCTCCGACTCTTCGCGACTGAGCACACCTTCACGCTTGCGACGCGCCAAGGTCCGCTCAGGGATGTCCAGCGCCTGCGCCAGCTCCGCTTGCGACAAATCAATCACCTTCAGCATGGAGTCGAGGGCCCGCGAGGAGAAGCCATGACGCACTACATCAACCCATTCCAGGCTGGACCTTGGGGCTTGAGCCAATACCGCGCGCCCGCCGAGCAACGTGTCTGCTGAAACCTTCTCTGGTACCCCCACGCTTCACCGAAAGCAATGACGAAGGCCAGCAAGCCGCGCATCTCCGCCACGACCAGGGCGTTGCCGGCAAAGGCAAGCAACAGCCCGGTGTAGATCGGATGACGCGCCAGACGATAGGGCCCTGTGGTGATCAGCTCGTGATCGGCTTTAATCGTGACGCTGCCGCTCCAGTTGCGGCCGAGGTGCCGACGCGCCCAGACTGTGAACAGCAAGCCGGCGGCAGTCACTGCTGCCGCAATCCAGAAGGTGGTATGGGTCCAGCTAATGAAGCGCACGTTTAGCGGCTGCCATATGCGGCCACCGTCCGAGAGCAGCCAGCCGGCGAGGATCAGCGGGCCAAAATGCGCCCAGCGTGACAGCATCGACTCGCGCCGAACGGGGGCCTTGATGCCGCGAGCAGAGATGGCCCAGTACACGAACCAAGCGGTCCACATCATGAAAAACAGGTAATGGTAGATCGGTTTCATCGTCATCCGCGCCTCGGCGTTTGGAGCTGACGGGACCCAGTCGGCCGGATGACCGCCCATTAGTCGTCCGAATTTCGATGGCTGTCAGCTTTAACAAGCTATGAGTCTTCCATTCTATCAGTGGTATTTCTCATGTTTGTCGAAGCGTTGAATGCGACTTAAGCACTCTTGTGGCACACACGCCGGTTGTCGGGCCGCGCGAGACCGAGATGTTCCCGCAGCGTGCTGCCTTCATAGTCGGTACGAAAAATACCGCGCTGACGCAGAATCGGCACCACGCCATCCACAAAGTCCTGCAGGCCACCCGGTAGCACGTCAGGCATCAGGTTGAAACCGTCAGCCGCACCGGCCTTAAACCAATACTCGATATCGCCCGCGATCTGCTCAGGCGTTCCGACAATCACGCGATGACCGCCTCCGCCCGCGAGCGACCGGATCAACTCACGTACCGTATAGCCGTGCCGTCGCGCCTGAGCCAGGGTCGCGTGAAAGAAGGTATGGTTGCCGTTACCGTCGCCCGGCAAGGCGATCTTCTCGGGCAATCGCTGGTCGAGCTTGAGACTGTTCGCGGAAATGCCTAGCGTGCCTGCCAAGCGGGCTAAGCTGTAACTCCAAGGTATCAGATCGACCAACTCATCGCGTCGGCGCAAGGCCTCCGTTTCGGTAGCGCCAATAATCGTCGTCAAGCCGGCCAGCACTTTCACCGCCTGGCGCCCGTAACTCGCCGCGCGCGTCTTCAGTTCATGCCCATACGCCAACGACTCTTCAAATGACTGAGATGCGGAGAATACCACCTCGGCGTACCGTGCCGCCAGGTCGCGGCCATCGGACGACCCGCCGGCCTGAACCAGTACCGGGTGCCCTTGAGGCGAGCGCGGCAGATTCAGCGGACCTTGTATGTCGAAATATTTGCCACGGTGTGCAATTGGGTGAATCTTATTCGTATCGACGAAATGCCCGCTCGACTTGTCACCGATAAACGCGTCGTCTTCCCAACTATCCCACAACGCCTTCACTACCTCGGTGAACTCTGCGGCGCGCGCATAGCGCTCGGCATGGTCCGGCACTGCCTCACGGCCAAAATTACGGGCCGAGCCCAGATCGGCGGTCGTGACCACGTTCCAGCCTGCACGCCCCGCACTAACGTGGTCGAGCGTGGCGAAGCGGCGGGCGATATTGAACGGCTCGTTATAACTGGTCGATGCAGTTCCGATCACGCCAATCCGCGTGGTCGCCGCCGCAATGCTGGCCAGCAGCACCGTGGGCTCGAGCGCGGTGATCGGCCGAAAGTCAATCTGGTCGGCAATCGAGGCGTTATCGGCGAGGAACACCGCATCGAATTTGGCGGCCTCGGCAAGCTGCGCGACACGGATGTAATGACCGACATCGATAAACGCCTGAGGGTCGGCGTCCGCCACTCTCCACGCCGATGGCACGAAACCGGAGTGCAGGATATTGATGTTGAGATGTAATTGGCGCGGCGCCTGTCGGCTTGGAACGTGGCTCATAAGAAGGTCTCCGTGACGAGATTAGTAGAACGATATGCCAGCGGCAACTGAAGGCGAAGTACCGGCTGATTAGAAAACGCGCCCTTCCGTCAGATGCGTGGTCACGCCGTTCAACTCGTAATCACCGATCACTCGCGCCTTATGCAACAGCGGGTTATGACTAAAAATCGTGCGCAGATTACGCCAGTGCCGATCGAAATTATGCGAGCGAGCAGTGGCCGAAGCACCGCCAATTTCGAATAGGCGTTCACCCGCGTACAGTGCCAGCTTGCTGACCACCCACTGGGTTTTGGCTGTCGCCAAGGCACCTGCCAGCACCAGATCTTCGGCGTCACCGGCATTGTGGCGAATGGCATCCGCCGATCGATCCAAGGCTCGCGCATTGTGCTGTACCAACGCTTCGATCGACAGACTATGCGCCGCGAGGTCACCTACCACCTGCTGCACGAAACCGTCTTCGCGCGCCGATGGGGCAGGACTGTGCAGTACAGCTCGGCCGAACTGCGTAACATAGCGACGCGCATCGGCGACTATATTACGCACAATGCCGGCAGCAACCGTAACCAGATGCAGCTGCCTCATCGCACTGCAATGCCGGCCGGCAAGACTCGTATAAGCACGTACCGCGACTTCATGCGCATAGACCTGCACATTGTCGAGCACAAGACTACCGCTTGCCGTCATGCGCTGACCCATACCATCCCAATCGTCGAGAACCTGCAGACCTTCACGTGTCACCGGAATTACAATCGACACGTTTTCGTCATTTTCATTCTGGACATTGATCCGTGCGTAGTCTGAAAATGCCGTGCCGGTAGAATAGAATTTTCGACCGGTCACTCGAAAGTGCTCGCCCTCACGCACCAGTTTCGTGACGATTTCGCCAGGACGCGAGGTGCCAAGTTCGGTCGATGCGCCACCGAAAATCGCGCCCTCTCGCACGCGCTTAATCTGAATGTCGTTGAATGCAGATCGCGGCGACAGTAACAGCGATTCGGTCAGGTCATAATGGATACGTAACGCATGCGCTACATTGGACTCTTGCGCAGCCAGTGTGGCAATGACGTGTGACAGATCTTCCAGCGTACCGCCGAGACCGCCCCACTCGACCGGAAGACGTAAGAGACCAAGCCCCGACTCACGAAACAAGCTGAACCGGTCAAATGGCAATTCCCGCCGGGTTTCGCGTTGCGCGGCATCTTCGCCGATCGCTTCGGCCAATGCAGGCAACGCAGTCAATGCCGCTTGGAGCCGCGATTGCGTAGCGGCTCCATCAACGTAAGAGCGCCCCCATACCTGTCGCTGCGCGTCAAGCAAGTTGGGGAGCGGCCCGGAATTTTCTTGAGAGAGCTGCATACTTTCATTCCTTGTAAAAATGCCCGGACCCGGAAAATCCGTCGACCTAGCGGAAATAGAAAAATGCAGATTTCGGATCGATTTTTTCGAACCTTAATCAGTATAGGAATCTGACTCACAGCGCAGAACAACTGATTTACGCTATGGATATGCGTGTCCCTGGAAAGTACGACCCACCACGAAGTGCCGATGCTCGGCGGCAAGTCGAAGATAACAATCATGCAATATTGATATGTTTATACGAATTCAATATTTAAATGTCGCATATTGAGATGCTATGTTTATGACATTCAGCGAATGCGCCAGTAAGCCCCATCGCGCTCCACCTGCCCCCATGTGAACAGCTCAGCGAGGTATACCGTCGTGACAGTAGAATTCATCGGCATGATTCAGCCCCAAAAGATTTCGGAAACACACGCGGCTCAAGGCCCTGCGCTCGATATCGATTATTTGCGCAACTTCGCGCAAGCTCACGAAGCCTCAGCTTTCGATCGCATCCTGGTGCCTTATCATTCCACCAGTCCCGATGCCTTATTGACGGTGGCCTACGCCGCGAGCGTCACGCGCCGTGTGCATTTTATGCTGGCCCATCGCCCGGGATTTGTCGCGCCGACACTCGCCGCGCGCCAGCTTGCCACGCTCGACCAACTGACCGGCGGCCGACTCGCGGTGCACTTTATTTCTGGTGGCAGTGATGCCGAGCAGCGGCGCGATGGCGATTACTTGTCGCACGACGAGCGCTATGCGCGTACCGACGAGTACCTGCACATCCTGCGCAGAGTCTGGACAGAAGCCACCCCGTTCGATCATGAGGGCAAGTATTACCGCTTCGAACAAGCCTTTTCGGAAATCAAACCTAAACAAGCTCCCCACCTGCCGATTTACTTTGGTGGCGCATCCGCGCCGGCGCTCGAAGTGGCGGGCAAGCATGCCGATGTCTACGCACTGTGGGGCGAATCGAAACAACAGGTACACGAACAAATTACCCGGGTACGTGCCGAAGCGGCCAAGCATGGTCGCCAGGTGCGTTTTTCCGTGTCGTTCAGACCGATTCTGGCCGACACGGAAACCGCAGCATGGGAGCGCGCCGAACAGATACTCGAACAAACGCGTCGCTTGCGTAAGGAACAAGGTCTTAGCAACGGGGCGCCATTGCAAAGCGAAGGCGCACGACGCCTGCTAGCCGCCTCGGGGGACGGCGTGCTCGCCGATGAGCGCTTGTGGACTGCAGTGGCCAAGGAAATCGGCGGGCGCTCGAACTCCACCGCACTGGTCGGCACGGCGGCACAAGTCGCGCAAACATTGGCTGAATACCATGAGCTCGGTGTCACGACCTTCCTGATCCGCGGCTTCGACCCGCTCGAAGATGCGATCGATTACGGCCGAGAACTGATCCCTGCCACCCGCGAACTCACTTCGCGAGTGCGCCACGCGGCTTAACCGCAAACCAAGGATATTCAAGCAATGAGCGCCACGCCCGTGCTTTCCTCACAGCTTCGTCATCCCGCAGGCCCAACGCTACGCGAGACTCCGTTACGCAAATTCTGGTTCGATGAAGTGCCGCCTCGTACGACACTTGCCGCCGAACGCCGTCATCGGCAAGAGCGGCTCGCCGGCGCATTCCGTCTGTTTGCGCGTTACGGCTTCGATCAAGGTTTGGCTGGCCATATTACGGCGCGCGATCCGGAATGGCCCGATCACTTCTGGGTCAATCCGCTGGGCAAGCATTTTTCCCGGATCCGCGTATCGGATTTGCTGCTCGTCAATAGTGACGGTGAGATCGTGGTCGGCGAAGGCCCGGTCAATCAGGCTGCATTTGCGATTCATGCAGCGATTCATGAAGCCCATCCCGAGGTGATTTCAGCGGCACACACACATTCGCTGTACGGCAAAGCATGGTCGACGCTGGGGCGCCACTTGGCTCCGATAACGCAAGATTCATGTTCGTTCTATCAGGATCACGAACTGTTCGACGATTTCCAGGGAGTGGTTCTGGATACCTCGGAAGGCAAACGCATTGCGAATGCGTTGGGGTCAAGCAAGGCCGCGATTCTAAAGAATCACGGCATCCTGACCGTCGGCCCCAGTGTTGAAGCTGCGGCCTGGTGGTATATCGCACTCGACAATGCGTGTCATACACAATTGTTGGCTGAAGCGGCTGGCACGCCTCAGTTGATTCCGCACGAGATCGCCGCCCTGACGCATGAACAAATCGGCCGCCCGGGTAGCGCGCTGTTTTCGTTCGAAAGCCTTTGGGTTGGGCTGCTTGAAAGCGAACCAGACGTACTCGACTGATGACCCTAGTAAGTTACTCAAACGAGACACTGCCCAATCTCTGGAACCTTGCCAAGGAAGATCTGCTTCATGAGCGCCTTACCCCAGCGTAGCTACGACGAAATTCGACATACCCTGCTTGCACGGCGCGAACTGGCCTTGCTCGATGTCCGCGAAGAAGCGCCGCATGCACAGCGCCATCCGCTGTTCGCCGCCAACCTGCCCTTATCCAAACTGGAACTTGAAGTCTATACACGACTACCACGCCTGAATGTGCCCATCGTTGTGTTCGACAACGGCGAGGGTTTGGCCGAGTCCGCGGCACATCGCCTGCTGTCCCTCGGATATACCGAGGTGGCTTTGTTGAAAGGCGGCCTGAGTGGCTGGGAAAGCGCGGGTGGTGAGGTGTTTCGCGACGTGAATGTACCGAACAAGGCCTTCGGCGAATTCGTCGAATCGGTACGGCATACCCCGTCCTTATCCGCGGATGCTGTCGATGCCTTGATACGCGGCGGCATCGATGTGGTCGTACTGGATGCACGTCGCTTCGACGAATATCAAACCATGAATATTCCCGGCAGTATCAGCGTACCTGGCGCAGAGCTCGTGCTGCGCGCACGCGCGCTGGCGCCCGTGTAGTGCTGTTCGACGACGACGGTGTGCGCGCCAATATGACGGCCTCATGGCTGGCTCAAATGAATCTTGAAGCCTATGTTGTGGACCACGTAACGCCCGATGCTCTGACACAGCGCGGTGCCTGGCAACCGAGCCGACCCCAGCCGGCGCACACGCCGACCCTGGCTGCACAAGAATTGGCGGCACTACTCGCCGACCCCGACAGCCAGACAATAGTGCTCGATTTCACGGCGAGCGCCAACTATGTCAAGGGACATATTCCAGGCGCCTGGTGGGCGCTGCGTTCGAGCCTCGAGCAAGATTTGCGCACCTTACCTGATGCGAAACGCTATGTGGCAACCTGCGCATCAAGCGCCTTGGCGCGCTTTGCAGCGCCCGAGATTGCCGCGCTTACCGGTAAGCCCGTGCAGGTACTGGAGGGCGGCACGGCAGCCTGGATCGCGGCGGGCTTGTTGTCGGAACAAGGCGAAACTCGCTTGGCCGCAGCGCGCATCGACCGCTACCGCCGGCCTTACGAAGGCACCGACAACGCACACCGGGCGATGAACGATTACCTGGAATGGGAATATGGGCTGGTCGCTCAACTGGAGCGCGACGGTACCCATGGGTTTTTTGTGATCTAACCACTCTCTTTGTGGAACTACGCCGATGACCGCCTTTCGCTCCGACCGCCGCAGGATGTTGCACTCCCTTGCCGCATGCAGCATCGCGCCCGCCGCATGGCTTAGCGCGACGGATGCGCGTGCTGCGGCGCCGGCACTGGTGTTCGGCGATCAGGCCGGGGGGCTGCGCGCGCTGGCCGAAGCGGCCCATGTGCTGGATGGCGCGCCGTACGCATTTCACTGGGCTAACTTCCAGGGCGCGGCGCCGCTTTTCGAAGCGCAACGCGCCAATGCCGTGGATCTTGCACCTGCGGGCGATCTGCCCGTACTCGCCGCGGCAATCGGCGATCCGTCATTGAAGATTGTCGCGACCCGAGTAGGTACACCGACCTCGCTCGGTATTGTCGTGCAGCCGGATTCGCCGTTACGGCATGTGGCCGACCTGAAGGGCAAAACCGTCGTGGTGTCGTCTGCACGCGGCAGCATTTCGCAATACCAATTGTACGGCGCGCTGGCCGAGGCGGGGCTCACGCGCGATGACGTGAATGTGCGCTTCGTGCTGCCGGTGGATGCGTTCACTGCATTCGAGTCTCGCCAGCTCGAAGTGTGGGCCACCTTCGATCCGTATTACGGCACCGCCGTGCAACGGGGCGCACGCATCTTGCGCGATGGCACCGGCATCAATACCGGCCTGGCATTCATTACCGCATCAGGCGCAGCGGCCGCGGACCAAGCAAAGCGGCCAGCGCTGGCCGATGCGCTGCAACGCTTTCAACGGGCGGGCGCATGGGCGGCGGAACATCCGGAAGCCTATGCGCAGGTGTATTCGACACTGACGCATCTGTCGATCGAGACGGCCAGGGTAATTACCGTTCGCTCGGCCCTGAAGCAACGACCAGTTAGCGACGCGGACATCGCTGCGTTGCAAAGAGTCGCGGACCAGGCGTTCGAGCAGCGGATCTTGCCTACGAAGGTGGATGTTCGCGGGATAACAGAGCAAGGAATCGGTTAGATCTCAACGTGCGGCGATAACACCTATTCGCCGCGAGTTCGGATGTTCGCCGAATCAGCCAGGAAGACGTTCGCAATGCGCTATGGCCGCCGGGCACCGGCAAGTGCGTAATTCAAGCGGCGCGCGCCAAGCGCCCCGCTTTAAAACTGCGTTCGATGCTATCCGCCAGCAAACCAACTGCCGCTTGCAGCTTACCCAAAGCAAGTGGGCGGACCATCCAGACATCAATCACGGGTTTGAAATCGCTGACCGACACCACGTCGAGCCGGTCCACATATGCGCTACGCTGCAGCAGATGCAAGGGCACCAGACCGAGCCCGACGCCGTCCGCCACCAGCCCAATTTGCAACTCGCTACCCAAGGTTTCCAGATTAAGTTTCAGCGATAAACCTTGGGCCGCGAGCATGCGCTGCAAGCCGGCCCGAAAACCGCAACCGTCCGGGTTCAGCACCCATCCGAGCGGCTCGCAATCGGCGAGCGTGTGCACGCGCTTTTGCAGATCGCCTTTACGGGCGATCACGGCGAGCTTGATGCGCCCGAGCGAGTTGGCGGCCAGCGTCGGTGCGAAGCGCTTGTTTTCCGGCAGGAGCATCACCGCGGCGTCAAGCTCACCCTCCTCAAGTCTCTGCAATAACTGACTACCCCAACCGGTCGAAACTCGCGCTTGTAATTCCGGATGGGCGAACTTGAGTTCGCGCAAAGCGTCGAGCAGTGCGACATCGGCAACCGTTTGCGCCACCCCCAGCCTTAAGATACCGGCCAGCGGTGCATCGTCGGCCACCAGATCGCGCAACACGTCGAGCTCGCGCACGATCGCTCGGCACTGCTCATAGACGATGCGCCCCATCGGAGTAGGTTTGAGCGGCTTGGTGTTGCGATCGAGCAGCTCGACGCCGAGTGCCTCCTCAAAATTCTGAATCCGCCGCGTCACCGCAGGTTGGGTCAGGTCAAGCAACTCGGCGGCCTGGTTCAGCGATTGGCAACGCACGACTGCGACAAACGCATTGATGTCATCAAATTTCATTGAGGGCGGGTCGATATCGATCGAATCAGATTAACTAGCAAGCATTATAAGAAGAAAATCCCAGTTGCATCCTAACGCCCGCATATATAGCGTTTCCCAGATTGCATATTTATAAACGACAATAATGCGTTTGCCTTATAACATCAGCATGTGTATCGTGATTTTTTCGATCCGAGACGCCCGATGACTGTTCGTCACCCGCACACTGCATCACTGAAGATCGACACCGATCTCGTGGCCGGCTCGGCGCTGGCAGATCTCGAGAGCACTGCCGCCGATGCATGGCTGAAAACCTTGACCGAGGAGTTCGCCGCTGGTGCGGCGTTACTCGATCGTGAGGCACTATTCCCGCATGAGAATCTGGCGCGTCTGCATCAAGCCGGCTTGCTCGCGCTAACCGTCCCACGAGCGCTGGGCGGTCGTGAAGCGACGCTGGCGCAAGCCTTGAAAGTGGTGCGCGCAATCGCACGCGGCGAACCATCGACGGCACTCATCTTCGTGATGCAGTTGCTCTATCATCATCGCCTGCAGCTCAATCCAAATTGGCCGCGGGCTTTGAAACAACACATCGCACAGGACGCCGTGCAAAACGGCGCACTGATCAACTCATTGCGTGTCGAACCGGAACTCGGCTCGCCATCGCGTGGCGGTCTGCCGCAAACCATCGGTCGACGCGTCAGCGACGGTTGGATCCTCAACGGCCGCAAGATTTACTCGACAGGTAGTCCTGGGCTAACCTGGCTAGCAGTGTGGGCGCGCAGCGACGAAGCAGCGCCACGGGTCGGTACCTGGTTGGTACATCGCAATACCCCCGGCATTCGCTTTGGCGAACCGTGGAACCACCTCGGCATGCGCGCTACCGGCAGCCACGAGGTGATCTTCGAGAATGTCTACGTGCCGGCGGACTATGCCGTGGACTTGCAAGCGCCGGGAGCGTCAGGCAACGGCATGGATTCGATCACGATGTTGTGGATGAGTGTATTGCTGGGCGCCATCTACGATGGCGTTGCGCGCGCCGCACGTGACTGGTTCGCCCACTGGGCCGCCACGCGTACGCCCAGCGGCTTGGGCGCACCGCTGTCCAGCCTGGACAGTTTCCAGCAAACACTAGGGCGCATCGATTCACACCTATTCAATAACCGGGTGCTGCTCGATGCTGCGGCACAAGGCAACTTGCCGAATTATGAGGTTCCGACCATCAAATATCTGGTCAGCAAGCATGCGATTGCCGCCGTCGAACAAGCGGTCGAGGCCAGCGGCAACCCAGGCTTAAGCCGCGACAATGCGCTTGAACGGCATTACCGCGACGTGTTGTGTGCCCGTATCCACACTCCGCAGAATGATTCGGTGTTGGGTGCGCTGGGCCGAACAGGTTTCGCCGACTGGATCTGACCGGCAAATAAATAGCACTGCTGCCTGCGACATGCAGTCGGTGCTCATATCACATCAGGCGAGTACGTTCGAGAACACCCGGTCGGCGAATTTTCCCGAATCGACCGATTGATTGATCACCCCCACCGCCTTCAAGTCGTCAGCGTAAAGCGCAATTTCCTGCTTGAACGCATCGCCGACCGGATGATGGTGATCGGTATGGCTCTTCAGCATGGCAGTCAATTGACCGACATCGGCTTGCGGCACATAGGCGGAAAAGATGGCGGCAGCTTCGGCTGGATTGTTTGCGGTCCATTCGGTTGAATCAAGCAAAGCCTGGGTCAATGCCTGCGCAGTTGCGCGGTCCTTTCGAATTAAAGAACCGCGCACACCGAGCACACAGCAAGCACGATGCTCATATTCACCGCATAAATTGTTCGATACCTCGAGCAGATGACCCGATTCGCGCAAATTCCAGATGGTTGGATCACCGTCGGCAATCGCATGTACCTCTCTTTTATCCAGGGCTTCGCCTAGCAAGTTGGCCGGATATTGGCGCCACTGGACTTCGGTGTCGGGGTCGACGCCGAGCTTCTTCAGCGTAATCGCAAAGAAGTTCTTTGCCGGACTTGCCATATCGCTAACACCGATGATCTTGCCACGCAAACCCTGCAGATCGATGATGCCCGACGCACGGGTGGCCAGCAGGCGCATGCAGCCGCCATGAATACCGGCAGTCAGTTTGACGTCGAAACCCTGCTCCAGGGGTTTTAGCCAACGCAAGGCCATGCCGACACCGGCATCGGATTTACCGGTCGCGATGGCCTCCAGCAACTGATCGGTCGAGCCGGCGAAATTGACAAGCTCGACATCGAGACCATGCCGTTTGAAGAAATCACGATGCAGTGCGACTGCGACCGGTGCGGTACAAATCGCGCCGGCATTCCATGAGAGCGTCAGCTTTTTTAGGGCTCCTGCCGTATCTTGCGCACGTGCAGTGGAATTGAGCAAGCCCATCATTGCTCCTCCGGCCAGCGTCGCGCTACCCAGTACCGAGTACGCTGCATTGCGCAACCAGACACGGCGGCCGGTATCGACCGGCGCTGGTTTGTCGAGCGAGCTTTGTTCAAGGTCATGTTCGGAATTGAAAGGATTCATCAGCGTACCTACTCCACAATAACGTTTAATCAATTAACCCAACAAAGCATCAGGAATCGATACCCAACTGCGCCAGTACCTCACGACGCAACGCAACCAGTTTCGGATCATCCCGATGACGCGGGTAAGGTGCGTCGTTACGTACTTCTGCGATAATTCGTGCCGGACGCTCGCTAAATACCAGCACGCGATTCGCCAATATCAGCGCCTCTTCCACATCGTGTGTGACCAGCAACACGGAAAATTGCGCGCGCTGCCACAGCCTCACCAGTTCGGCCTGCATGCGGATGCGTGTCAGGGAATCTAGCTTGCCGAACGGCTCATCCAGAACCAGTATTTCTGGGTCATTGACGAGCGCGCGCGCCAGCGCCACGCGTTGCGCCATACCGCCGGAAAGTTGATGCGGATAGGCATCGGCAAAATCGGTGAGACCGACCAACTGCAATATGGCCTCGACACGTGCGGCTTGCGTACGCTTCTGCCCCTGCGCTTCAGGTCCCACATTGACATTGCCGCGTACCGTGCGCCACGGGAACAATGTCGGATCCTGAAACACCACGACACGCGCTGGATTCGGGCCGTCGATTTCGACGCCATTCGAATAAAGCGCACCCTGCGTCGGGCTATCGAGTCCAGCAATCAGCCTAAGCAAGGTAGACTTACCGCAACCGCTGGGGCCCAGTAATGCAACAAATTCACCTGGTGCAACTGAAAAATCGACCGCATCCAGAACCGGGAGTGCCGCACCTTTCAACGAAAAACGATGGCTAACTTCTTTCACATCAATGCGCGCACCTGGATTTGAGCGGCGCACATGAGTCGCTGCCCAGGCATGATTAACATCATGCTCGGCATACGTAGTGCTTAGCAGATCTACCATTTGAGTGTCCCTTTTTGCCAAACCAGCAAGCGATCGCGAAAGCGAAACAACAAAGTGATCAATCCCGAGCACATCAACGCCATCACCAACAGCGCGGCATACATATTCGAATACGCGGCCCAACCCTGAGCCCATTGTAGATACCAGCCTAAGCCGGCTTTGACGCCCATCATCTCCGCTACAATCAACACGGAAAACGATACGCCGAGCCCCATAAAAAGCCCGACGAATACCAATGGCAGCGCCGCAGGAATCGCCACCTTGAAAATCAGGAAGGCCGGTTTGGCACCTAATGTACGAGCGATATCGTAGTAAGCACTATCGACGCTCGCCACCCCCGACCAGGTCAACACGGCAACCGGAAATGCGGTGGCCAGCGCAATCAGAAACACGCTCGCGCTAAAGCTCGAAGGAAAGAAAAAGAACGCCAAGGGCAGCCAGGCGGTAGCAGGCAAAGGCCCAATCAGACGTAGCACCGGATGCAACCAGTAGCCCACGGCACGCGACCAACCGATCCCAACACCCACCACAAAGCCGGTCGCAGCGCCTAAGACGTAACCATAGGCGAGCAAACCCAGCGAGTGGACAACGCTGGAACTGAGCCGCGGGAAATCTTCCAGATAGACGCCGATCAATGCCTGCGGCGGAGCGAAGAACGGTCGCGGCAACCATTCAAGTTTCGCCGTGGCGATCTCCCAAAATGCGATACCAATGGCGAGCGCGATAAACCATGGACCAAGCGCTATCCAACGCGTCACGCGCGCGGGAGCGTCAAGCCCGACTTCATCTCCGGCGTCCGCCTGCGAACGACTGACGGCCACCACACCGAGCAAAGCACAAACCAATGCCACAGCAAGTTGAATACCGATCAGCACATCACTATGGGGCCACTCATCCGCATCAGGCCAGAACGCCGTCAGGGCGGCGCCCAATAACCAAGCGAGCGTAGCCAGCCAAATGGCGACACTGCCTCGATGCTTAGGGCGCAAGGTGTTGGTGCTTTTCTCGGCAAGCACTCGGCGCCATAAACCTGGCGTAGGCGGCACTGACGTCGAGTCCGGCAACGATGCCAGCGATCTGATATGCAAGTCAGTCGACATAATGAAAACACTCCGAAGACAGCGGTGATTTTGATCCTAACCGTCACAAATTAGCGCTCAAACCAACAAATCCTGCTATCGATATCGGCTTCCATTTCTTTAATTTTTTCATGGTGCCGTGAACTGCTTGTCGAAACCGGGTTCGATATCCAGATGTGTCGGAATGACACCGGCTCGTTCGTAAATATTTGCCGTGCGCTGCTGTTCTGCAATCACGCCGTCATCGATTTTGACGGGATGCAACTGCGCACGCTGATACACCACTTTCAGCACTTCAGGCGGCAAGCCCGTAACCCGCGACTGCATCGCGGCAACCTCCTCAGGATGCGACAACGCCCAGCGTTGACCGATGGCAATCCTGCGCAGGAAATCGTCAAGCACCGCGCGTTTCGTTTTAATCGCCTCATCGGTTGCGACCTGGAAACTCAGGCCCGACGACAGACCCACTCCATCGGCAATGCTACGGTCATGGTCGCGTATTTCCCCCAGTGCCACGTAAGGATCCCAGGTCGACCATGCATCGACGCTGCCAGCCGCAAGTGCAGCCTTTGCATCGGATGGCTGAAGAAATTCGAGCTTGACGTCGGTCAACTTCAGGCCGGCATGTTCCAAGGTGGCGATCAAGAGAAAGTGACCGATCGAACCTCGCGTCGTGGCAACTTTCCGACCTATCAGGTCGATCGGATTTTTGATCGGGGAATTTTCCGGCACGACGATCGCGAGGTCGGTCGGCTGATAGCGCGTTGCAGCCACTACACGTACGCGTGCACCCGCGGCATAGGCAAAGATGGTGGGGGCATCGCCTAGACCGCCGAGATCGACTGCGCCCGCGTTCAACGCCTCGCCCAGCGGTTGTGCCGCTGGAAAATTAAACCATTCAACCTGATAGGGCACGTCCTTCAGTTGTCCTGACGCTTCGAGTATGCCGCGGGTCTGGAATTGCTGGTCGCCGACTTTTAAAACGACGACATCGGCGGCATGCGCGATTGACGCACATAGCATCGCTACCGACAGCAGTGCAGCTGAAGCCTGACGGAGAACCTGCCGGTACCTGGGGAAGCGATTCATAAAAAACTCGGTTACATGCGATGCAGATCACGATACGCAACTGAATGTTAAGTGTTTGCTATAAACGCATTTCGTTTTTCTGGAATGCCCTGCCAGTACAGATCCAACCCCTAGGGCAACATCTGAAATCAGTTTGCCCGGAACACTTATTAATCAAACGCATTATCATTGTTTATAAATATGCAAATCTGCATAAGATTACTGCAAACCGGCATACGCAAAAATAATCTGCACTGACGGTTGCCTGCCTGCGCACGCCGACTGATAACCATAGAAGAAATGCTTGTTTGGCCGGGGTTGCCGATACCGTACCCGTGTTCGCCCAAGCGGCCCACGCGCAGTTTATCTATCTGGCCCAGGAAGCACCTTCGCCACAGGCCCAGGCGATCCTGGTCCACCCTGATGCGCCGATCCATAGCCTGGCCGATTTGCGGGGCAAGAAAATCGCGGTGACGCGGGCTGCCGGTAGTCATTACTTACTGCTGGCGGCACTGGCGCAAGCGCATCTCAAGCTTGACGAAGTACAGGTGGCGTATCTTGCGCCGGCCGATGGCCGGGCCGCCTTTGAAGGCGGTAATGTCGATGCCTGGGTAAGCTGGGATCCCTACCTGAGCGCGATAGAACGTCAAAGCAAAGTACATGTGCTAGCGGATGGCACTGGCCTGGCCTCATATCAACGCTACTACCTGGCATCGGCCAGCTATGCGGCGGGTTTGCTGCCGGAGCCTGTCGACACGGCGCGCGCACAAATCTGGCACTGAATCAGAACTGCTTGCCTATGGCAATCCCAATCACGTCTTCGGCGAGGCTGACGTTGGCATTGCCGCCACCGAACGAGGCCGGGATCGACCCATCACCGTGTACGGTCTTCTTGAACGCATGATCGTAGAAGAAACTGAATGAAGTATTGTGGGCCGTCTTCCAGCTCGCGCCGATACTTGCCTGGTCCTGGACCACGCCCGGAGCCAATATATTCAGGAACGTTTGCGTCGCGGCGACAGGCTCACTCGAATGACTGTAGCCTGCACGCAGCGTCAGTCGCTCGTCATATTGATAGACTGTGCCCAACTTCAATACATTGGTATTGCGCCAGCCAAAACCCGGCCCGTCCGCCGAACCCAGCGCGTTTCCAGCGAATAGGTTGGCAAGCGGATTGGCGATGGCATCGACGTTGCCATAGAGGATTCGCTGGAAGTCGGCGGCCACAGTCCATTTCGGGGTGATTTTATAGGCAGCGCCCACGCCGAAATTCTCCGGAATATCAAATGAGCCACCGTTCGCGAACAAGCCTTTATAGTCGCTGAAACTTCCGTGTATCTTGGAGGCCCAGGTAGCGCCCAGCGTCAGCGCCGGGGTCAGCTGTCCTGTCCAACCGAGGTGCACACCAACCCCAATTGTAGTGTCCGCGCCTTGGTTCGTGAGATTGCCCGGCACCACCGAGGAAGCGGCAAACGGCTGCAGCCCGCTGGCCGTGAATCGTTGCTCGGCAATATTTAATCCTAAGCCGATTGCATTGTGCTCGCCGATTTTATAGGCTACCGTTGGCGACAGGAAAATTTGCTCAAGGTCCACACCCGCGGGGCCATTCGCGCCAAATGCCTTGAATGGATTGTTGGCATAGCCCGTGTCGAGGCCACCATTGCCATAGAGTGCGATGCCCGCATACGTGTTGGGCAGAATTTGCTGCGTATAGCCGAATTCCGGCAGCACGAAGACTGAACGATTATTCCCCTGGTAATTGCCGTCTACGCCAAAGCTATTACCCATCACCGTGCTGCTGCGTTGGGGTATGAATAGACTGGCATCGAAATCCAGGCGATTGCCCACGAAGGCTATGCCAGCAGGATTGGCGGCGGCGCTCAAGGCATCCTGTGGCAAAGCGATGCCTACGCCCGCCACACCCTGCGATGCGACGCCATAGCCGTTCGAGAAATAGCCGTTTGTGGCCCAGGCAAATGTTGGAGCAAAAATCGTCGCGGCGAGTACCGCGCGCGTAGCGTGCTTGCGAATCACATGGCCTCTGTGGGCACTGTCAGGTTGTGGGCGAGATCGCTTAAAATAGCGCGATGAAGAAATCGAAATCTCTCTATCACGGCCACCGCTTTCCAGCCGAGGTTATCAGTTGCGCGGTGCGCTGGTAT
>Ga0302178_10001174_pt1 | contig 22443 bp, 23 predicted proteins | sample I_Palsa_E1_3_FD_198790 | JGI IMG/M metagenome (GOLD analysis project Ga0302178, IMG submission 198790) | Peat permafrost microbial communities from Stordalen Mire near Abisko, Sweden - I_Palsa_E1_3 | ecosystem: Environmental > Terrestrial > Soil > Palsa > Peat permafrost | place: Sweden... | reverse complement strand
CGGCCTGGTGGCCGGCGATCGTCGACTACGTCCAGCAGATGCACGCCGCCTGGTTCGCGTTTCGCGCACACGGCCGCCCACGCCATCCACGGCTGCGCGTCCTGTTCGCGATCCTGGCGGGCCTCGCCCCGCTGCACTTCGAACGTTTCGCGGCTCGCGCGGGGCTTCGCAGCGAGGTCGACTTCGACGCGTTCCTCGAGACCTCTTCGTACGGGTCGACGGCGATCGACGCCACGGTCCGCGTCCTCGGCATCGACGTGCTCGTCGGCGGCTCGGACCGCCCGTACGCCGCCCCCGCGCTCGGTGGCCTCGGGAGCGCCGAACGGCACGCGCTGTGGAGCGCAAACCCCGATCGACTTCTCAACAACAAGGAGGCTTCGCATGGCCTGGCCATCTCTGCCGGCGCGCAATCTTGAACGGCCGGAGCTGGAGTCGCTCGTCGAAGAGATCGCGGGCACTCCCTGTTGGTGGCGCGAGCGGATCGCCTTCTCCGACCAGGAGCGCCACTTCGTCTCGCTCCACCGCGACGAGCACGTCGACGTCTGGCTGATCTGCTGGACCTCCGCCAACGACACCGGCTGGCACGACCACGACATCTCGGCCGGCGCGATCTGCGTGGTCGACGGGGCGCTGACCGAGTCGAGCCTGCGGATCGGCGGCGACCATGCCTTCCGCCACGTGCCGGCCGGCGAGACGTTCTCGTTCGGGCCGGAGCAGATCCACCGGATCTCCGGCGTGGACGAGCGCTCGGTCTCGATTCACGCCTACTCGCCGCCACTGTGGCGCCTTGGCCAGTACACGATCGACGACGGCGGCGTCATGCGCCGGATGTCGGTCAGCTACGCGGAGGAACTGCGCAGCGAGCGGGAGGACCTGGCGGCGTAGGGAATCCGGCGCTCGCGAGCGCCGCGCCGGCGACGGGCTTGCCGGTCTTCAGCACGAGCCAGATCCGCGAGGCGTCGAGCAGCGCCCGCACGTCGGCCAGCGGATCGCCGTCGAGCACGACGAGGTCGGCGGCCGCCCCGCTCGTCAGCGTGCCGACGCCGTCGAGGCCGAGGGCGCGGGCCGACCCGTGGGTGGCAGCCACGATCCCTTCAAGCGGCGACAGACCGCCATCGACCATCCGCACGAGCTCGATCGCGTTGTTGCCCGGAGGCCCGCTGTCGTGGCCCATCGCGAGCGTCACGCCCGCGGCTCGAGCCGCGGCGAGCGTGCTGTAGGCCTCTTCGAGCTGGCGCTTGGCCTGCTCGACCAGCGCCGGGGCGAACACGTCCGTGAAGCGCTGGGCGAGATCGTGAAACGTGGTGAGCGTGGGGACCAGCACGACCCCACGCTCCGCCATCGCCTCCAGCAGCGCCGGATCACGGTGCAGCGACAGCCCGTGCTCGATCGTGTCCACGCCCTCGGCCACCGCGAGCCTCGCGCCGGCGAGGCCCTCGGCGTGCGCGGCGACTCGAATCCCGAGCCGGTGGGCTTCATCGACGATCGCGTGCAGCTCCGCCGCGGTCATCTGGGCCGGCTCGGGATCCTCCGCCAGCACCGACCGCGCGCCCGTCGCCATCAGCTTGACGAAGTCGGCGCCGCGACGCAGCTGCTCGCGCACCGCTTTGCGCATGTCGTCGGGACCGTCCGCTTCCCGGTACATGGTCCCGAACAGGACTCCGCCTGGGGCGGTCGCCGAGATGATCCGCCCGCAGGAGAGGATCCGCGGGCCTTCGACGAGCCCGAGACGCACCGCCTCGCGCAGGACGATCGCCTCGTCGTCGTAGGAGCCGACGTCGCGAACGCTCGTGATCCCGGCGGCGAGCAGCGCGGTGGCGGCCTTGGCGAGGACGAAGTAACCAAGCTCGCGGGGCCGCGGCAGCTCGCCCGCCAGCGGCGCCGGTGGCCCGAAGCCGGGGCTGCGCTTGGTGTCGCTCGAGACGTGTGCGTGCGCGTCGATCAGACCCGGGAGGACCGTCCGCCCCGCGCAGTCGATCGCTCCGTCAGGCCGGTCCCCGCCCGCCACACCCACCTTCGCGACCGCACCGCCGTCGATCCAGACCGCTGCGCGCGCCACGGGAGCACGTCCGGTCCCGTCGATCAGCCGCGCGTTCCAGAGCAGCATCGCGCTCGACCCTACACGCTCGCCGGGAGGGCGAGCTGGTCGTCGCGCTCGGGCACGGGATCATTCCCGATAGAGAACCTTAACTTGACAGGGATCGCCGCGGTGTGAAAGAAACCGCGGATGGTGCTCCTGGCCAAACGCCGTTCCACCTGTGGGACGGCACCAGCGTGACGGTCGTCGGGGCACGATCGCCCGCTCGTCCAGGCTTAGCCTCAGCTGGAATCACGGCCGTGCTCGACGTGCTCGACGTGCTCGACCGTCGGGGGCCGGCGACGCTCGGTCAGCTCGCATGCCAGACGGGGATCGCGAAGAGCACCGTTCACCGCGTGTGCTCGGTGATGGCGGAGCGTGGTTGGGTCGCGCGTGATCCCGTCACCAGCTGCTTCGCGCTCGGCCCACGGATCGCGTGGCTCGCCCGGGCGACGCCGGCGTCGGCGCTGATCTCGAGCTTTCGCGTGGTCGCCGAGGAGCTGGTCGCTCGCCACAACGAGACGACCTGCCTGGCGGTGCTCGACGGCCGCGACAGCGTGTTCATCGCCAAGGAGGAGACGACGCACCCGGTCAGGCTGATGACAGCCATCGGCAGCCGCCTGCCGGCGTTTGCCGCGGCTTCCGGCCGGGTGATGCTGGCCGACCTCCCCGACGCCGCGATCACGGCGATGTACGCCGGCTTGGAGTTGGTCACCCCAACCGGCGTTGCGCTGACGCTCGATGGCCTGCTTGAACGCCTGCGGCGCGTCCGCGCCCGCGGCTTCGCCGAGAACATCGACGAGACCGCTCTCGGCCTGCACTGCGTGGCCGCGCCGATCGGCCCTCCGGGTCGGGTTGCGGCGGCGCTCACAATCTGCGTCCCGAGTGGTCGCATGACGCACAAACGTAACGAGGTGCTGGTGGAAGCGGTGATCGCCGGGGCTCGCAGGCTCGCCTCGAGCGATCCCGAAATGAGGTCCAACCCTGGGAAGGTGGTCACACTATGAGGCCTAAGAAGCATTCGGAGCTCGACCGGTTGCGCGCCGGTCGAAGCGAGCTCGAGAACCATTACATCGACGAGCTCGTCGCCGGTCACATCTCACGCCGTGAGTTCGTGCGCCGCGGGAGCATCCTCGGCATGTCGGCCCCGCTGCTCGCGGCGGTCCTGGCGGGCGAGTCGCCGGCCGCCGCGATCGCAAAGCGCTCAGTGATCGCACGCCCCGCGGCCGGCGGCACGCTGCGGATCGCGTCGACCACGCCGGCCGCCGCGGTCAATCCGCTGACCGTCGACGACGCGGGCGGGCTGTGCATGCTCAACCAGACGGGCGAGTTCCTCGCGTTCGACTCAAACCTGAAGCTGATGCTCCAGCCGATGCTCGCAACCAAGTGGTCGGCGAACAAGAACGGCACCGTCTGGACGTTCACGCTGCGCAGCGGCGTGACCTTCAGCAACGGCGCCGCGATGACCGCCGACGACGTCGTCTACACGTTCCAGCAGCTCTCGGACCCGAAGAACGCCTCCAACGCGCTCTCGACGTTCAGCGGCGTCCTGACCCCCGCGGGCGTCAAGAAGATCAACGCGACGACCGTCGAGTTCACCCTCGAGGCGCCCAACGGGAACTTCCCGTACCTCGTCTCCTCTGACAATTACAACGCGATCATCGTCCCGAACGGAACCGACTTCAGCACGTGGCAGAGCACGTTCGTCGGCACCGGCGCGTTCAAGCTCTCGAGCTACACGCAGGGCGTCGGCGCGTCGTTCGTCCCCAACCCCCACTACTGGGGTGCCAAGCCGCTGCTGACCGGCACCTCGTTCAAGTTCTACTCGAGCCAGCAGCCAATGATCCTCGCGCTGGAGGGCAACGACGTCGACGTGATTGCCCAGTTCGTCCCGGCGGGCGCCACGTCGCTGCTCAACAACTCCGCCTACAAGATCATCAAGCTGAAGTCCTCCAACCACCGCGAGCTGTCGATGCGCACCGACCTGGCGCCCTTCAGCGACGCGCGGGTGCGCCAGGCGGTCGCCTACACGCTCCAGCGCTCGGCGATGGTCACCGCGCTGCTCGACGGGTACGGCAGCGCCGCCAACGACTATCCGTTCGCGCCGAGCTTCCCCTCGACCGTGTCGATCACACAGCGGACGCAGAACATCAAGGAGGCGAAGGCACTGCTGGCCGCCGCCGGCCACCCGCACGGCTTCTCAACAACGCTGAAGACCGAGATCTACGAGGAGATCCCGGAGCTGGCGCAGGTGATCAAGGCCGACGCGGCCAAGGCGGGGATCGACATCACGCTCGACATCGAGACCCAGGACGCCTACTACGGCAAGGCGACGTTCGGCAACTCCGACTGGCTCGATGGAGCAATGAGCCTCGTCGACTACGGCAGCCGTGGTGTGCCGAACGTGTTCCTCAACGCGCCGCTGGTCTCAGGCGGACCGTGGAACGCCGCCAGGTTCAACAACAAGACCTACGACTCACTGGTCAAGCAGTACGTGGCGTCGGTCGACCTCAGCACGCAGCGGACGATCGCGAAGAAGATCGAGACGCTGCTGCTGGCTGAGACGCCGATCGTCTATCCGTACTGGATCGATGGACTGACCGCCTCGACGCCCAACGTCAGTGGCCTGAATCCGACGTCGATCGCGCAGCTCTACCTGAACAGCGCATCGATCAGCTGAGCGTCCGGCGTCCGGGCGATGGTCAAGTTCATCCTCAAGCGGCTCGGCCTGGCGCTGATCACGCTGTGGATTCTGAGCATGATCGTCTTCTTCGTCGGGCAGATCCTGCCCGGCGATCCCGGACGCTCGATCCTGGGCCCCCTGGCCGCGCAGAGCGCGGTCAGGGCGCTCGACCATCAGCTCGGCGTCGACAAGTCCGTGACCTCCCAGTACCTGACGTGGATCGGCCACATCCTCCGGGGGAACCTCGGGCACTCATATCAGTACCAGGCCCCGATCGGGCCACTGCTGACCGCCGCGCTCGGCCGCTCGCTGAAGCTCGCCGCGGTCGCGTTCGTGATCGTCGTCCCGCTCGCGATCGGGGCCGGGGTGCTGGCCGCACTCAACGCCGGCAAGCCGCTCGACCGGGCGATCAGCGTGATCGGCCTGTCGGCCACGACGGTTCCGGAGTTCGTGTCGGGAATCATCCTGATCCTGATCCTCGGGATCGGCTTGAAGGTGCTGCCGATCGAAGCGACGCCGCCGCAGGGCGCCGGCTTCTTCACGTCGCTCAAGTACCTGATCATGCCCGCGATCCCGCTCGTCCTGATCCTGTTCGGCTACATCATGCGGATGGCCCGCGCCGGCACGATCGAGGCGCTCGACTCCGACTACGCTCGCACCGCGACGCTCAAGGGTCTGCCACGTGGCGTGATGATCCGCCGGCACGTGCTGCGCAACTCGCTGCTGCCGACGATAACCGTGATCGCGACCCAGACGGGATATCTGATCGGCGGCCTGGTCGTCGTCGAGACGCTGTTCCGTTACCAGGGCATCGGTTCGCTCGTGGTGCAGGCGGCGACCAACAAGGACTTCCCGATGCTCGAAGCGGGCGTGCTGACGATCGGCACCGTGTACATGGTCGCGACGCTCGGTGCCGACGTGATGTTCTCGCTGCTCAATCCGCGCATTCGCCTGGCGGCCGCCGAATGAGTGCCACAGCCGTCCCGATCGATCCAACCGGCGCGCTCCAGGTGGCGGGGCGCGAGCCGCGCGGTGAGCTCCTCCACACGCTGTTGCGCTCGAAGCTGTTCCTCGTCGGGGCCTTCATCCTGCTCGTCTGGATCGTCTGCGCGATCTTCGGCAGCCTGATCGCACCAGACGATCCAAACGCCCAGAACCTCCTCAGCATCAACCAGCCCCCGTCGGGCGCGCATCTGTTCGGCACCGACGAGCTCGGCCGCGACATGTTCTCGCGCGTGATCGTCGGCTCGCGCGACATCATGTTCATCGCCCCGCTCGCGACGCTCCTGGGAACCGTGCTGGGAACCGCGCTGGGGCTCGTGATGGGGTACTTCCGCGGCCTCACCGACGACGTGCTCGGCCGCTTCGTCGAAGCCTTCCTGGCGCTGCCGCTGGTCGTCACCGCGTTGATCGTGGTCAACGCGCTCGGGCACTCGGACGTGACGATCATCATCGTCATCGGGGTCGTGTTCACGCCGCTGATCGCGCGCACCGTGCGCTCGGCGGTGCTGCAGGAGCGCGAGCTCGACTACGTCGCGGCGGCGCGGCTGCGAGGTGAGCCCGCCGCGTACATCATGTTCGTCGAGATTCTTCCGAACGTGATGGCGCCGGTGATGGTCGAGTTCACTGTCCGCCTCGGTTACGCGATCTTCACCGTCGCGATCCTCTCCTTCCTCGGCTTCGGCGTGCAGCCGCCGTCGCCCGACTGGGGGCTCGAGATCGCCACCAACTACGGACAGGTGACCGCCGGCTACTGGTGGGAGGTGCTGTTCGACGCACTCGCGATCGCATCGCTCGTGATCGCCGTCAACCTGATCGCCGATTCGATCGAGAAGGCACTCGAGCGATGAGCGCCGCGCCCGAGGTCGCGGGGCGCGCGCCCGCGGCGCCACCGACCGACGCGCTGTCCGTGGAGCACGTCGACGTCAGCTACCGCGTCCGCAACAAGGACGTGCTCGTGCTGCGCGACGTCAGCTTCCGCGTCGCTCCCGGCGAAGCGTTCGGGCTCGTCGGCGAGTCGGGCTGCGGAAAGTCGACGATGGCGCTCGCGGTCGTGCGCTACCTGGCCCGCAACGGCCGCGTCAGCGAAGGACGGATCGCCGTCGACGGCCGCGACGTGCTGGCGCTCCGCGGCTCCGAGCTTCGCGAGCTGCGGGCCCACAAATTGTCGATGGTCTACCAGGAGCCTGGGCGCGCGCTCAACCCGACGATCCGCGTCGGGCGCCAGGTGGCCGAGGTGTTCGAGATCGCCGGGCTGCCCCGCGCGCAGGCGATGGAGCGTGGTGAGGAGATGCTGGGCAAGGTGCGGATCTCCGACCCTGCCAGCGTGATGCGACGCTACCCGCACCAGCTCTCGGGCGGGATGCTGCAGCGCGTCGTGATCGCGATGGCGCTCGCCTCGCAGCCGTCGCTGCTGATCCTCGACGAGCCGACAACCGCGCTCGACGCGACCGTGGAGTCCGAGGTCCTCGAGCTGATCCTGGCGCTCAGGGAGGAGTTCGGAACCTCGCTGCTGTTCATCTCTCACAACCTCGGCGTGATCGCGAAGATGTGCGACCGCGTCGGCGTGCTGTACGCCGGCGAGCTCGTCGAGGAGGGGCCGGCGCGCGAGGTGTTCACCGACCCGCGCCACCCGTACACCGTCGGGCTCCTGCGTTGCATTCCCCGCCGCGACACGCTCAAGGCACAGCGGGCGCTCGACACGATCCCCGGGTTCCTGCCGACTCCCGGCTCGGTGCCGACCGGCTGCATCTTCGCCGAGCGCTGCGGGCTCGTGCAGGAGCGCTGCAAGACCGAGGCGCCGCCTCCCTACGAAGTCTCCCCCCTCCGCCGCTCGCGCTGCCATTTCCACGAGCTGGCGCAGACACTGCCGCGCGCGACGCCGGCCGAGCGCGAGCCGCCACCGGCGCGCAGCGAGCCGGCCGGCGTGGTCGTCCGCGCAGCACGCGTCTCCAAGACCTTCCACATGGCAGGCCAGGCGATCCACGGGCTGGTCGACGTGAGCGTCGAGTTGCGGGCCGGCGAGACGCTCGGACTGGTCGGCGAGTCCGGCAGCGGCAAGACGACACTCGCGCGTGTGCTGCTCGGCCTGACGGCGCCCGACAGCGGCGCCGTGATCACGCTCGACGACGCCCCGCTGCCGGAGCTCGCGAGCCGTCGATCGCACGCGCAGCAGAAGGCGCTGCAGATCGTCTTCCAGAACCCCGACTCGGCGCTCAACCGTCGGCACTCGGTCAGGCGCATGATCTCGCGCGCCCTGTCACGACTCGGCGGCTACCGCGGCGACGCGCTGCTGACCCGCCTGCGCGCGCTGATCGCCGAGGTCCGTCTGACCGAGCGCCACCTGTCGATGCGGCCGGCGCAGCTCTCGGGCGGGCTCAAGCAACGCGTGGCGATCGCGCGGGCGTTCGCCGGCGACCCGCGGATCGTCGTCTGCGACGAGCCCACCTCGGCGCTCGACGTGTCGGTCCAGGCGGCGATCCTGAACCTGCTGACCGAACTCCAGCATCGCGAGGAGGTCGCCTACCTGTTCATCAGCCACGACCTCGGCGTGGTGCGCTACCTGTCGGACCGGATCGCCGTCCTGTACCTCGGCCGGATCATGGAACTGGGGCCCGCGGAGAGCGTGTTCAGCGGACCCCACCACCCGTACACGGAGGCGCTGCTGTCGGCGGTGCCGAGCATCGAGGACGCAGGCAAGCAGCCGATCCGGCTCGACGGCGAGATCCCGAGCGCCGGCAACCCGCCAAGCGGCTGCGTGTTCCACACGCGCTGCCCGCGATTCCTCGGGAGCATCTGCGAGACGACCGAGCCGCCGCTGGCCGACGCCGAGCCTGACCATGCGATCAGATGCCACATCCCGATCGACGAGCTCCGGCGCCTGCAGGCCAAAGAGGTCTCCTATGCCCACGACCCCGACTGAACGGGCGGTGGCGCCAGACGCAGCCCGGCCGCAGGCGCACCCACCCCCGCCCGCCGCCGGCGGCGCGCGCACGATGGACGCCGTCGTGCTGCGCGAGCCAGGCCGGCCGGTCGGGGTGGAGACCGTGCTGCTCGATCCCCCCCGATCCGACGAGGTGCTCGTCCGCGTCGCGGCGGCGGGCGTCTGCCACTCCGACGTCCATTTAGCGGACGGAAGCCTCGGCGACGGGCGCTGGCCGATGGTCCTCGGCCACGAGGGCGCGGGGGTGGTCGAGGCGATCGGCGACCGCGCCGGTGGCGTCGCGGCCGGCGACCACGTCGCGTTCTGCTTCGTCCCGTCCTGCGGCGCCTGCCGCGCGTGCCGCGCGGGCCGCCGGACGCTGTGCGAGCCGGCGGGCCGCAACGGGTTCAAGGGCCTCCTGATGGACGGTACCTCGCGACTTCACGGCGCCGGCGGCGAGGTGCTCCAGCACGGGCTGATGGTCGCCTGCTTCGCGCAGTATGCGGTCGTGCCGGCGGGCGGGGTCGTGCCGCTCCCGCCGTCGCTGCCGCTGTGGCAGGCGGCGCTGCTCGGCTGCGGCGTGGTCACCGGGATCGGCGCCGTCAACGGCGCCGGCGTGCGAATCGGTTCGACCGTCTGCGTGATCGGCTGCGGCGGCGTCGGGCTCCAGGTGATCGCCGGAGCCCGCCTCGCGGGCGCGGGGACGATCGTCGCCGTCGACCGCGACGCCGGCAAGCTCGATCACGCCCGCCGCCGCGGCGCGACGCACGCCGTCGACGCAACCGCGGGCGACGTCGTCAAGGCGGTCCGGGCCGCCGGCGGCGGTGGCGTCGAGCACGCCTTCGAGGTGGTCGGCAGGGCGGAGACGATCCGCCAGGCGTGGGACGTGCTCCGTCCCGGTGGGACAGCGACCGTCGTCGGCGTCGCGCCCCGCGGCGTCGAGGTGTCGCTGCCGGCGCTCGATTTCCTCAGCGAGAAGACGATCACCGGCAGCTACTACGGCTCGCGCGACGTCCGGACCGCGCTGACCGAGCTCGCCGCGATGGTGCTCGACGGACGACTCGAGATCGGCGACGTGATCACCGATCTGACCCGGCTCGACGGAATTCAGGACGCGCTCGACCGCCTGCGCCGAGGCGAGGGCGGTCGCACCGTCGTCGTGATCGACGAGCAGTTGGCGGGGGCGACTCCGTGACGAGTGGTGACGATCTTGACGGGCGAATCGGCGAGGGCTGGGGAGGCGATCCCGGTCCGAACGGCAGCCACGTGAACGTCGTGCTCGCACGGCGCGGGACGCCGACCGCGGCGGCGCTGCTGTCGACGTTCACCTCGCCGGCTCCGGGCCACACCCCGATCCTGGTGGTCGTTGGCGAGGACCAGCCGCACTACGAGCCGGTGTGGCCGCCGACGATCATGATCAACAAGGCGACGGCGCTCGAGGCGCGCCATCAGACGATCACCTGGGGCGCGGCGCAGCTCGGCATCGCCCAGGGGGTGCTCGACGCCGTCGCGGACGACCTGCTCGAGGCCAGCGACGAGGTGCTCGTACTCGTCTGCATCTGGGTCGACCCGGCCGCATCGGATGAGACCGCGGTGCGGGTCGCCACCCGCCACGCGGTCCGCAAGGCGATCGGCCTCGCCGTCGAAGGTCGCGACCCGGAGGCGGCGAGGGCGCTCGTGGAGCGACGCGACGAGCTGACGAGCCCGTTCTACTCAGGGGGCCACGGGTGAAGATCGTCGAGATCACGCTGACGCGGCTGCGACTCCCGCTCGATCCGCCGTTCTACGCCGCCTGGGATCCCGTGCCGCGGCGCGCGTTCGACGCGACGATCGTCCGCGTCGAGACCGACACCGGGCTGATCGGGACCGGCAGCGGCGACACGATGGCGGGGTTCGAGGAGTTCGCCCACCTGTTCCTCGGCGCCGACCCGCGGGCGATCGCGCTGCACGCGCGCACGCTCGAGACGATCTCGTTCCACGCCGGCCGCCAGTGGCCGCTCGAGGCGGCGCTGTGGGACCTGGTCGGGCAGGCGTGCGGTGAGCCGGTGGCGCGACTGCTCGGCGGCGCACGCGAGGCGCTGCCGGCCTACGCGTCGTGGGGAGAGCTGCGATCTCCGGCGCAGCGGGCGCAGGACGCCCAGGCGCTCGTCGAGCTGGGGTTCCGCGCCGTCAAGGTGAGGATCGCCCGCGACCGGATCGACGAGGGCGTGGCGGTCGTCGCGGCGGTTCGCGAGGCGGTCGGCGACGCGCTCGAGATCCTCGTCGACCTCAACCAGTGGTGGCGGATGGCGGGCGACATCGAGCGCGGGCTGGGGCCGGTCGACGCGCGGCGGGTGATCGAGCGCCTGCGCGAACATGGCGTGCTGTGGGTCGAAGAGCCGCTCGCCGGCGAGGATCTCGTCGGCATGCGCTCGCTGCGGGAGAGCACGGGCGTGCGGATCGCCGGCGGTGAGATGGCCGCCACGTTCGAGGATCTGCGCCTGGCGCTCGCCGCCGACGCGCTCGACGTCTATCAGCCCGACGTCGTGCTCGCACTCGGGATCTCGGGGGCGAGGACCCTCGCCGAGCTGGCGCTGCGGTCCAATCGCTGGTTCACACCCCACACCTGGACCAACGGCATCGGTCTGCTCGCCAACCTCCACGTCTGCGCCGGGGTCGGCGGCGGACCGTTTCTGGAGTACCCGTACGACCCGCCGGGCTGGACGCCCGAGCGGCGCGACTTCATGCTCGCCCGGCCCGTAGAGGTCGACGGCGATGGGCTGCTGCGGGTCCCGAGCGCCCCGGGGCTCGGTGTCGAGCTGGACGCGGACGCTGTCGCTTTCCACGCCGTCGCCCGTGAGGCAGTCACCGCTTGAGGACCGAGGCGTTCATCGACGGACGCTTCGTCCCCGCCGCCGATGGCGCGGTGTTCGACGATGTCTCGCCTCGCGACGGCAGCGTGATCGCGTCGGTCGCGGCGTGCTCGAGCGAGGACGTCGACCGTGCGGTTCGCGCCGCCCGACGCGCGTTCGAGGACGGCGGCTGGGCGCTCGCCGACCCGGCAGAGCGCAAGCGCGTGCTGCTCCGGCTCGCCGCGCTGCTCGACGAGCGCCTCGAGGAGCTGGCCCAGCTCGAGTCCGCCGACGTGGGGCATCCGATCGGCGATGCGCGCCGTGTCGACGTCCCGGCGGCCCGGCGGTGCTTTGCGTGGTACGCCGAGGCGATCGACAAGGTCTACGGCGAGATCGCGCCGACCGGCGCCGACGCGCTCGCGCTCGTCGGGCGCGAGCCGCTCGGCGTGATCGGCGCCGTGGTGCCGTGGAACTACCCGCTGATCGTGACGGCGTGGAAGCTCGCCCCCGCGCTCGCGACCGGCAACTCGGTCGTGCTCAAGCCCGCCGAGCAGTCTCCGCTGAGTGCACTCGCGCTCGCCGAGCTCGCCGCGGAGGCCGGGGTGCCCGACGGCGTGCTGAACGTCCTACCGGGCTTCGGGCCCGACGCGGGTGAGCCGCTCGGACGCCACCCGGACGTCGACAAGATCGCGTTCACGGGCTCGGTTGAGGTCGGCCGGCGGTTCCTGCGCTACGCCGGGGAGTCGAACGGCAAGGCGGTCTCGCTCGAGCTCGGTGGCAAGAGCCCGCACGTCGTGCTCGCCGACGCAGCCGACCTCGAGGCCGCGGCGCAGGCGATCGGGTGGGGCATCTTCTACAACGCCGGACAGACCTGCCATGCAGGCTCGCGGGTTGTGGTCGAGCGGCAGGTCGCGGATCAGCTCGAGGATCGCCTCGTCGAGTTCGCGCGCTCACTGCACCCGGCCGACCCGGCGCTGCCCGACACCAAGCTCGGCGCCCTCGTCAGCGACGAGCACCTGAAGGGCGTGCTGGCGCGGGTGCAGGCTGCCGCCGCCAACGGGGGCGCGCGTGTGCTCGTCGGCGGCGAGCGCGCAGCTCCGGTCCCCGGCGGCGCCTACCTGTACCCGACAGTGATCGACGCCTTCGATCCCGGCGATGCGATCGTCCAAGAGGAGGTGTTCGGCCCGGTGCTCGCGATCCAGCGGGCCGACGACCTCGAGCACGCGGTCGCGCTGGCCAACGGCACCAGCTACGGGCTCGCCGCAGCCGTATGGACTCAGAACGTCACGACCGCTCATCGCGTCGCCCGCCGCCTGCGCGCCGGGACCGTGTGGGTCAACACCTTCGACGTCTCCTCGCTCGCGACGCCGTTCGGCGGGGTCAAGGACTCGGGGCACGGGCGCGACCGCTCGCTGCACGCGCTCGACGCATACACGCATCTGAAGACGACCTGGGTCTCGCTGTGATCGACGGTCTGATCGAGCGTGTCGCGTTCATCGGGCTCGGCAACATGGGCGGCCCGATGTGCGGCCATCTCGCGCGCGCCGGCTTTGACGTGAGCGCGTACGACCTCGATCCGGCCGCGCTCGAACGTGCCGCCGCGACCGGCGCCCGCCCCGCCAGCTCCGCGCTCGACGCGGTGCACGGCGCGCAGGCGCTGATCACGATGCTGCCGGCGCCGCCGCACGTCGAGCGGGTGCTGCTCGGCGAGGGCGGCTTGCTGGCCGCCCTCGCCGCAGGCACGGTCGCGATCGACATGAGCACGAGCTCGATCGCGGTCGGCCGGCGGGTGGGCGAGGCGGCGGCGGTGCGTGGAATCGACGTGCTCGACGCGCCGGTTGCGGGCCAGGCGTCCGGGGCACGGGCCGGGACGCTCGCGATCTACGTCGGCGGCTCCGAGCCGGCGTTCGAGCGCGCGCGGGCGCTGTTCGAGGCGATGGGGAACCCCGAGCGGATCTTCCACGTCGGCCCGAGTGGCGCCGGCTACACCGTCAAGCTGCTGCTCAACCTGACGTGGTTCATCCAGTCCGTCGCGACCGCCGAGGTCCTGACGGTCGGCGTCCGCGCCGGCGTCTCGCTCGACAAGCTTCACGCGGCGCTCGTCGGCTCGCCGGCCAACTCTGTGTTTCTCGAGCGAGACGTGCTTCCGGTGCTTGAGGCGGGAGACTACGACGAGGCGTTCCCGATGAAGCTCGTGACCAAGGACCTCGGCCTCGCGGTCGACCTTGCCCGCGACGTCGGCATGCCGGTCGAGCTGACCGCGCTCGTCGAGCAGATCCACCGGCGCGCGCGCGCCGCCTATGGCGATCACGCCGGCGAGATCAGTGCCGTGCGGCTGTACGAGGATCTGGCGGGGGTGCAGTTGCGACTGTCGCCGCACGAATGATCGTCCTCGACGGGGCCGGGCTCACTCCTGCGCACGTCACCGCGGTTGCGCGCGGGGGCGAGCAGGTGCGACTGTCCGACGCCGCGCGGGAGCGCAACGCCGCCGCCCGCGAGGCGATCGCCGCGCTGCTTCACCGCGGCGAGGCGCTGTACGGCGCGACCACCGGCGTTGGCGCGCTGCGCGACCGCGAGATCGGCGACGGCGACCGCGAACGGTTCCAGTGGAACCTGCTGCGCAGCCACGCAGTCGGCGCCGGCTGGCCGCTGCCACCTGAGCTCGTACGCGCGGCGATGGTCGTGCGGGCGAACCAGCTCGGCGCCGGCGGCGCCGGCGTCGCCACGGAGCTGCTGGACGCGCTCGTCGAGGCCCTGAATGCAGGCCTCGTCCCGATCGTCTGGGAGCTCGGCTCGCTCGGTACCGGCGACCTCTCAGCGCTGTCTGAGATCGCGCTCGCGCTGCTCGGCGAGGGACGGGTGCTTGCCGGCGGACACACCGAGGCGGTTGCTCCGCCGCGGATCCCGGTCACGCTCGGATTGCGCGACGCCCTCGGGTTCATCAGCTCCAACGCGCTCAGCGTCGGACGTGCCGCGCTGCTCAGCATTGACGGCCGCGCACTCCAGGAGGCGTGGCTCGCCGTTGCCGCGTTGTCGTTCGAGGCACTCCAGGCGGACACGATCGTGCTCGACGCGCGCGTCCAGGCCGGCCGTGGCTCGCCGGCCCAGACCGCGGTGGCGGCGCGGATGCGCGAGCTCCTCGCGCCCACTTCGCCCGTGCGGCCCGCCACCGGACGGCTCGTGCAGGATCCCTATCCATTCCGGGTACTGCCGCAGGTCGACGGCGTCTCGTGGGGTGCGCTTTCGGCGCTGGAGCAAGTCCTGGCGCGGGAGCTGAACGCCCGCTGCGAGAACGCATTGATCGACGACGGCAGCGCCTGGCCGACCGGCAACTTCCACGCTGCCGAACTGGCCGCCCAGCTCGATGGTCTGCGAGCGGCGCTGGCGCAATCCGCGACCCTGATCGCCGCACGCGTCAGCGCGCTGCTCGATCCGCGGATGAGCGGCCTGCCGCCGTTCCTGGCGTACCGGCCCGGCAGGGATTCCGGGATGATGATGCTCGAGTACACCGCCCACGAGGCGGCCTCGGAGGCACGCTCGCTGACGATGCCGATGGCCACCCAGAGCGTCTCGGCATCGCTCGGGGTCGAATCGCACGCGAGCCTCGCGACCATCTCTGCGCGGCGCACAGCCGAGGTGCTGCGCGTGCTGGAACCGCTCGTCGCCACCGAGCTGGTGGTCGCCGTGCGCGCCCTTCGCCTCGCCGGCCGGACCCCCGTGGGCGCAGGCACAACGCGGCTGTTCGAGTTGGCGAGCGACGTGTTACCCGCCGGGTTCGAGGACAGGATGTTGGGGACCGACGTCGAGGCGGCGTGCGGCGTCCTCGCGCGATGGTCGCTGGGCTTGGACGTCCTGGCTGAAGTTGAGGCCGGCGCGCTCGGCCACCCATCTGGCGCCGAGTAGCTCGCCGTCGACGTCGCCGTAGTGGGCGAGCGCCTGGCGATGGAGGTCTGCGACCTCCGTCGTGACGGACAGCTGCACCGCCAACTGCGCGCCGAGCTCGACGACAGCCGCCAGCTGGTCGCAGCAGCGCGACAGACCGAAGCTTTCGTAGTTGTCACCGCGCAGGAACGCCGGCGCGTCGTCGGTGAGGAAGCGCCCGGTTGCCGCGGTCAGTGCGAGCGCCTGGCGCGCAGTCTCGGGGTCGAGGCCGGCCCGAGCGGCGAGCGCGAGCGCCTCGGCCGTGGCGAGGGCCTGCGTGAACCAGATCGAGTTCGCGAGCAGCTTCATCAGGTAGCCCGCACCGGCGGGCCCGACGTGCACGATCCGGTCGGCCACCGCCTCCAGCGCGGGGCGCGCCGAGCGGAGCACCTCGGAGCCGCCGCCGACGAGGCACAGCAGCTGCCCCCGGCGGGCCGCGTCGGGGTTCCCGCCCACCGGCGCATCGAGGGCATGAAGCCCACGCGCCGCAGCCGCCGCGTCGCGCCGGCGGGCGACCCCCGGCGAGGCGGTGCTCATCTCGATCCAGACCGCCCCTTCCCGCATCGCCCCGGTCAGCTCGCCGGTCACCGACTCGACCTCCGCGTCACCCGGGAGGCAGGTGATCACGTAGCGAGCGCCGCGCGCCGCCACCGGCACCGCGCCGGCCCAGCGTGCCCCGGCCGCCTGCGCCTCGGCGCGGGTCTCTGACCGGATGTCGGTGGCGGTCACCGCGAAGCCGCAAGCCACCAGGCGCTCACAGAGCGCCATGCCCATCCTGCCCAACCCCACCACGGCGACGTCGATCTGCTCCACGGTGCGGAGCATTTATCAAAGATGTTGCGGGTCCGCAGTTTCGCCGTGGTGTGCGTAGGCGAGTCCGCGCGCGAGCGCGGTCTTGACACTGCAAGCCCGGAGCCCGCTCTTTTGCGGCAGGATCAGGAGCGCGAGCAGCGCGCCGAGGCCGAAGATTCTGCGCGAGCGGTTACCAGTCACCGCCGGCTTGATCTGTCCCATTTTCTCGTCAACGTTCTCGGTAGTCATGGAACCTTCCGATGATTGAGAACGTCGTGAGGGGGTCGGCCAAGCGAGCGATGAGCTCGTCATAGGCGGCGATTGCCTCCTCGTCACGCCCGAGCGCGCTGAGCTGGAGGGCGTGATTGAACAACGAGCTCGCGACCTGGTCGCACGGCGTGAAGTCACAACCGCCGAGGAGGGACCTCACCGAGTAGCTCTGGATGTGGGCGATCATGCCGTCCTCGTGCCAGCCGGGCCGTGCCGGGACGACACAGCCTGGCGGCCAGGGTCGGCGTCCGCGGACACGGGTTGAGCGCCGCGCCCGGCGAGGTCGAAGAAGATGTCCGCCGCCGAGCAACCCTGTCGCGCGGCCTCTGCTTCGAGCTGCCGCCAGGGAAGTCGCGCCCGTCGACAGCGGTAGCGGCGCGCGGCGCGCCGGAAGATCCGCTGGATCGGGCTCACCGAGCCGACTGGTGGGGGCGCCGGGCCGCTCTCGTTCATGCTGCGTCGTCTGGTCGCGCGAGCTGTCCGAGCGCCCGGGCGTGTGGCGCAGGCGGGTCCAGATCGACGATCTCCAGAAGATCGTGGGCGCCGTGCAGCGCGAGCACGCGATCGACCTGTCCGGGCCCCCGGATCAGGATCAGCCGACGCTTGGCCCGCCGCGCCTGGGTCGAGGCGTCGAGAATCACGTGCACGCCACACGAATCGATTGACCTCAGCTCGCGGAGATCCAGGACGACCAGCCGCGGGAGCGCGTCCGTGTGGCGTAGCGCCTGCGCGAGCCGCGGCGCGCTGCCGATATCCAAATCGCCGGCGACATGCACCCAGGAGGGGCCGACGTCGCCGGCTTGCAGCGTGCACACGAATGTCTGAGCAACGCCACGCTCGCGGCCTGCGGAAAAGTCTGGGAAAGCGACCGTCAGGGACATCATGACCTCCGAGATCGACTAAACCTCAGAAGTCACGTGGTGATGCCCGTCCCGAGGGGCTGACCTCACATGATGCCCTCCGCAGAGCAGAATACTCCGATCTGGCCGGCGCGCAAGACCGACCGGCGACCAATCAGGCGGCGCCCGGTGCGGGCTTGTTCTGCGGCGTGAGCATGAACAGCTCGATCTCGATATCGGGGCCGACGTGGTGATCGGACACGAAGCTCAGCACCGAACGGCCGGACAGGCGCTCGACAGCGGCGATCAATCTGTGCTCCATCGCGTTCTGGAAGGCGCTGCGGGTCTCATGGACAACGGTCGCGCGTTGCAGCTCGATCATCGTCTTCTCAACCTCGGTGTAGACGCCGCCGAGCACACAAGCGAGCAACTCGCCGTCGAGCAGCAACGTCTTGGCGCTCACCGGTCTGCGATGGTAGTAGCGCTCGTGAAACGAGACCATCGTCTCCGTCACCGCGGCCAGAAGCTCATCGCCGCTCAACGGGGGGCTGGGGGCCGGCACGCGGCCTTCTCTCTCACCCCTCCGGGCAGGTGGCGCGCGCGAGGCGGAGGGGCAAAGACCCAACGAACGGACTCCCTACCACCATAGCGCCCCGAGTACTACCATCAACTCATCCCCTCCCGCCCGCGCATCGAAAGCCCGTTGTGACCGCGCAACACACTCGGCAAAAGCCGGAGAGCCATGGCGACGTGCTGACCGCGATCTCGGACGGAATGGTCGCGCTCCTGAAGGAGTTCTACGGTCGCGGCCCGACCCGAACGAAGTCCTACTACGAGGACGACCTCGTCGTCTGCGTGCTCCGCGGCGGGTTCTCCCGCGTCGAGCAGACGCTGCTTGACGGAGGCCGCGGCGCCGCGGTGATCCAGCAGCGGATGGAATTTCAGGAGGTCATGCGCAACCGCTTCACCGGCGTCATCCAGGACGCGACCGGCCGGCCCGTGATCGGCTTCATGAGCGGCAACCAGCAGCACCCCGACATGATGTGCGAGGTGTTCATCCTCGGCCCCACCGACCTCCTCGACGAGCACGAGACGTCCGGGATTCAGGGCGGGGCAAGCATCGCCTGATTTTCACTACCGCGAGCCCGCGGCAGCCGCGAGCGGCTGAGCGGAACCCCGGTCACCGAGTGGGCACGAACGCAGCACGCGGCTGAGCGCCTCGGCCTGCGCTCTGATCTCGGGGATCGCAAAGCTCTCGAACAGCTCGCCGCGTCGCGGCGGGCCGAGCGTGAACAGGCGATCTGCACAGGCCCCGCCGTCGCTGAGGAGCCGCCCGTCGGCGTCGCACGCAAAGCCGAGTCCGAGGGCGTCGGGCTGGGCGTCACCACGGGCTAGGAGCCGGCGTGTGAGCTGGTCGGCGGATCCGCCCACCGGGCTCGAAGGACCGGTGGCGTTGATCAGCAGGTCGCCGTGGAGCCGCCGGGTCAAGGACCTCGTTCGGACCTCGGCCAGGACCTCGGTGCCGGTGACGCAGGCGCCGTGGAAGGCGCCGGCCATGACCGTGAGTCTCCCTGCTCGTTGCAACCGTTCGAGCTCATCGCCGACGGCGGGCGCCATCCGGTGACGGTGAACGTCCCACCACGATTTGAGTTCGCGCAGGAACAACCGGCGATCGTCGAGGCTCAGTTGCTGCCAGAGCTCGTCCGTGTGCGGCCGAAGCCCGTCGATCACGTCGCGCCACTGGGACGGGTCGGCGCTGACCGATTCGGCGATCGCGTCCACCAGCGCGACCAGTCCACCACGACCGTTGGGCGGCAGCTGTATTGCCCGGGCGCGGGTGCGCTGTCGCATATGCATGCGCGGCAGCCAGCCGTGACGGGAGACCGCGCAGACCTCGGTCTCGGGATTGATTGCCGACACGCTCAGGGCGATATCGACTGCGGTCAGGCCGGAGCCAACGATGATGATCTTGCGGGCACCGACGGCTCGGTCGAGGGCGTTGTGCGTCCATGGATTCGCGACGTAGGCCTCGGATGGCTCGATTCCGGGCAGCGGCGCGGGCGCCGCGTTTCCGAGCGCGAGCACGCCCACGTCCGCGACCAGGCTGCGGCCGTCGGCCAGCTCGACTCGCAGGGCGTCTCGATCCACCGCCGGCTCGATCCCGGCGACGGTGCCGGTGATCAGCTCCAGGCGGTCCGCGTCGCCGAAGCGCTTCAGCAGCGACCGAAGGTACTCGCCGAACAGCGCCCGCGGGAGGAAGTCGTCAGGCGCGGCGTCGATACCTCTGACACGGCACCATCGCAACAGATCGTCGGGATCGTCGTCGAACGCGCTCATGCCGGACGCGCGCACATTGAGCCGGTGTCGAGGATCGTCGGTGGCGTAGGCGACGCCGGGGCCGTGCGCGGTGCGATCGATCAGCACGACTCGAACACCGGCTCCGGGGAGCCGGAGCAGGTGGACGGCGGCAAGCGTGCCGCTCGCTCCCGCCCCGATCACCGCGATCGTGCGTCGGCTCGGCGAGACCCCGATCCGTGCTCGATGGACCGCTCGCAAACGGTGGTTCATGTGGCGCCGGCCGTCAGCTCGATTCCGTGCCGAGGAAGGTCGGCGATCCCCCCGCCGTCGACGCGGACGACGTTGTGCCGTCCAGCCCTGCGCAGCAGGCTGGCAGCGAACGCCGCCCGCACGCCCGCCGCACAGGCGACCGCGAGCACGTGTCCATTGTCGCCAAGGGCGATCCGGTTCCCATCGCCAAGCTCGTGGAGCGGCAGGTGGTGCGAGCCGGCAACATGGCCGGCTCGCCATTCGTTGGCGTCGCGCACGTCGACCAGTTCCACGACGCGATCGCGGAGGCCGTGTGCGAGCCGGGCGAGGTCCCACGACGCCGACGTGGCCACCGGAAGACCGCCGCGGCGCCACTCCGAAGGGTCTGCCACGGCGTAGCCGTCGATCGACCAGATGCCGACGGCCTGGAGCGCGCCGACCATCGATCGGGCGGCATCTACGGAGTCGGCAACGATCACGATCGACTGATCCGGGCTCGTCGCCCTGCCGGCGCGGCTCCCGACGCCGGAGGCCGTGAGTGGAAGGTTGACGGAGCCCGCGAGGTGTCCCTCGTCGAACTGGTGTGCGGCGCGGGCGTCGAGAATCGCCACGCCGGCCTTGAGCAGCGCGAGCATCCGGCTTGGCGTCAGCTGCTCCGGATCGCGCGGCTCCTGGCCGTCGATCGCGCGGTTCAACTCGACGATCCGCGCGAGGTTTGGCGGGCGAGGCGGGATCGTCTCGACGAGGCCTCGCACGAACTCCGTACGGCTTGCCTGGAGGAGCGGATTGTGACGGCGTTCAAAGCCGATCGTCGAACTCGTCTTACCGCTCAGGTTGGCCCCACCGCACAACGAGCCGCCGACGTGTCCCGGCCAGACCTCAACATCGTCCCCGAGAGCCAGCACGGTTGCCAGGCTCGAATGCAGGGCTTCCGCGCCGAGTCGCGCGTCCACGGCCAGATCGGGCCGGGCCAGATCACCGACCAGCAGCGAATCGCCGCTCAGCAGCAGCCAGGGGTCGGGGGTGCGCGAGAGGTCACTGACCACAAACGCCAAGTGCTCTGGACGGTGGCCGGGAGTTCCCAGGGCGCGGATGCGCAGCGTCCCGACCGCGACTTCGTCTCCCGGGCTGAGATCGTCTGGGTTGGAATCGTCGCTACGCGCGGGGCGATGCGCGCGGGCTCCGGTCGCTCGTGCCAGGCGGACCCGCCCGGACACGTGGTCGGCATGATCGTGCGTGTCGATCACGTGGGTGATGCGCAGGCCCTGCTCGCGAGCGACCTCGAGATACGGCTCGATATCCCACCGTGGATCGACGACGGCGGCCTCTCCACCGTCTCCGATCAGATATGACGCACATCTCAGATCTCGGTTCAGAACCTGCTGAAAGAACACAAATATCCCCTTTCACGACAAAGTCGAGGGATTCAGTAGACAATTTCACGGTAAGGCAACGGAGATGATGCGTCAACGGAACGAAAAGTGATCTGGTTTCAGGTATATCGGTGTCCCGGCCGGGCATATTGATCTCGCGCGCTGGTGATAGCTTACCGGTGAGTAAGATGTTCTTTCCGACGGAGGTGATGACCATGCCCGAGGTTGTTCGTTCGATCGAGATCGCGGCCCCGCCCAGCGCCACCTGGCGATGGCTGGCCTCCGAGGAGGCGCTGCGCGGCTGGCTCGGCTCCAGCCTCGAGATCGACCTGCAGGTCGGCGGCGCGTACCGGCTGGGCGGACCCGACGACAAGACCTGGATCACCGGCAGGGTGCTGGAGATCGTGCCCGAGGGCCGCCTCGTCCTGTCGTGGTTGGAGGAGGGCGGTGATTGGGTGTACCCGGCCAGGCTCGTCATCACCCTCGCGCCGATACCCGCCGGGACACAGGTCACACTCAGTCACGATGGGCTCGCAGGCATCGGCAAGGCCGGTTGGCCCGACACGGTCAAGGCCTATGAACGGGGCGCCGACAGCCACCGCATCTTGGAGCGGCTCGCCGACCTGATGGTCGCCGGCGGTGCCTAGCAGCACCGACGACCTGTTCCGGGCATTGGCCGACCCAACCCGCCGGCGCATTCTCGATCTCCTGGCAGAGCACGGCACGCTTACGGTCGGTCAACTCGCAGCGGCGTTCCCCGAACTGATCCCGTCGGGCATCTCGAAGCATCTGATGCACCTGCGCGCAGCCGGATTCGTGAGTGCCAAGCGCGAAGGGCGACGACAGCTCTATCGCATCGAAGCGGCCGCGATGTCGGACGCGCTGGCGCCGTGGCTGGCGAAATACGAGCCGTTCTGGTCCTCTGCACTCGACCGACTCCGCGCTCTCGCGGAGGAGCAGCGAGACTCCGCGGCTGAGCCCTAACCGGCTCGAGCGGCCGCTGATGCAGGCCCGCTGAAGCACCGATAAGCCACGACCATCGATTCCGATTCGCAATCGTGGTTGTACCGCAACCGCATTGTGCTCTATCTTGATCGATTAGCTTGACTTTGCCCCCTGGCCTTCGCGTCCGTCGAGCCACAGCACATCGCTTACGCCCCACAGAGACTAGTAAGGAATACGTACTCA
>Ga0302178_10001173_pt1 | contig 22462 bp, 24 predicted proteins | sample I_Palsa_E1_3_FD_198790 | JGI IMG/M metagenome (GOLD analysis project Ga0302178, IMG submission 198790) | Peat permafrost microbial communities from Stordalen Mire near Abisko, Sweden - I_Palsa_E1_3 | ecosystem: Environmental > Terrestrial > Soil > Palsa > Peat permafrost | place: Sweden... | reverse complement strand
TTCGCGGAGACCGCGCCCGACCGGCTGGTGTACGTCGACCGGCGCAACAACGTGCTGAAGCTCGCGCAGGGCGAGTTCGTCACCCTGGCCAAGCTGGAGGCCGAGTTCGGCAACAGCCCGCTGATCCACCAGATCTACGTCTACGGCAACAGCGCCCAGCCCTACCTGCTGGCGGTCGTGGTGCCCACCGAAGACGCGGTGGCCGCCCACAGTGCTGGCGCACTCAAGTCGCGGATCGCCGAGTCGCTGCAGACCGTCGCCCGTCAGGCGAACTTGCAGTCCTACGAGGTGCCGCGTGACTTCATCATCGAGACCACGCCGTTCAGCTTGGAGAACGGTCTGCTGACCGGCATCCGCAAGCTGGCGTGGCCGAAGCTCAAGCAGCACTACGGCGAACGCCTGGAGCAGCTCTACGCCGACTTGGCCGAAGACCAGGCCAACGAGCTTTCCGAACTCCGTCGCAGCGGCGTCGACGCGCCGGTGCTGCAGACCGTCAGCCGGGCCGCCGCGGCGATGCTCGGCACCGCCAGCTCCGACCTGACACCCTATGCCCATTTCACCGACTTGGGTGGAGACTCGTTGTCCGCGTTGACATTCGGCAACCTGCTACACGAGATCTTCGACGTCGACGTGCCGGTGGGTGTGATCGTCAGCCCGGCGAACGACCTACAGGACATCGCCAACTACATCGAGGGCGAGCGACAGGGCACGAAGCGGCCGACGTTCGCCGCGGTGCACGGCCGCGACGCGGTCGAGGTGCATGCCGCCGACCTGACGCTGGACAAGTTCCTCGACGAGGCCACGCTGGCCTCCGCCGCCGACCTGCCGAAGGTTGGCAGCGAGGTGCGGACGGTGTTGCTGACCGGCGCGACCGGATTCCTGGGCCGCTACCTGGCGCTGGAATGGCTAGAGCGGATGGACTTGGTCGACGGCAAAGTCATTGCACTGGTGAGGGCGAAATCAGATGAGGACGCACGGGCCCGGCTGGACAAGACCTTCGACAGCGGCGACCCGAAGCTGCTCGCGCACTACCAGGAGCTTGCGGCCGATCACCTCGAAGTCATCGCCGGCGACAAGGGCGAGGCCAACCTCGGCCTGGACCCACAGACCTGGCAGCGGCTGGCCGACACTGTCGACCTGATCGTCGACCCCGCCGCCCTGGTGAACCACGTGCTGCCGTACAGCGAATTGTTCGGCCCCAACGCGCTGGGCACCGCCGAGCTGATCAAGATCGCGCTGACCACGAAGATCAAGCCGTACACCTACGTGTCGACGATCGGTGTGGGCGACCAGATTCAGCCCGGAAACTTCATCGAGGACGCCGACATCCGGGACATCAGCGCCACCCGCCAGATCAACGACGGCTATGCCAACGGCTATGGCAACAGTAAGTGGGCCGGCGAGGTGTTGCTGCGCGAGGCGCACGACCTGTGCGGTCTGCCGGTCGCGGTGTTCCGCTGCGACATGATCCTGGCCGACACCACCTACGCGGGTCAGCTGAACCTGCCGGACATGTTCACCCGGCTGATGCTCAGCCTGGTGGCCACCGGCATCGCGCCCGGCTCGTTCTACGAGCTCGACGCGGACGGTGACCGTCAGCGTGCCCACTACGACGGGCTGCCGGTCGAATTCATCTCCGAGGCCATCTCCGTCTTGGGGCCCCTGGTGCCGGAAGACGAGGCCGGGTTCCAGACGTACCACGTGATGAATCCCTACGACGACGGCATCGGCCTCGACGAGTACGTCGATTGGCTGATCGACGCCGGATACTCGGTCCAGCGCGTCGGCGACTACGGCACCTGGCTGCAACGGTTCGAGACGACACTGCGGGCCCTGCCCGACCGGCAGCGTCAGTACTCGCTACTGCCGCTGCTGCACAACTACCAGAAGCCGCAGACGCCGATCACCGGGTCGATGGCACCGACCGATCGATTCCGCGCTGCGGTGCAAGAGGCGAAAATCGGCCCCGACAAAGACATTCCGCATGTCTCGGAGCCGGTGATCGTCAAATACATCACCGATCTGCAGTTGCTCGAACTGCTCTGACCTAAAGCTGAGGCCGATCGCCGCCTATCCGGCGGCGATCGGCCTCATCGTGTCAAGACCAAATCGTCAGTGGCTGGGCGCGCGGCGGAACACACCGCCCTTGCTCTCGCGCCGGTGCCGCCGCGGCTCAGCGGACAGTACCTCGGTTTGAGCCACAGGTGTGTCGAAGCCGTCAAAGGCATCCGTCGATTGCGCCAGCTCGGCCTTATGCGCCAATTCCACGTCACGCGCCGTACGAATCGTCACCCGCGCGAGGACCGCTCCGCCCAGAAAGACGATGAACGCGCCCAACCCCGAGAACGAGGCGATCTCGATCGCCGCGCGCTTGGCGTCCGTGCCCGCGAGCGGTTGGCCGACGTCGCCGAGCCGCAACGTCGACGCCAGTGTGCGGCCGACGACGAACCATGCGCCGGCGATGACGGCGAGCCATCCGCCGAACATCGCGGTGGCCCGATTTCCGGAAGTCAGCAGCAAGAAACCGCCCAATGCGGTGGTGACTCCGGGAAACACCTCCAACCATGCGCGTGCTGTGCTCCAGGCCCACGCCTGATCGGGCGAGTAGGCAAAATGGAAGTAAGGCCCGATGAATGGAATCAATGCCCCCCACGCGCCAAGAAGGATTAGCAGCAATCCGCTCACCGCACCACGCCTGCGCGGCATGTGCAGAGTGCCGAAACCTGACCGCGAGTCATTCATTTTTCGAGTTCTCCTCAAACAGTGGACACCGAAGTGTCAAGCCCGTGCTGAGTGCCCCCGCGCGACGACGCAACACCGATGCCGTCAGCGCGCGTGTCACGCTAGCCGCCGCGCCTTAGATCCACCTCAGAGGCAACGAGGTCCGACGCCGGCGGGCAACGACACGATGTGGCGCCACAACGGGTAGTCCACGGCTTACGAGGCAGGTAGCCAAACTCAGCAACTGCTGAGTTTATTCAGGTTCAGGGCTAATGAAGTCCCGCGACAAGTAGCACAACGGCGATCGCCGGGAAGGTGCCCTGCGTGAGCGCCGCCCGTGCCTTGTCCGGCGCCGACGCCAGCAACACGACCGCCGCCGCGGCCATCGATCCAACACCGGCGAAGATCAGCGCGGCACCGATCCCCTTGTGTCCCAACTCGATTGCGCCAATACCCACGCCCGTGACGATCGCCAGGAACAGGTTGTAGAAGCCCTGGTTGAACGCCAGCAGCTTGGTGGTTTCGGCTTCTTCGGCGGTCGTACCGAACGCGGCGCGGGTGCGCTTGCTGGTCCAGGTCAGCGACTCCATCGTGAAGATGTAGACGTGCAGCAACCCGGCCAGCCCTGCGAATACCAATGCGGCGGTGATCATTGCGGCTCCTACTCGAACAGTCCCGGCTGCCCTAACCCGCTGGCGCGCGGAGGCGGCGTCATCCCTAGGTGAGTCCACGCCTGCGGGGTGGCGACCCTGCCGCGTGGCGTGCGCGCGATCATGCCGGCGCGCACTAGGAAAGGCTCGCACACCTCTTCGACGGTGGTGGCCTCTTCGCCGACAGCGACCGCCAGTGTCGACACGCCGACCGGACCACCGCCGAAGCTGCGGGTCAGCGCCATCAGCACCGCCCGGTCCAGCCGGTCGAGGCCGAGCTCGTCCACGTCGTAGACCGCCAGGGCCGATTTGGCGACGTCGCGGGTGATGACGCCGTCGGCGCGCACCTCGGCGAAGTCGCGGACCCGGCGCAGCAGCCGATTGGCGATTCGCGGGGTGCCCCGCGAGCGGCGCGCGATCTCCGCACCGGCCTCGCCGCCCAGCTCGATACCCAGAATCCCCGCCGATCGGGTCAGCACCCGCTCCAGCTCAGGCGGCTCGTAGAAGTCCATGTGTGCGGTGAACCCGAACCGGTCGCGCAGCGGGCCGGTCAGCGCGCCGGACCGGGTGGTCGCGCCGACCAGAGTGAACGGCGCGACGTCCAGCGGAATCGACGTCGCTCCAGGGCCTTTGCCGACGATGATGTCGACCCGGAAGTCCTCCATCGCCAGATACAGCATCTCTTCGGCGGGCCGGGCGATGCGGTGAATCTCGTCGATGAACAGCACATCGTGCTCGACGAGGTTGGACAACATCGCCGCCAGGTCGCCGGCGCGCTCCAGCGCCGGACCCGACGTCACCCGCAGCGACGTTCCCAGTTCGGCGGCGATGATCATCGCCAGCGACGTCTTGCCCAGCCCGGGCGGGCCGGACAACAAGATGTGATCCGGTGTGCCGCCGCGGTTCTTGGCCCCCTCGAGAACAAGCTGCAACTGTTCACGCACCCGCGGCTGGCCGATGAACTCCCCCAGCGAGCGCGGCCGCAGGCTGGCGTCGACGTCACCTTCACCGACGGTCAGTGCAGCCGAGACCTCCCGGTCCTCATCGTCGTCCTCGTCGGCGGGACTCATTTGGTCTTACCGAGCAGCGACAGCGCGGACCGCAGCGCCGTCGATGTGGTGGCCTCCGCATCGGCCGTCAGCACCTTGTCGGTGGCCTCCTCGGCCTGCTTGGCCGCAAAGCCAAGTCCCACAAGGGCTTCCACGACAGGACCGCGGACACTGTGGCCGTTCAATGACGGCGACCCCCCGCCTGTTCCCACCGGCCCGATCTTGTCGCGCAACTCGAGCACCAACCGTTCGGCGCCCCGCTTGCCGATGCCCGGCACCCGGGTCAGCGCGGTGACGTCGGCGTCGGCGAGGGCCTGCCGCAGCGTCATCGCGTCGTAGACCGCCAGGGTGGCGAGCGCGATCTTGGGGCCGACGCCGGAGACGCCGAGCAACGTCAGGAAAAGATCGCGGGCGTCGGCGTCGGGAAAACCGTAGAGCGTCATAGAGTCTTCGCGGACGATCATCGCGGTGATCAATCGAGCTTCGCTACCCCGCCGCAGCGTCGCGAGCGTGGACGGAGCCGCCATCAGCTTGTATCCGACGCCGGCCGCCTCGATGACGACGTGGTCGAGGGCGATGTCGAGCACCACACCGCGAACTGACGCGATCATCGTGCGGCCTTCACTTTCGCGGCGAACTTCTTGCGCTGCTCGACGACCTTGGCCTCAGCTTCGGCCATCCGCGCGATCATCGGCGCGCGCCAGCAGTGACAGATGGCAAGCGCCAATGCGTCTGCGGCGTCGGCGGGCGTCGGTTTAGCTTGCAGCCCAAGGATTCTGGTGACCATGGTGGTGACCTGCGCTTTGTCAGCGCGCCCATTGCCCGTCACGGCGGCCTTGACCTCGCTGGGGGTGTGGAAGTGCACGTCGATGTTGCGCTTGGCGGCCGCGAGCGCGATCACGCCGCCGGCCTGCGCGGTCCCCATCGCGGTGTTCGCGTTCTGATTGGCGAACACACGCTCGATCGCGACGACGTCCGGCAGGTGGGTGTCCATCCAATGGTCGACGGTGTCGCTGATCGCCAGCAAGCGGCGTTGCAGCGGATCGTCCGCCGGGGTCCGAACGACGTCGACGTCCAGCGCGATGATCTGCCTCCCCCGGCCGCTCTCCACGACGGATAGCCCGCAACGCGTCAGCCCCGGATCGACGCCCATCACCCGCACGCGGACTCCTACCTTGTACCGAACGGTTGTTCGATACGTTAGCGGGCGGGACCGATATGGCCCGATAGGACACGCCGGGGTTGTGTTGCCTTGCCATGCCATGCCATGAGAAACGCTGGTTCACATCTAGGCGGCGATGATATCCCTAATCGGAGGTTCCAACGGAGAACTGGCGAACGTGCTTCGGTTTAACTCCGGTGAGCCGACGACACGCTCTCTCGCCGGCGCCGAAGAATTGCCGTCCGGAGCGCAGGGGTGAGCACACCTCGTCTGGCATACTGCACTCCATCAAGACCGCCGTCTGACGTCCCCGGTCGGCAAAATCCGTTACGTTGAACCGCACCGCCGACCAACCGCGGTGCAGTCGTCCGAGAGGGTTGCCATGGGGACAGCACTGCTCGTGCTCGCCGCAGTGCTTTTCATTGCCGCAATCGTCGTATTCGTCAAGGCACTGCGCCGCCCCAAAGAGCCGAGCGGCGGCCGCCAAGATCCCCTCGCGTTCACCGCCGCGGCGCCGCAGTTCGGGCCGCAGCAGCTCGGACCCGGCGCGATTGTCAGCCACGGCGGCGTCGACTATGTGGTCCGGGGTTCGGTCACCTATCGCGAGGGCCCGTTCGTCTGGTGGGAACACCTGCTGGAAGGCGGCGACGAGCCGATCTGGTTCAGCGTCGAGGACGACGACGGGCGGCTCAAGCTCGCAATGTGGACCAGCCGCAAGGACTTACAGCTCGAGCCCGGCGGCCAGCACGTCGTCGACGATGTGACCTACCACGAGTCCGAGCGCGGTCACGCCGGCTACACCACCGAGGGCACGACGGGCCTGCCCGCCGGCGGCGACATGGACTTCGTCGACTACGCCAACGACGGCGAGACCGCGCTGCTGTCCTTCGAGCGCTGGGCGCCGGGCATGCCGTGGGAGGTCTCCACCGGCAAGTCCGTGGTGACCGGCGAGCTCACCGTCTACCCGGCCCCGCCGCCGTCGGCATCAGAGTAGGGGTTCGCCCCGTGCCACTGCATCAGCTGTCGGTAACCCCTGTCGACGTCAGCGGTTCGGGGCTGGGGCTGGCACTCAACACACCCGCTCCACTCCCCCTGGCCACCTGCCTCCTGGACCATCCTGACGGCGGTGTGCTGGTACTGGGCGTCCTGGGCGCCTCGCACGTCATCACCGTCGAGCACGCCAACAATCTTTTCTCCGAACAAGTCTCGTGCCACTTCGGCGGAGAGCTGCCTGAGCGGACTCAAGCGCCCGGCTATCACCTCGAGTCCCAAACCGACTTTCACGACGAGGTCGCGTTCCGTCAGCTCGCGGATCAGCTGCGCGAACGTTGCGCAACCGAGATCGGTTGGCTGGGCGGCACATTCCCCGGCGACAACGCGGCGCTGACCGCGCTGGCCGCCGAACCGGACGGCGCCGGCTGGCGTTGGCAGACCTGGCACCTCTACCCCGCCCCACCCGGCGGCACCGTCGTCTACACCACCAGCCGGTGGCGCCCATGAGCCGCAACGGCCTGTTCCTGTTGGCCATCGGATTGGCCATCACCTCGGTGGTCAGCCTCGTATTCGGAATATCGATGCAGCACAAAGATATCCGCTCATATATCGCATCTCACTACCACGAATACTCTCGCGACGCCGGCGGTACCCGGTATCTATGCACGGGATCGCCGACTCAGGTGGCCGACACGCTCACCGGCTACCAGAGCCCCGCGGCACGCGCCAACAACGCCGGCACCCAATACCTGCGCTACGACGACGCCATCGTGTCGGTCGGCGCCGACGGCACGCACCCGTGCAGCATCCGCGTCGAAGACCTGGCCGCCGGCTACAGCCACGGCGCGTTCATATTCCTCGGCCCTGGGTTCTACCCCGGGTCTCCATCGCGCGGCTCGGGTGGCAGCACCGGCGGCCCGGGCGGAACCAAATGACCCCTAACCGAACGCAACACGCGTAAGAGCGAAAAGGAGACAGTCATGTACCTGGCCGTCGAGTTGGGAAACATCGACCTCAATCCGGTCTTCAAAGGCGCACTGGCCACCATCTTGTACTTCCTGGTCGGCACCGCCGTTCTGATCCTCGGCTTCTTCGTGGTCGACGTTCTGACCCCCGGGAAGTTGCGACAACTGGTCTTCATAGACCGCCGTCCCAACGCCGTCATGCTTGCCTGCGCGAACTACATCGCGCTGGCCGCCGTCATCATCAGCGCGATCACGAACAGCTACAGCCAACTCGGGCAGGGGCTGGTAGGCGTGGCGGTTTACGGACTGATGGGCGTTGTTCTGCAAGGGATCGCAATTCTGTCCATGCACTTCGTGATTCCGGGTGATTTCCATGAACACGTCGACGAGCCCGAACTGCACCCGGCGGCGTTCGCCACGGCCGTAATGCTGCTGGCCGTGGGAGGAGTGACCGCTGCCGCGCTGTCATGACATCGACTGAGCAGCAGCCTGATCCGCCCGCCCACGAGCCGATCACATCTACCCGCTGGCGGGCTGTGCTGCTTGCTTCGGTCGCGGCGTGCGCGGCGTGCGGCATCATCTACGAGCTCGCGCTGCTGACCCTGTCGACCAGCCTGAACGGCGGCGGCATCATCGCCACCTCGCTGATCGTTGCCGGCTACATCGCCGCACTGGGCGCCGGCGCCCTGCTGGTCAAGCCGTTACTGCATTGGGCTGCAATCGCTTTCGTCGCAGTTGAAGCACTGCTGGCCATCGTCGGCGGATTATCGGCTGCCGCGCTGTACGTGATGTTCTCCTTCGTCGGCGGGTCGCTGCTGATGCTGGCGCTGGGCACCGCGCTGATCGGCGCGCTGGTCGGCGCCGAGGTGCCGCTGTTGATGACCCTGTTGCAGCGGGGCCGCACCGCAGGCGCCACCGACACCGGGCGGACGCTGGCCAACCTCAACGCCGCCGACTACCTCGGCGCGCTGATCGGTGGGCTGGTGTGGCCATTCGTGCTGCTACCCCATCTGGGCATGATCCGTGGCGCCGCGGCGACCGGCATCATCAACCTGCTCGCCGCGGCCGTCGTGTCGATTTTCCTGCTGCGGCGGGTAGTGAGCACACGGCAGCTGATCACGGCGCTCGGCGCGCTAGGCCTGGCACTGGCGCTGCTTGCCACGTTGCTGGTGCGCGCCCAGGACATCGAAACGACCAGCCGCCAACGGCTTTACGCCGACCCGATCATCGCCTGCCGGCAATCCGCATATCAGGAGATCGTGGTCACCCGCCGCGGCAACGACATGCGGCTGTATCTGGACGGCGGCCTGCAGTTCTCCACCCGCGACGAGTACCGCTATACCGAGAGCCTCGTCTATCCCGCGCTCGGTGCCGGTGCACACTCGGTGCTCGTACTGGGCGGCGGCGACGGATTGGCGGCACGTGAATTGTTGCGCACTCCGGGCGTCGACAAGATCGTGCAAGTCGAGCTCGACTCCGCGGTCATCGAATTAGCACGCAGCACAATGCGTTACGCCAACGGCGGGTCACTGGACAACCCACGGGTGCATGTCGTGACCGCCGATGCGATGAAGTGGTTGCGCGAGACGAAGTCACCGTCGTTCGACGCGATCATCGTGGACCTCCCCGATCCGGATACTCCAGTGCTGGGCCGGCTGTATTCGACTGAGTTCTATGCGCTGGTGTCCCGCGCGCTGGCTCCAGGTGGGCTGATGGTGGTGCAGTCGGGCAGCCCGTACTCGACCCCAATTGCGTTCTGGCGCACGATTTCCACCATCACCGCAGCCGGTTACGCGGTCACGCCGTACCACGTCTATGTGCCGACGTTCGGCGACTGGGGCTTTGGGCTGGCGCGAAGGGGCGACAAGGCGCCGCAACCAGCTCTGCCGCGCGACGCGCCGCCGCTGCGCTTTCTCAACCCGTCGGTACTCGACGCCGCGAGTGTGTTCGCTCCGGACGTGCAACCACGCCCGCTGGAGCCGTCAACGCTGGAACACCCGCGCGTCGTCGAAGACATGCGCCACGGCTACGACTAGTCCTCGTCGAGCGCAGCCAATACCTCGTCGGAGAGGTCGACATTGGTGTAGACGTTTTGCACGTCGTCGCTGTCCTCCAGCGCGTCGACCAATTTGAACACCTTGCGCGCTCCGTCGATGTCCACGGGCACGCTGACCGACGGCTGGAAGCTGGCCTCTGCGGAGTCGTAGTCGATGCCGGCGTCCTGCAGCGCGGTCCGCACGGCCACCAGATCGGTGGGCTCGGAGACGATTTCGAAACTCTCACCGAGATCGCTGACGTCCTCGGCACCCGCGTCCAGCACCGCCGTCAGCACGTCGTCCTCGCTCAGTCCGTTCTTGTCGAGGGTGACGACCCCCTTGCGGGAGAACAGGTAGGACACCGAGCCCGGGTCGGCCATGGCGCCACCATTGCGGGTCATCGCGATCCGCACCTCACTCGCGGCGCGGTTGCGATTGTCCGTCAGGCACTCGATCAGCACGGCGACGCCGTTGGGCGCGTAGCCCTCGTAGGTGATGGTCTGCCAGTCGGCGCCGCCGGCTTCTTCGCCGGCCCCACGCTTGCGGGCCCGTTCGATGTTGTCGTTGGGCACCGACGTCTTCTTGGCCTTCTGGATGGCGTCGTACAGCGTCGGGTTGCCCGCGGGGTCACCGCCACCGGTGCGCGCGGCGACCTCGATGTTCTTGATCAGCCGCGCGAATTCCTTGCCACGGCGGGCGTCTTTGACGGCCTTTTGATGCTTGGTGGTGGCCCACTTGGAATGGCCGCTCATCAGCTACTACCTCTTCTGTCGCTCTCAATTCGCCTGCCGAGTCTACGTGGGCGTTCCGATCACGACGTCCCTGCGGCGTATTGCGCGTCCCCTTGACCGGCTGATCCCCAGGCGTCACGGAAAGTCGGGGGCATGCCGTTCTGCCCGCCTCGTAGCGACAACACCTGGACGGCGTCACGGAATTCGCTCGTAGGTGGGCACAAAGGCGCCGGGCGCTCCCGGTGGCGCGAGTGACGGGTTTTGACCGCACGCAACGGTGATATACAGCGCTGATGAGCCGTCCCCACGCGCTGATCTCCGGCGCCGGCATTGCCGGACCCGCACTCGCCCACCAGCTCGCCGCGGGTGGTTGGCAGACCACCGTCGTCGAGCGATTCGCGCAACGCCGCGACGAGGGCCACAACATCGACGTGCGCGGCGCCGCCCGCGAGGTAGTCCGCCGGATGGGCATTGACGACGACATCCGCGCGGCCAACACCACCGAGGTCGGCATGCGCTTCGTCAACGCCGACGGCTCGGCGGCCGCGTCGTTTCCGATGACCGGCTCCAGTGGGAGCGGTCCGACCGCCGAGCTGGAAATCCTGCGAGGCGAACTGTCCCGCATTCTGATCGAACACACCCGCGACAGCACCGAGTATCGCTTCGACACCCAGATTGCCGCGCTCACTGACCACGGCGACCGCGTCACCGCGGTGCTCGACGACGACACATCGGTCGACGCCGACCTGGTGATCATCGCCGAGGGCCTACGGTCACGCACCCGCAATCTCGTGATTCCGGTAGCGATCAACGATTTGGGCATGTACATCGCCTACCTGACCATTCCTCGCCAGGAGTCTGACGACCGCTGGTGGAACTGGCAGCAGGTTCCCGGATCCCGCGCTATACATCTGCGACCGGACAACCTGGGCAGCACGCGAGCCATGCTGAGTTTCCTGTCGGGTGTGCGAGGCCTGGAAGACCTCGGCCGAGATGACCAAATCGCCATCCTACGAAGGACATTCGCCGACGCTGGCAGCGCCGCCGAGCGCATTCTGGCGCAGCTCGACGACGCACCGATGTATTTCGATGCCATCGGGCAAGTGCGCGCGCCGCGCTGGAGCAAGGGCCGGGTCGCGTTGCTGGGTGACGCCGCATTCTGCCCATCGCCGGTCGGCGGCGGCGGCAGCAGCTTGGCACTGATCGGCGCGTACGTGCTGGCCGGGGAGCTGTCTCGCACCGACGATCCCCGCTCCGCGCTGACCAGATACGAACAGTTCATGCGTCCGCATGTCAGTTCCGCCCAACAAGTCCGGCCCGTGGTGCTCCGGCGGGCCAGCCCTCAGACCCGCGCGGGCATCCGGGCGCTGCACGCCGGTGCCCGCGTCATCGCGAGCCCCGTCGTCCGCAAGGGTTTGAGCGTACTCGGCAGTCGATTCGGCCGGAGTGCCGCCGAAGACATCACGCTGCCCGACTACCCGGACACCGACCGCAACGCCTCAAACGCCACGTACCGTGGAAACGGTGACGACGCAAAGCCCGCTGCGAGCGGTGCGCGACGCGTTAAGTAGCAGCCTGTTCGAAATGATCGCCGGTCCCGACGGGCCGGCCGAACGTAACCGCATCCACGGCACACCCGGGCCGCGGTGGTTCGCCGAAGACCGTCCGATCCGCCGGGTGCATGCCGACGCCTCGATGTTCGTCGGCGGGTTGCGGGCTTTGCTCCTGCAGTCGCTGCATCCGCTGGCCATGGCCGGTGTCGCCGAGCACTCCAACTATCGCGACGACCCGTGGGGTCGACTGCAGCGCACCAGCACCTTTTTGGCCGAGACGACGTTCGGGTCCGCGGTCGACGCCCAGCGCGCCGTTGATCGCGTCCGGGGAATCCATCGGCGGGTGCACGGCGTCGCCGCCGACGGCCGGCCGTACACAGCCACCGATCCGCACCTGTTGGAGTGGGTGCATATCGCCGAAGCCGACAGCTTTCTGCGGGCCCACCAGCTTTACGGCGCCACCCCGCTGGACCAGTCTGGCCGCGATGCATACGTCGCGGACATGGCCGAGATTGCGGCCAGGCTCGGCGTGGTCGACCCACCGCGCTCGGAACGTGCACTGGCGCAACGACTCAACGCATTCCGACCGGAGTTGCACAGCACGCCTGCCGCACGTGATGCCGCCCGTTTCCTGCTGTTGACCCCGCCGCTGTCGTTGGCGGCGCGGGCCCCTTATGGCGTGCTGGCCGCTACCGCGGTCTCGATGTTGCCGTTGTGGGCGCGCATTCCGCTGCTGTTGCCGTACTTCCCGCCGGTCGAACTCACCGTCGTGCGCAGCGTCGGCCGTGTTCTGGTCGGCGGCATCCGGTGGGCGCTGCCGGCCCCGGGTGTCAACGTCGACCGTTGACGATGTCGACGAATAGTTCGTGGATCCGGCGATCGCCCGTCACCTCGGGGTGGAACGCCGTGGCCAGCACCGCGCCCTGCCGCACCGCAACCGGGTGATCTGCGGCTCGGGCCAGCACCTGCACATCCGCACCGACCCGCTCCACCCACGGGGCGCGGATGAAGACCGCATGCACCGGACCGTCGAGCCCATCGAACGCAACATCACCTTCGAACGAATCGACCTGGCGCCCAAAAGCGTTGCGCCGCACGGTGATATCGATGCCCGACAACGGCAGGGCCTCGCGGCCGGCAGTTCCCGCATCAAGGATCTCGCTGGCCAACATGATCATGCCCGCGCACGCGCCATAGGCCGGCAACCCGTCGGCCAGGCGGGCGCGCAGCGGCTCCAGCAGGTCGAGTTCGCGCAGCAGATGGCTCATCGTGGTGGACTCGCCACCGGGAATCACCAACCCGTCGACGGTATCGAGTTCGTCGCGGCGCCGGACGCTGATCGCGTCGGCTCCCGCATCACGCAACGCCGCCAGGTGCTCCCGGACATCGCCCTGCAGCGCTAAAACGCCGACGCGCGGGCCACTCACTGGCCGGACGGCGGGAGGTCGCTCGGGAAGCGAGTTAGGCCCTCCTGCATGACGGCAGCGACCATCTCGCCGTACTGATTGAAGATCTTGCCCTGGCACAGCGACCGGCCGCCGCAAGCCGACGGCGAGGACTGGTCGTAGAGCAGCCACTCGTCGGCGCGGAACACCCGCATGAACCACATCGCATGGTCCAGCGAGGCCACCTGGAGGTGCTCGCGCTCGTCGAGATGGGTGACCTGCGCTGAGCCCAGCAGGGTGAGATCGCTCATGTACGCCAGCGCGCAGATGTGCAGCACCGGGTCGTCGGGCAGCGGGTCGCGGTGGCGGAACCACACCTGCTGCTGGGCCGCCTTGCCCGGCAAGCGGTGCACTTGATCGCGCGGCACGATGCGGATGTCCCACTCCTGGAACTGCTTGAATCCCGCGTCGTCGAACACCTTCATCGACTTGAGTCCCGGCAGGTCGTCCGGTGGTGGCGCTGAGGGCATCACGTCCTGGTGGTGGATGCCCTCCTGATCGGTCTGAAAGGACGCCGACATCGAGAAGATCGTCTGGCCGTGCTGAATGGCGTTAACCCGCCGGGTGCAGAACGACCCACCATCGCGCAGCCGCTCGACGATGAAAATTGTTGGCGCCGACGAGTCTCCGGGCCGGATGAAATACCCGTGCAACGAGTGCACCAGGAAATGCGGATCGACCGTGCGTACCGCGGACACCAGCGACTGGCCGGCCACCTGCCCACCGAACGTGCGCTGAAAGTTGCCCTGTTCGGGGCTGAACACACTGCCTCGATAGATGTCGACCTCGAGTTGCTCGAGATCAAGGATCTTTTCGATCGACACGCTAGGACCGTGTGCTCTTCGCGCAAGCGCTCATCGCCGTTGTCACCAACCGCGCTGCGCGAGGCGATGCGGCTCCGGAACCTGTTCGACGTTGATGCCCACCATTGCCTCACCCAGGCCGCGGGACACCTTGGCCAGCACATCGGGGTCGTCGTAGAAGGTGGTGGCTTTTACGATCGCCGCGGCGCGCTGCGCCGGGTCCCCGGACTTGAAGATGCCTGAGCCGACGAACACACCCTCGGCGCCGAGCTGCATCATCATCGCGGCGTCGGCCGGCGTGGCGATACCACCGGCGGTGAACAAGGTCACCGGCAACTTACCGGCTCGCGCGACCTCGACGACCAGCTCGTACGGCGCGGCCAATTCCTTTGCCGCCACGTACAATTCGTCCTCGGACAGCGATCCCAGTCGCCGGATCTCTCCCCCGATGGCGCGCATGTGCGTGGTTGCGTTGGAGACGTCGCCGGTGCCGGCCTCGCCTTTCGAGCGGATCATCGCCGCGCCCTCGTTGATGCGTCGCAGGGCCTCACCGAGATTGGTCGCACCGCAGACGAACGGGACCGTGAATTTCCACTTGTCGATGTGGTGGGTGTAATCGGCCGGCGTCAGCACCTCTGATTCGTCGACGTAGTCGACGCCGAGGCTCTGCAAAATCTGCGCTTCGACGAAGTGGCCGATCCGGGCCTTGGCCATCACCGGGATGGTGACCGCGGAGATGATGCCCTCGATCATGTCGGGGTCGCTCATCCGCGACACCCCGCCCTGAGCGCGGATGTCGGCGGGCACCCGCTCCAGCGCCATGACCGCGACGGCACCGGCGCCCTCGGCGATGCGTGCTTGCTCCGGGGTGACGACGTCCATGATCACGCCGCCCTTGAGCATCTCGGCCATGCCGCGCTTGACCCGCGCGGTTCCTGTCCGCCCGTTGCCGTTGTGCGCCGCGCTATCCACTGCTACCTCTATCGTCGGTGTCCTTTACCCGAATATCGCTACCAGTCTAGTGGTCGACCACCAGCCAATTTCTCTCCGGCAGTCGATCGGGACCGTCAGCGGATGGCGGCGTCGAGAAGCAGCGTCGCGGCGGCTTTTGCTGCGGCTGCGACATCCGGATCGCGATCCATCTGAGCGGCTAGTCCGCCGCCGTCGTACAACAATTGCAGCTGCCGACCCAAGGCGGCCGGGTCGCTGGCTCCAGCCTCTTCAGCGAGCCCGGTAAGCAAGTTGCGGACGTCGGCGCGGTAGTCGTCGGAAGCATGTTCGATCAAGCCGCCGTCAGGCGCTTCGGCGCTGGCCGTGATGAAAGCGCACCCGTGAAAAGCCGGTTCGGCGAACATCTCGGCTTGAGCGTCGAACACCGCTAGCAGCCGCTGCCTGGGATCGTTGTGGCGTGCAACGCTGCCCCGCAGCCTTTCCAGGGTCGCCTCGTGGCGCCTCTCCAGGTAGGCCTGGACCAGGTTCTCCTTGCTGCCGAAGGTGTTGTACAGCGAGGCCTTGGCCACCCCCGCGTGCTCGATCACCCGGTCGATGCCGACGGTTTGCACCCCCTCGGCATAGAAGAGTTCGTCGGCCGCCGCTAGCAGCCGCTGACGAGCGGATTGCTTGGTGTCGGTTTTCATCACTGCCCGTCTTCGATGCGCTCCAGGATTAGGACCGGAATCTCGCGGGCCCCGGCCTTCGCGCGGTATTCGGGGAAGTGTGGCCAGAACTGTTCGGCAACGGCCCACGCCTGGGTCTTCTCCTCGCCGAACACCTCACGGGCCCGGAATCGGCTTTTCACCGCCCCGTCCTGCACCCACAGATCAGGATGTGCGGTCAGGTTGCGATACCAGGCCGGGTCGGTGGTTGCGCCGGCGGCGGATGCCACCGCAATGTAGTTGTCGCCGTAGGGAATACGCATCACCGGGTTCTTGCGGACCGCGCCGGAGCGGGCGCCGGTGGTCGTCAAGATGACCACCGGTCGGTCTTCGAGAGTGCCGCCGTCGGTGCCATCGCTCGCCTCGTAGCGCGCCACCTGTTCGGCGACCCGCTCGCTCGGGCTGGGTACGTAGGTGTCAGTCATGGTCAGTCCTTTCTAGATTCGAACGCTCAGATCGCGGTGCGTCCGCCGTCGACGGGGATCACCGCGCCGGTGATGTAGCTTGCCTTGTCGGACGCCAGGAACGCGATCACCTCGGCGATTTCCGCCGGCTGGGCGGCGCGGCCGAGCAAGGTGGTGGCGCCCAATCCGGTGATCAGCTCCTCGTCGGCGCCTCCGGTGTAGGCCGGCCCCGGCGCGACGGTGTTCACCCGCACACCCGCGGGGCTGTACTCGGCGGCCCACGCCCGGCTCATCGCCGTCAGCGCCGCCTTCGTGGCGCCGTAGGCCGCAGCTCCCGACAGCCCGACGTGGCCGGCCATGCTGTCGACGCTGACGATGCTGCCGTGACCCCGCTCGGCCATGCCGGGCGCCAGGGCCGCAACCAACTGATAGGCGCTGCGGACGTTGGCGGCGAACAGCCCGTCGAAGGTGGCCTCATCGAGCTGGTCGGTCGGTCCGAACCAGGAGAAGCCGGCGTTGTTGATCAACACGTCGACCGGGCCCACCGCGGCGGCCAGAGCGGCGGCGGCGCCCGATTCGGACAGATCGACGGCGACGAAGCGGGCCCGTCCACCGCGAGCCTCGATGGCCTTGACGGTCTCGGCGCCGCGGACGATGTCGCGGCCGTGCACGATCACCTCGAAACCCTGGTCGGCGAGCGCGAACGCGACCGCTTGGCCGATGCCCGACGTGGCTCCCGTCACCAGCGCGGCACGTTCCTGGTCGTGGGTGGTTGTCTCGGTCATGGCGACCCTCCTAGCGAGTTGATTAGACCTGTCTGTCTAGTGCCCAGAGTAGACAGACAGGTCTAATCAATACAATGAGTCAGCGGTGTGACGTCGACCACACGTTGATACAGCAAAAGCGGCTCAGCGAATGGACTGCAGCTGGCGGGGCGCATTTGGCGAGCCGGCCAAGGCAACTGCCTCGGTGAGCAGCTCAGAAAGCTGCAGCGGATACACCGTCTCGCCGGCCTCGGCCAGCCCGGCGATGTCGGCAGCGTCACACCAACGGTGCCCGTGGATGTAGCGGGTCTCCAGCTCGGTGCGTCCCACGGTGGATGGCTCGAAGCGGTCGGTGCGGTAGACGAAGAAGAATTCCTCGCTGTCGATCGCCGCACCGTTGAAGTCGAACACCGCGTCGCGCCGCCACATCGGTCCGACCATGTCGGTGGGATCGACTCGCAAACCCGTCTCCTCGGCCAATTCACGAGACGCGGCCTGCGCCAAGGACTCCCCGTCGCCGACCTGACCGCCCACGGTGAACCACCATCGCGGCGCGCCGCCGGCCCGCTCGGACGCTGCGGGGTCCGATCCGCACAGCAGCAACACCGCGCCGGTCTCGTCGAGCAACACCACCCGCGCCGACGTGCGCCGGCCGGCCGCGGGGTGATCGGCGTGGCGTAGCGCCTGCGCGCGTACGGCAATCTCGAAATAGCTTGGCAGCGCCGCTGTTCCAGCCAACCGGAACAACCGGACCAGACGCCTCTCGCGCAAGGCGAGCGTGTCGCGGACCGCGTCGTTGTGGAATTGGCGGGCCAGCACCATCCGGGCTTCGGCGTCGGCCAGCTCCGCGATCAGGCCCGCGGGCACCGCAGCCGGATCAACCAACGCCAGCGCGGCCGACAACTTGTTCTCACACGCTTCACGGGATCGCCGTGGGGCGGCTTCCGCCGCGTCGGCCCGCGCGACTAACTGCCGGGCCTCAGCATTAGCCGCAGCACCGAACGCGTCGGCCGCGACTGCGCGAGCCACCACGGCCCGGCGGGCCAGCGCGGCATCGAGGGCCTGCCAGGACAAGTCGTAGCGGACATGCAGGCGGTCCAGCCGATTGGCGCTGCGAAACCCCCAGACGCCGAATCCGAGCAGCACCAGCAGCAGGAGGACCAACGCGACGACAAGCGAAAGCGTCCACGACATCAGCTCGCCACCTGCACTTTGTTCCCGGTGACGGCGACCGTCTCGTAGACCCGCATGATCTGATTGGCCACCACCGGCCAGTCGTAGCGGCGCACCGCTTCTTCGCCGGCCGCGGCGTAGCGCTTGGCGAGCGGGTCGTTCTCCAGCACCGCGATCAGGCCCTCGGCCAGCGCAGCGCTGTCATCCACCGCCACCAGCCGCCCGGCCTGTCCGTCGCGCAGCACGCGCCGGAAAGCGTGCAGGTTGCTGGCTACCACCGGAGTACCGGCGGCCATCGCCTCGACCAGCACGATGCCGAAGCTTTCCCCGCCGAGATGCGGTGCGCAGTAGGCGTCGGCGCTGCGCAGCGCCGACGCCTTGGCAGCGTCGTCGACAAGGCCGAGGAAACGCAAGTGACCGGCTAATCCGCCGACCTTGGCCCGCAGTTCGTCTTCGTCGCCGCGGCCGACGATCAGCACCTGCAGCCCCGGAAAGCGCTCGACCAGGCTGGGCAGCGCATCGATCAGCACGGCCATCCCCTTGCGTGGCTCGTCGTAGCGGCCCAGGAACAACACCGTCTTAGCGGGCCGCGGATACCCCTCGAGCAAGGGCGCCGAGGCGATCGCGGCGACGTCGACGCCATTGGGAATCTCGACCGCGTCCGATCCCAGCGCCTCCATCTGCCAGCGTCGGGCCAAGTCGGACACCGCGATACGGCCGACGATCTTCTCCTGCATGGGCCGCAGCAGGCCCTGAACTACCGACAGTGTCAGCGATTTGGTGGTGGAGGTGTGAAAGGTGGCCACGATGGGCCCCTCGGCGATCCGTAGCGCCCACATCGACAAGCTGGGCGCATTGGGTTCATGCAGGTGTAGCACGTCGAAGTCGCCCTCGGTCAGCCAGCGCCGGACCTTGCCGTGCACAGTCGGGCTGACCTGGATACGGGCTACCGAGCCGTTGTAGGGAATCGGCACGGCCCGGCCGGCCGACACCACGTATTCGGGCAAGACGGCATCCGGCGACGCCGGCGCCAGCACGCTGACGTCCTGACCGCGAGCCCGCATTACCTCGGCAAGCTGCAGCACGTGCGACTGCACGCCGCCCGGCACGTCGAACGAGTACGGACACACCATCCCGATCCGCATCAGACTTGCCCTTGATCCCCGGGTCGCTGCGCTCCTGCCCGCCGAATCCCCAATCTGGCCCGTCGCTCGTCGGACAGGTCCGCCAGCCATTGGGGCTGGAGCATGTGCCAGTCGGCGGGATGCTCGGCGATGTTGCGCGCGAAAACGTCGGCCAGCGCTTGCGTAACGACGCCGATGTCGCCACTGGTGCAGTCCAACGGCGGGAAGAACGTGACTCGGCAGTCGTCGCCGTCGTACCAGCAATGCACGGGCAGCAGCGCCGCTCCCGTTGTGATCGCCAGCTTCGCCGAGCCGGCCGGCATCCTGGTCGGTTCGCCGAAAAAATCGACCTGGACGCCGGTGCGACTGAGATCCCGCTCGGCCATCAGACACACAAATTTGTTGTCCCGCAGCCGTTCGCTGAGCAACGGGAACGGTGGCTGCTCACCGCCGGACAGCGGGATCACCTCGAAGCCCAAGCTCTCCCGGTAGTCGATGAACCGCCGGTAGAGCGATTCGGGCTTGAGCCGTTCGGCGACGGTGGTGAATTTGCCGTAGGTCTGCGTCATCCACACCCCGGCCATATCCCAGTTCCCGCTGTGCGGCAACGCCGCCACGGCACCGCGCCCGTTGGCCAGCGCCGCATCCAGATGCTCTTGGCCGGTGACAGTTTCGGCGAGCCGCTGACCGAGCTTGTGGTGATCCATCGTCGGCAACCGGAACGCCTCGCGCCAGTAGCGAGCATAGGAGGCCAGCGACTCCCGCATCAGGCTGTCGGGCACGTCGTTCGGCGCAACCCCGACGACGCGCGCGAGGTTCTTCCGTAGCTGATCCGGTCCTCCATTGCGCGACGCGTACAGCGCTCCGGCGTCGAATGCGTTGCGTGCGGCGAATTCCGGCATGGCACGCACCGTCAGCCAGCCGGCCGCATAACCCCAGTCGGTCAGTCGACTGCCCAGCGGAAGACCGCTGATACCAGGCAGTTTCAGGCCAGCCGGAACGATCACGGCGCGCCCATCCCTGGATCGATGTGTCCTGGCTTCCCCGGCGGCGGCAGAGGATCACCCGCGCCGGTCGAGTGCCGCACGGTGTGCAACCGCTGAGCACAGGTGATCATGCTGGCCGCGGCCAGCAACCACATTGCCACCGGCAGCGCCCACGGCAACGGGAATATCGGAAGATCCGACAGCCCCGCCCCGACGAGCACGATGATCAGCCGTTCCGGCCGCTCGATGAAGCCGCCGTCACCGCGCAGCCCACTGGCTTCGGCGCGGGCCTTCGTGTAGGAGATCACCTGCGAGGTGACCAGACAGATCAACGTCGCCACCACCAGCGGCCGGCTGCCCAGACCGAAGGCCGCCCACCACGCCAGCCCGCAGAACACCGCGCCGTCGCTGATCCGGTCGCAGGTGGCATCCAGCACGGCACCAAACCTGGTGCCGCCGCCGCTTTCTCGCGCCATCGCCCCGTCGACCAGGTCGAACAGGACGAAGAATGTGATCACCACGGCGCCAACGAACAGCTTGCCGGTGGGAAACAGCGTCAAGGCCGCCAGCACCGCGGCGGCGGCGGCGATGATGGTGACCCCGTCGGCGGTGAAGCCGGCACGCAGAAACGCCCGTGCCACCGGGTTGGTGACTCGGGCCACTCCCTCGCGGGACAACAGCTTGCTCACGACTGCCTGCTCACGATTGCCTGTCCCACTCGGTGGCCAGCAGACTGCGGGTGTCGCGCAGCAACTGCGGGATCACCTTGGAATCGCCGATGATCGTGATGAAGTTGGCGTCGCCACCCCATCGCGGCACCACGTGCACGTGCAGGTGCTCGGCCAGCGAGCCGCCCGCCGACTGGCCCAGGTTGACCCCGACATTGAAACCGTGTGGGCGCGACACGTTCTTGATCACGCGAATCGCCTTCTGAATGAACGCCATCAGCTCGCTGCTTTCCGACTCGGTCAGATCCTCGAGCTCAGAAAGCCGGCGGTATGGCACCACCATCAAATGCCCCGGGTTGTACGGGTAGAGGTTGAGCACGGCGTAGACCAGTTCGCCGCGGGCCACCACCAGACCGTCTTCGTCGGACAGCTGCGGGATATCGGTGAAAGGCTGGGCCTGGTTGTCCTTGTCCTGCTTCAGCGGCCCCTCGGCCAGGTAACTCATTCGGTAGGGCGTCCACAACCGCTGCAGATGGTCGGATTCGCCGACGCCCCTGTCGACGATCGAGTCGTCCTTAGCCACGAGTGCTCACCTTGACCAAATCGGCGGTGGGAAGGTCATTTTCACGATCGGCGATCCACTGCTTGATGACGGTTACCGCCTCGTCGCGAGGAACTCCGTTGATCTGCGTGCGATCACCGAACCGGAAACTGACCGCGCCGGCCTCGACGTCGCGGTCGCCGGCCAGCAGCATGAACGGCACTCGCTGGTTGGTGTGGTTGACGATCTTCTTGGCCATCCGGTCATCGCTGGCGTCCACCTCAACCCGGATGCCGTGTGACTTCAATTGAGCGGCAACGTCTTCCAGATACGACACATGGCCGTCGGCAACCGGAATGCCGACCACCTGAACCGGAGCCAACCAGGCCGGGAACGCGCCCGCGTAGTGCTCGGTGAGGATGCCGAAAAAGCGTTCGATCGAACCGAACAGCGCGCGGTGGATCAGCACCGGACGCTGCCGCGAACCGTCGGCGGCCGTGTACTCCAGGTCGAACCGGTCCGGCATGTTGAAGTCGAGCTGAATGGTTGACATCTGCCAGCTGCGACCGAGTGCATCCTTGACCTGCACCGAGATTTTCGGGCCGTAGAACGCCGCGCCGCCGGGGTCGGGAACCAGATGCAGGCCCGAGCCTTCGGCGACCTCGCTCAGAATCGCGGTCGCTTCGTCCCACACCTCGTCGGAGCCGACGTACTTCTCCGGGTCCTTGGTGGACAATTCGAGGTAGAAGTCGTTGAGGCCGTAGTCGGCCAGCAGATCCAGCACGAAGCGCAACAGCGACGCCAGTTCGTCGCGCATCTGCTCGCGCGTGCAGTAGATGTGCGCGTCGTCCTGCGTCATACCGCGCACCCGGGTCAGGCCGTGCACGACGCCGGACTTTTCGTAGCGGTAGACGGTGCCGAACTCGAACAGCCGCAACGGAAGTTCGCGGTAGGACCGACCGCGCGACCGGTAGATCAGATGATGCATCGGGCAGTTCATCGGCTTGAGGTAGTAGTCCTGCCCCGGCTTGCGGACGGT
>Ga0302178_10001167_pt1 | contig 22555 bp, 21 predicted proteins | sample I_Palsa_E1_3_FD_198790 | JGI IMG/M metagenome (GOLD analysis project Ga0302178, IMG submission 198790) | Peat permafrost microbial communities from Stordalen Mire near Abisko, Sweden - I_Palsa_E1_3 | ecosystem: Environmental > Terrestrial > Soil > Palsa > Peat permafrost | place: Sweden... | reverse complement strand
CGCATAGGATGCCGCGGCCCAACACCTGAAACCCATTCCTGTGAGAGATCATCCGATGAAAACAGACTTCACCCGTACCGGCGAACTCAAGAACGTTGCAAGCTATCCGCAGTGGCTGCAAGACGTAGTCAAGGATTGCGAGGAAGCGAAGCGAAAGGTTGTCTATCACCCGTTGTGCAAGGCCATGAAGGACGCGACGCTCGACATGGAAAGCACGCATCGTTTTCTGATTGGCTTTTTCCCCGTCATCGAACAGTTTCCGCAATTCATGGCGTCGAACCTGATGAAAGCACGGTTCGGCCATTCGCATGGAGAAGGGATGGCACGGTCCTACCTCATCCAGAATATCCGGGTCGAGAACATGCACGCCAAGCATTGGCTGCAATGGGCAGGGGCGAGTGGCCTCGGGCTCGATGACCTGCTGTCGCAAGAGGTGCCCAGTGAGATGCATGCGCTCGCGCACTGGTGCGGGCATGTCAGCCTCACCGACGACCTGGCGGTAGCGGTGGCGGCAACGAACTACGCGGTGGAAGGTGCCACGGGTGACTTCTCGTGCTTTGTCTGCTCTGAAGAAACGTATGCGCTGACCTTTCCGGAACCGATTCGCAAGTCGGCAATGCGTTGGCTCAAGGTACACGCCCATTACGATGACGAGCACCCGTGGATGGCGTTGGATATCGTGGCCACGCTGCTGGGTACCAATCCGCCGGTGGAGTCGATCAACAAGGTCCGCGCTGCCATTCGCAAGAGCTACGACTATATGCGCATGACGCTCGATTACGCATACGGGACGCCGTCCGAACCGTTGACGGCACGTGCAGTGGAGGAAGAGCCGGTAGCGGCCTGAGCGAGCCCGGTTTGGAATGTTAAATGGCGGTGCCTGCTATCGGATAACAGGCGCCGCTATTTTTTTGAATTGGGCTGAAATTCGTTGCGACTTATGTGCGAGTAACCGGCATGTCGCCGGTGTCTGGATGTGCATTGTTTTGAAGGCGAGTACCTGCAGTGCTCAAGCGCCTTTCTGCTCGCGTGACTCGGCGCCTGATGTCAGCGTCGTCGGTGCCTTGCTGAACAGCGCTACCAGCAGCCCAGCCAGCGGCACGCAAAAAACAAGTGCTGTTGTCATCAGGCTGTTTGCCGAGCCCTGCGTGAACAGCGGCAGGACGATCGCGACCGCCGGCCCCAAGGGCAGCATGACAAGGAGGTACGCACTCCAGCTCAGACCCCTCTTGCCTGCAATCGCAGCGACTATTGCTGCGCAGACGCCGTACAGCACGAAGCCCGTCATGGGTTGCATCGTCTTCCCCGGTTTTACGATTTAGCCAAAGTGTATCGGCGCCGAATTCGGGGACCAACGAGAAAACCTCCAGATGTGTGCGCTACATCACAACCATAAGCAGGCTGCTGAAACGGGGTGCGTCAGCGCACATAAAACAGCACCGTAACGGGGCTTGAAAGGCCGTTATGGTCATGTTTCTTTAACGGAATGCTGTTGGGTTCTTACTTGCCCTCACGGCTGCTTACGCGCTTTCTTGCCGATTACGCTTTCTTGCCGATTACGCGTTCGTGTCGAATTGGGTTCGTCTCATCGCGTTGCATCGGTCAAGGGACAGCAGAACCATGGTTGCGCTCAGGAACAGGTCCGGGCGCCGTTAGCAACCAGTTGCCACATGACTAGCGTGTCGGGCCCCGCATGCGCGTCTGCCGTGCGTTGCGCGACCCGCAAGCCGATGCCTTGGGCGAAGCGTGTCAGCAAGAATGCGCTCGCGTGCGTCGTCAATCCCGCTATCGTGTTTCCAGGTGAACTGGCCAGAGGTATCAGGCGTTCAAACCACAGCACGCCAAGATCGCTTCCTAGCGGCACGACGCGTGCGCCCATCGCGCGCGATCTGACAGCAAAAGCGCGGCTGTCCGCCACGTGTTCGTCGAAGACGATGGTGAGCGCGTGGCCAAGCGCTACTTGGTCGCTTGATAGCGTCGGCGACCACAGCATCGTCTGCGCGGGCCATGACGTGCGCATGCATGTGACCGCCAGCGAAGCGGTCGCAAGGAACTCACGCCGCCCGGTTTTCATCAGTCACGCTCCTTGGTCTTCTTGGGCCAGATACCTTGTTTTCCCGGCGACAGGATGCCGTTCGGATCAAGCGCTTCCTTGATGCTCTCGCTCATGCGCATTAACGCATGAGCGTTGAAATCATATTGGGATGCGGCGAGATCCATGAAGGCGAGGTGAGTTCTGTATTGACCATAACCCGCCGCGCCGAAGTCGTTGATCAACGTCTTGAGCAGCTCACTTGCGTCGCGCGCTTGCGCCGGATCGTCACGATTAAAGATTGCCGCAAAGATGTGATGCATGCTGCGCGGACCGGCTGTGAAACCGCCGTAGTAGTCGAAGCCATAATGCGCGGCCCGCTCCCTGATCATTCTATATTGCCGGACCGCGTCGCGTCCAAGCGGCGCACAGACGGGCGAAAAATCGATGTGCGCGCCGGAGCCGCCGCGCCAGTTCAGCAAGTTGAATGCGTCGAGATTGGGAATGCCGACCTGGCTGCGATCCCCGCCGCCTTTGGGTTCAACGTTGGCATGGGTATAGGGTGATTCCGTCAACTCGGCGTCGGCGATGGATGAGAAGCGCTGATGTATCACATCTCGGCGCGCATTCACCAGCGCTTGCGGGCCATACAGGCAGAAGCGAAGATTCCAGCGGCCTATGCCGAGCTTGCGTGTCATGGTCTCCATGGCCGGCTCAGGTATTGCACCCGGGCCGTCGTACCATTGCTTGCGTGTCGACACGCCGGCGGCCCAACGGACCGCACTTTCGATGACCGCGTTGCTTTGTATCGTGTCATCGAATTTCAGGGGACGCAGCGTCTCTACAATGCTCTCAAGATCGGCGTCGTGCCGGAACTTATAGTTGCACAGCATGTAGCCTTCGGGCTTCGGCATCAACCAGATGCCGAGCTTGGTGACAATGCCAAAATTCGACTGCATGAACATGGCGTCGTAGGAAGGACCAAAACCTGCCTTGAACACCTGCCAGTCCTGATTGCCGTTCATTGCGCCCATGCCGGTACGTACGATCTCGCCGTTCGCGAGCATCACTTCCATCCCGCATTGCATGGCCGCGTGATCCCCGTATGGGGTCGTGCCGAAGCCGCGCTCCAGTGTATTGCCGACCACGCTACCCCAGCCGGCAGCCGGCGGATCAAGCCACAACCCGATGCTTCGCGCTTGAAGTGCCTGATAAAGGTCGTAGTAGCTGACACCCGGTTCGACGAGCGCATAACCGAGCGTCTCATTGATCTCAATGATGCGGTTCATGCGCTGCAAGTCCAGCACGACAGATCCTTTAAGCCGGGGCGCCGCGCCGCCGTAAGCAAAGTTGCGTCCGGTCGATACACTCCACAAAGGGACGCCGAAGCGGTTCGCCACGCCGAGCACGGCGCGAAGCTGCTCGACATTCGACACCATCACAATGGCCGACGCTTCATAAGTGTGTGCGTCGCCGGGCGCGAACGGATCAAGATACGGCTCTGCCGCACCGTCTCCAACGAGTACGGCGTTTTGGCCCACGATCGTCCGGAATGCCGCGAGCGCCTGCTGGAACTCAGGCTCCGGCATTCCGGGGGGACGCGGTGGATCACTCATATTCCGGGCATCCGGAACACGTTGATCGACGCGATGCTTTCAATCGCCTTCAACCCCGTTAACTCGTCAATACCCTGTCAATATCCGCCGCTACTGGAGCTCCCGCTCGATCCTGAGGCTGCGCCTGAACCGTCGGTTTGGCATCCGGCAAGCGAGACAGCGAGCGACACGGTCAGGATAGCCAGCAACGTCGATGCAATGCGTTTGAAGTTCATTTGGTTTCCCCATTAATTGTGGACAAGCGCGCACTCACCGCCAGCGCGATGTGTGGCACCCATGAACTAAACGAACCGAAGCGGCAAATTATTCCCTGACTTTTTGACATCGTCAGTTCGTAGCGCTGATGCACGCATGAAGTTCGCTTTAATGACCAGGCCCGTCAGGACGGATTCATCGGGAGATCGAGCGAGCGCTTGCCGCCGGGATCGTTAGGCGCGAAGGCTGGCGTGCCACGCCTTTGCCCCGCTAACAAGCTGCTCAATCGAGCCACCTGTCGAGCAACTGTCCGCACGGTTTTTTTACTGCGAAATGCGAGTACGCCCCAGCGCGAACTGGCAATCTGCGCGCTCCACGCCCCAGTAATGTTATTGCGGCTCCAATAAGCCTTGAAGCGTTCTGCACCCACGCCGAAATCTACATTCAGATGTCGATCGAAGGCCCATTTGATGACGTGTTCGACGACGATTGAACCGGGACCGAACCTGGCAAACCGGGCGTCGAAACTGGCGATCAGGCCGTCGACGCAGGTTGTGCCCACACCCACCACCGTGGCCGCGACCGGCTCGCCATCAAGGGTGACCACGAACAGACGGCCCATGGCGCGTCCATTCGCCGGGCAGAGGAGGTTGACGAGAAAGTCGCGGTAGTGCGACGAGCTAAGCCACTCGCCTCTCTTTCCGACCCGATCACCCCAAGCGCGTTTGCGCGCCAGGATCCAGTCGACGAGCGCCGCGTTCTCGCTGGCGTTGCCGGGCTCCGTCAGGCGCACTGCAAGCTCACCTTCCTTCGACAAGCGGCGTTCGAGTGCACCGGGCTTTTTTCCGCTCATCGTGCCCAGCGTCTTGCAGAACGTGTCCCATTCGGTTTCCTCGCGGAGCTTCGCAAACGCGGCGACGGTGCGCGCAGCGATCATCACGTGGCGTTCGCGCGAGGCGACCGCGTGCAGTTCGGAGCCTTCATCCACGTACTGCAGCTTGATGAAATCGGCACCGCAACGCTTCAGCGCCGTCTGCCACGCGCCCGCAATCAGAGCCGGGGTGGCGGGGCTATTGGTGACGAGCACTCTGGTGTAATCGCCGGCTTCGGGGCTCAGGGGGCAGAGATAAGTCCACAGGAGCCGCCGGTACGTCACAAGCGGCCAGACCATGACAAGTTGCCCTTTCTCGCGATGCACGATGCAGCAAAGGTGTCTGCCACGCGGCTTGGCGACATGCTGCCAGGCCAGCCAGCATACGCTGAACGACTGGCCATATTGACCGTGCGCGCTCGACCAGAGATCGTCCCATTCGTGCTGTAAAGCCCGAAAACCATCCTCGTCGCTCACGATCTCAAACTGACAATCTGCCTGGTTCATAGTCTCTCGGGTAATAAACGCCGCTGTCCGGCGTCGCCCTGCGGGCTCGCGCGGTCGGTCTGGCGAGTAACAAGTGGTTGGAAGTCGAGCGAAGGGCGGAGCACCCATTGATAAGGTCGATGGTGCCGGTTGCGGGAATGACGCGATGTTCGGCAGCACACAATCGTATGAGGAAATAACTTGGTGGCGTGGGGTGGGGACCAAGGCAGCAAGCGCGCTTGGAAGTTCATGGGCGAAATAGGTAGGTGATAGGTCGGCATTTTTTGAACGTCACTTGACGGCAAAACTTAGTTTAGAAATTTCAAAACTAATTGTTTTGTTTTCAGGATTTTTTACCGCCTACGCTGTATGCGACATTGCTTTCACAAGAACGGCGCGGTGCCGATCCCACGATCAAGACTCTGCCAATGCAACTGGACATCTTTCGCTCCCTCTGGGGCCATCGCGGCGACCGGCGCAGTATTTTCAGCGACGTTCGCGAGGCGGGCCTGGCCGGTATAGAAGCCCGCCTGCCGCTGTCGGCGGACGAACGCACTGCGCTGCTGCGGGACCTGAAGGAACATGAGCTTGACTACATCGCGATTGTCTTCACCGACAACGCGGTGTTGCCCGACCAGCGCGCCACGCCCGCGCAACATCTGGAAGACCTGGATCGCAAGCTTGGATCGGCCGCGGACTTGTCGCCGCGCTTTATCAACGTGCTGGCCGGCAATGACCGTTGGCCGCTTGCGCAGCAGGTCGAGTTCTTCGGCAATGCGCTTGAGCTCGCACGGAAACACCAGCAGTTTTGCAGTTTCGAAACGCATAGAGCGCGATCCCTGTATAGCCCGTGGGTGACGCTGGATGTGATCCGGCAGGTGCCTGACTTGCGGTTCACCAGCGACATCAGTCATTGGGTCGTCGTATGCGAGCGCCTGCTCGATGACACCGAGGACGACCTCACGCCGTTCATTGAACGTGTGCATCACATCCAGGCGCGCGTGGGTTATGACCAGGGTCCGCAAGTGCCGCATCCCGCCGCCGCCGAATATTCATTGCCGCTCGCTTTTCATCAGGACCATTGGGCTGCCGTCTGGCGCTCGCAAGCGGCGCGCGGCTACCAGAGCACGACCCTCACACCTGAGTTCGGACGGGACGGCTACCTGCACCATCTGCCGTTCACCGATGTTCCGGTCGCCGATCTGTCCCAGCTCAACGAGTGGATGGTGCACGCGGAGCGCCAGCATTTCAGCCAGATCAATTTCAGCGAGATCAATTTCAGCCAGATCACGGACCCGCACTGATCCAGAGGAGCAATACGCGATGCAAGCGAACCACGCCGACGAAGCTGCGCCGGAAAAAAATTTCACATCGATTCCGGTGATCGACATCTCCGGCTTGTTCAGCGACAAGCTGGCCGATCGCCAGTCGGTCGCCACCGAACTTGGGCGAGCCGCCCGCAACGTCGGGTTCCTTTATATCTCCGGTCACGGCATAGAATCCGCGGTCATCAACGGTCTGAGACAGGCGGCCAAGGACTATTTCGCGCAGCCGATCGAAAAAAAGATGGAGCACTACATAGGCACGTCCGATACCCACAAGGGATTCGTGCCCGAGGGTGAAGAGGTCTACGCAAAGGGTAAGCCCGACCATAAGGAGGCGTTCGACGTCGGCTTCGAAGTTCCCGCCGACGACCCCCTGGTGCTCGCCGGCACTCCGTTGCTTGGACCGAACCACTGGCCTGCGCTCGACGGTTTCAAGCCCGCGGTGCAACGCTACTACCAGCAGGTGTTCGCGCTTGGGCGTGTGCTGTTCCATGGCTTCGCGCTGGCCTTGGGGCTGCCTGAGGACCACTTCGATGAGCTGGTCACACGACCGCCCTCGAAGCTGCGCCTGATTCATTATCCGTTCGACGGTGCCGCGCAAGATGCACCCGGCATCGGCGCGCATACCGACTATGAGTGCTTCACGATCCTGCAAGCCGACGCACCCGGTCTCGAGGTGATGAACGGCCTTGGCGAATGGATCGATACACCGCCGCTGCCGGGGACGTTCGTCGTGAACATTGGCGACATGCTGGAAGTGATGACCTCCGGCGCATTTGTTGCAACGGCTCACCGCGTACGCACCGTGCGCGAGGAGCGCTACTCGTTCCCGCTGTTCTACGCATGCGATTACCACACGCTCATCAAACCGCTGCCGGCCTTTGCGAAGGCGGGCGACGAGTACGAGGAGATCGCGATTGGCGAACACATGTATGGGCAGGCGCTGCAAACCTATACCTACCTGCGCCAGCGCGTGGCGCAAGGACGCGCGACGCTGCCCTCGCGTGCTCGCAAACCGTCCAGTTTCGGGCACCTGAAAAAGGCTGGACAGCCGGGCTGATCTCCGGCTGGGCGACTGAGCAAGTTCATCAACACATCAACCCTTCTTCGAGCGGAGTCACACGATGATTTTCAAGCCGGACACCAAGCGCTTCCTGATCGCAGCCGCGACTGCCGCCTTCGCCGGCGCATATGCCATGACCGGTGCGTTTGCACAGACGCCGGCTAATGCCGTTACGCTTGCTCCCGGCCAGTTCAAGGTCGGCATGGAAATCACCTACCCGCCGTTCGAGTCCTACGATGGCGACAAGGTGGTCGGCTCCGATCCCGATTTTTCACGGGCGCTCGCCAAGCAATTCGGCGCTAACGCGAGCTTCGTCGACACGCGTTTCTCCGGTCTTATCCTCGGCTTGAACGCACGTCATTACGACGCGGTCATCTCCGGCATGTATGTCACGCCCGAGCGCGTCGCGCAGGCCCAGGCGATTCCTTACGCGCAGACCTCGGCGGCGATCATGGTGGCCGCCAACAGCACGATCAAACCCAAGACACCCGAAGAACTGTGCGGACTGCATGTGGGCCTCGAACAGGGGACGACGTGGGTAGCGAAGTTGCAGGCGTTGTCGAAGGATTACTGCAAGGCGAACGGCAAGGGCGAGATCACGGTCAGCGAGTATCCGTCGGCGCCGGAAGTGTTGCAGGCGCTGCTTTCGAATAACGTGCAGGCACAAATGGAGATTGCCGGGGCGGCTCATGCGCTCGCCGCCAAATCGTCGGGCCGGGTAGTGGTGGTGCAATCGCCGGAACTGATCTATCCGCAGACGCTGGGTATCTATGTGAGAAAGGATGACACGGCGCTCTACGACACCCTCACCAAGGCATTCGACGCGTTGAAGAAAAACGGCGAGTACGAGGCCATGCTCAAGAAATACAACCTGTCCTTGCCGCCCGCCAAATCGTCCTGATCCTTGGGTGATACCTGATCCGAGCACCGCGCACCGCGTCTAGCGAGAGGCACTCATGCACTACGATTTCCCCTACCTGCTGTCGCTATTCGCGTTGCCGGCCTTCTGGCAGGCCTGCGTGACCGTCGTGGAACTCAGCGCGCTTTCGTGGCTGACAGGCCTGGTGCTGGGCTTTCTGCTTGCGTCGGCGAAGCTGTCCCGTGCGCGCTGGCTTTCAATGCCCGCCGCTGTATACATCTGGTTTTTTCGAAGCGTTCCGCTGCTGGTCCTGGTGGTGTTCGTCTACAACTTGCCGCAGCTTTTTCCCGCTAGCGGCGTGGCGTTATCGCATCCGTTCTTCTCCGGTTTCGTTGCTTTGGCGCTCACGGAAACCGCTTATATGGCCGAGATTCACCGCGGTGGATTGTTATCCGTGGCTAGAGGACAGCATGAGGCGGGCGCGGCGCTAGGCATCCGTCCGATCGGCCTGCAGCGGTTGATCGTCATTCCGCAGGCGCTTCGCATTGCGTTGCCGACGCTGATCAACGAGTTCATCACCTGCGTGAAACTGACGTCGCTGATTTCGGTGATATCGCTGAGCGAGTTGCTGTTGGTCGGGCAGAGGCTGTATTCGCAGAACTTCCTGGTGATGGAAACCTTGTCGGCTATCGCCATCTATTACGTGCTGATAGTCACCGTCTTTGGCTGGTTGCTGCAGTATGTCGAGCGTCGGCTTGATCTTTCGAAGCGCAAGCCGGAGACGCTTGCGGCCGAGCAAATAGCAGCGCTGCGCACGCGGCTTGTACCTGTTGCGCCGGTTGCGTTGGCTAATGCCCAGCCGGACGGCAAGGGTGCGCCGCATGCGTTGGTGCTGAAGAACCTGCATAAGCGTTACGGTGAACATGAGGTGCTCAAGGGCATTGATCTGGAGGTCAAGGCAGGGGAAGTGATCGCGGTGATCGGACCGTCAGGTTCGGGGAAGACTTCATTGATTCGCACGATCAACGCGCTTGAGCCTATTGATCAGGGCGAGATCATCCTGTTCGGCAAGGCTTTCATTTCCGCCGCTGACAAAGCGAATATCCGGCGTGTACGCGTTGGCGTGCGGCAGATTGGCATGGTGTTCCAGAGCTTCAATCTATTTCCGCACCGGACCATCCTGGAGAATGTAACGCTCGCGCCGCATTATCACGGGTGTGGCAGGCGGGCGGATGTGACTGCGCGGTCGCTGGCGTTGCTCGACAAGGTGGGTCTGCTTGCGCACGCGTACAAGTATCCGCATCAGCTTTCGGGAGGGCAGCAGCAGCGCGTGGCGATCGCGCGGGCGCTTGCGATGGACCCCGCCATCATGCTGTTTGACGAGCCAACGTCGGCGCTGGATCCGGAGCTGGTCGGCGATGTGCTCAACGTGATTGGCGAGCTTGCCAAGGAAGGGATGACGATGATTATCGTTACTCATGAGATGGACTTTGCGATGTCGATTTCCGAGCGCATCGTGTTCATGGAGAATGGTGTAATCGAGCTCGATGCGGCACCCGATGCGATAAGGCATCAGGATGGCGCTGAACGGGTGCGGCGGTTTATTGGCGTGACAAGAGAAGGGACGCAAGTGGAGCGGGGCGTTTCGGTCGCACTGGGTTCTTAAGCGAACGCGAACCGCTAGCGCCCAAGATGCCCCTTCAGCGTATCGCGGAATTTCTGGATCAACGGTTCCTTCGAACGCCCACGCCTGACGATCAACGCAAACGGCGCCTGATAGCCGAACCCTGCCGGTGCGAGAGCGCGCAATCGGCCCTTGTCGACCCAGGCTTGCGCGTAATGCTCGGGCAGGAAGCCGATAAACGCGCCGGACAAGATGAGGATCAGTTGCCCTTCCATGCTGTCCACCGTCGCTTCGCTGCGCTTGAACCCATGTCGCGCCAGCTCTGTCTGACTCCAGTACGCGCGTCCGACCATTCGCTGCTGGCTGATCGTTTCCTGCGGGATGTGATGCTCATTGAAAAGTGGATGGCTGTCGCTGCAATACAGCCAATGCTGCTCGCGATAAAGCGAATGGTAGATCAGCCCGTTCATGCGCAACTGAAACGCGCCGATCGCCAGGTCAAGGCGGTTTCCCAGCACACTAAGCTGCAATTCATAAGGGCTTTGCACATGCAAATGCAAATGCAGCGCGGGATGCTCGCGCGTAAATGCACCAATGATGTCGGAGAGCGGCAACGCTTTATCGCTGACCGTGGAATCCAGTACCCCAAGTTTGATACTGCCGCGCAATTCTCCGCGCAGTCCGGCGGCGTAACGCTCGAAACCGTCAACCTCACCAAGCAGCCGCAACGCTTCCTGATGAAACTCCTCGCCCTTGGGCGTCAGACTAAAACCGCCGCGACCGCGATGACACAGCACCACGCCCACCAGCGATTCCAACTGACTCATGTAGGTGCTGATAGCCGACGTGGAAAGATTCAGTTCCTGCTGCGCCGCGGCAAAACCCTGGTGTCGGATCACGCAGGTAAAAATGCGCAGCAGTCGAGCGTCAGGCAAGACAGTGGCCACATCGGACTCCATCGAATACGGTAAATGCCGGCAAGCGAACTGCCCGATGCAAGGGCGACGAAGCACTACCCCCGGCCCGGACGTGCCGATACTTTAGAAATAACTGAACTAAATATTTCGCACCAGCACTTTGTCGGTGCACCGATGAGCGCCAGAATTCAATACAGACAGTTCGACGAATGAATGTGAGGACGAGCCATGGAAAAGATCTTTCACCAGCCACTCGGCGGAAATGAAATGCCGCGCTTTGGCGGCATTGCCACCATGATGCGCTTGCCGCATCTCACTTCGGCTGCTGGCCTGGACGCTGCGTTTATCGGCGTCCCGCTGGACATTGGCGCGTCCTTGCGTGCCGGTACCCGATTCGGCCCGCGGGGGATTCGCGCCGAGTCCGTCATGATCCGGCCTTACAACATGGCGACCGGCGCCGCTCCGTTCGACTCGCTTTCGGTAGCCGATATTGGCGACGTGGCCATCAACACCTTCAATCTGCTGGACGCGGTGCGGATCATTGAAGAGTCGTATGACCGCATCGTCGAGCAAGATGTGGTGCCGCTGACCCTCGGCGGCGATCACACCATTACACTGCCGATCCTGCGTGCGTTGCATCGCAAGCACGGCAAGATCGGCCTCGTCCATGTCGATGCTCACGCCGATGTCAATGACCACATGTTCGGCGAGAAGATCGCCCACGGCACGACCTTCCGGCGGGCGGTGGAGGAGGGCTTGCTCGATTGCGAGCGTGTGGTACAAATTGGATTGCGTGCCCAGGGTTATACCGCCGACGACTTCAACTGGAGCCGCCGGCAAGGCTTTCGCGTGGTGCAGGCGGAAGAGTGCTGGCACAAGTCGCTTGATCCGCTGATGGCCGAAGTCCGGGCCAAGGTGGCGGGCGGTCCGGTGTACCTGAGCTTTGACATCGACGGTATCGATCCAGCGTGGGCGCCCGGTACGGGCACGCCCGAGATTGGCGGGCTGACGACGATTCAAGGCATCGAGATCATCCGTGGTTGTCATGGGCTGGATCTGATCGGATGCGATCTGGTCGAAGTGTCGCCACCCTACGATACGAGCGGGAACACGTCGCTGCTGGGAGCGAACCTGCTTTATGAAATGCTGTGCGTGCTACCGGGCGTGAAACGTCGCTAAGCTTCGTATTCAGGCTTCGTTGTCACGCCTCAAGCCGCATCATCAGGAGGAGGGAGCAGATCATGGAAACGACTACTACGCCCATCGTGGCGGCCGAACAAAAGGTGCGCGAGGATCTGGCGGCGTTGTATCGGCTGATGGCGCATTTCCGCATGACGGACATGATCGACACGCACATTACCGCGCGTTTGCCGGGTCCGAAACCCGCGTTCCTGATCAACCGATACGGCGTGTTGTTTCACGAGATGCGCGCCTCGGACCTTGTAAAGATCGACTACGAGGGCAAGGTGATCGACGAGCGTGCACGCGATACGCCCGAGCTCTTTATCGTCAACGAGGCCGGTTTTACGATCCACTCGGCGGTTCATATGGCGCGCGAGGACATTGCTTTCGTCGTGCATACGCATACGGCGGCGGGAACCGCCGTGTCGGCGCAAGAGCAAGGGCTTTTGCCTATCAGCCAGCATGCGCTGAAGTTCTACGGCAAGCTGGGTTACCACGACTATGAAGGCATTGCGCTTGACCTGGGCGAGCGTGAGCGCCTGGTCGCCGATCTCGGTCCGCACAAGGCGATGATCCTGCGCAACCACGGCCTGCTCGCTGGCGGCGCGAGCGCTGCGCACGCGTTTCACGAGATCTACTTTCTCGAGCGCGCTTGCCAGGCGCAGGTGCAGGCGCTGGCCGCAGGCGTGCCATTGCGGATACCGCCAGAGCATGTTCGCGAACTCACCGCGCGGCAGTTCGACTCGGAAGGTGCGGACGCCATCATCGCACTGGCATGGCAAGCGGCGCTGCGCCTGATAGCCGACAACCTTCCCGACTATCGGTCTTGACCCGTGACCCGGCTGCATGATTCTCACGTCGTGCACCGGGCGATCGATTGTCAAGCCACTCCCCAAGCCACTCCCCACGCCACTCATGACCAAGCTCGTACTCATTAGCCGAGACTACGACATGTCGGCGCTTGCGCCCGTGATCGTCGCAGCGGCCCCCGAACTGCAGGTCCATTCGTTCGGCGCGCCCAACACCGGCGATGCGCAAGTCGCCGTGTGCTGGAATCCACCGGCGGGCGCGTTGCGCTCGCTGCCTGAGCTCCGGCTGGTGCACGCCATTGCTGCTGGCGTTGACAACATCTTGTGCGATCCCCAACTGCCCGCCGTGCCAATATGCCGCGTGGTCGATCCGTATCAGGCGCGCGCCATGAGCGAATTTGTCATGTGGGGTGCCCTGCATTTTCATCGACAGTTCGATCAGGTGCTTGCCAACCAGCGAGCCGGACTATGGCAGGTGCCGGCGCAAAAACTCGCAAGCGATTGCACCATCGGCGTGATGGGGCTCGGCGAAATCGGCGCGCGGGTTGCCGCCGACCTGCTGCATGCAGGTTTCACGGTAAAGGGCTGGGCGCGTAGTGACAGGACGCTGCCGGGTATCCAGTCATTCAGCAGCCGGGACGCGTTGCCGGCATTCCTGTCGGGTGTCGATATCCTCGTGTGCCTGCTGCCGCTGACCAGCGAGACACGCGGTTTGTTGAACGCCGATCTGCTGAGGCAATTGAACCCGGGCGCGAAACTGATTCATGTCGGCCGGGGTGAACATCTGGTGATGGACGCATTGCTCGCGGCATTGTCCAACGGCCACATGGACGGCGCGATCGTCGATGTTTTTCCCAACGAGCCTTTGTCGCCCGATGATCCGCTCTGGCGCCATCCCAAGCTCATCGTTACGCCGCACATGGCGGCAATCGCAAGCCTCGAAACCATTGGCTCCCAGATCGCTGAGAACGTGCGGCGCCTGATGCGTGGCGAGCCGCTTAACAACCAGGTGGACGTCGGTCAGCGGCAGTGAAAGTCAACTAAGACGTTTCCAGCTGCGAACGCCACCACGTCCGGCGTGGTCGCTCACTTCCACAACGCGCAACGCGATATGGCTTTGGACCCGAACGCCTGCTCGCCGGGTATGGTCGCGGTGATCGTGTAGAAATCCCATGGCTCCTTGGACTCCGAGGGTTTCTTTACCTGCATCAGGTACATGTCGTGAATCATGGTGCCGTCGGGCCGGATATAACCCTTGGCGTACATGTCGTCGATCTTCATCTTGTGCAGTTGCTCCATCACTTTCGTGCTGTCGGTCGAACCCGCCGCCTGCACCGCCTTCAGGTAGGTCGTCGCGGCCGAATAGTCCGCAGCCTGCAAGCTGGTCGGCATCTTCTTCATCTTGGCGAAGTAGCGCTGCGCCCATTTGCGCGTCTCGGCATCCTTGTTCCAGTACCAGCTATCGGTCGCGAGAAGACCCTGGGCGGTCTCGAGTCCGATGCTGTGGATGTCGGTGAGAAAGATCAGCAGAGCGGCGATCTTCATTGACTTGGTCAGGCCGAATTCCTTCGCGGCCTTGATCGAGTTGATCGCGTCGCCGCCCGCGTTTGCAAGGCCCAGGACCTGTGCCTTCGACGCTTGCGCCTGCAACAGGAACGACGAGAAATCCGATGCCGATAACGGATGCCGCACCGCGCCGAGCACCTGCCCGCCATTCGCCTTCACGACATCCGACGTGTTCTTTTCCAGTGCCTTTCCAAAGGCATAGTCGGCGGTGAGGAAGTACCAGGTCTTGCCGCCTTGCTTCGTCACGGCCAGGCCAGTGCCGTTCGCGAGCGCGACGGTGTCATAGGCGTAGTGGACCGTGTAAGGCGTGCATTGCTCGTTGGTCAGCGCATCTGCACCGGCGCCCACGTTGATGTACGGAATCTTCTTTTCAGCGGCAATCTGGTTCGTCGCGAGCGCGGTGGCCGAATTCGTGCCGCCGATGATCCCGTTGACGCCGTCGCGGTCGATCCACTCGCGCGCTTTCGATGCCGCAATGTCCGCCTTGTTCTGGTGATCGCCATACAGCAGTTCGATGGGCTTGCCGTTCACCTTGCCACCGAAGTCGTCGATCGCCATGCGGATGGCTTCGAGACCTCCCTGGCCATCGGAGTCGGAGTAGAGCCCTGAAAGGTCTGTAATGAAGCCGAGCTTGACTGAGTCGGTTGCGGCGTGCGCCGCGCTCGCGGTGAAGCTCAGGATGGCTGCCGAGACGAGGCCGCACGCAGAGCGTCGGGCGAGTATGTTGTTCATTGCCGTCTCCATCGGTTTTTATGGGCGGCGCGAAGGCCACCGTGTATCGCTGTGTATCGCTTTGAATTCTCGATATGCTCGAAGAGCAGCTCGTGCGAGCAATCCGTCAGGATCGAAAATATCCGCTTGGCACGAATGAAGTCAAGGCTTACAGCACTGAGGTCGCGGCGCTACTCGACGTCTTCATCATCCGGGGTGGCCGTTTCATGAGCCATCGCGGTGTTTGCGAGCATCGTTGCCTCCACCGGTGACGCTTGCCTGCGCTCGCTATAGCGATCAGTCAGATAAGACGAACGATCGCGCACAAGCAAGGTGAACTTGACCAACTCCTCCATGACATCCACTACGCGGTCGTAATACGCCGAGGGTTTCATGCGGCCGCTGCCATCGAACTCCTTGAATGCCATGGCGACCGATGACTGGTTCGGAACCGTTACCATCCGCATCCATCGGCCGAGGACGCGCAACGCGTTCACGGTATTGAAAGACTGGGATCCGCCGCTTACCTGCATGACCGCGAGCGTGCGGCCTTGCGTCGGCCGCACTGCGCCGATTTCCAGCGGAATCCAGTCGATCTGGTTCTTGAATACCGAGGTCAGCGTTCCATGCCGTTCAGGGCTGCACCAGACTTGTCCTTCCGACCACGTGGACAAAGCGCGAAGCTCTGCTACTTTAGGATGATCCGGGGGGACGCTATCGGTAATCGGCAGGCCGTGAGGATCGAAGACTTTTGTCTCGGCACCAAGATGGTTGAGGATGCGTTCGGCCTCGAGGGTCAGGAGGCGGCTGTATGACGAGGGGCGCAGCGAACCATACAGCAGCAGAATCCGCGGCGCATGGGTTGCAACCGACTGGGGCGCCAGCTTTTCGACGCTCGGAATGTCGATGTGGCCCTGGCTGATATTAGGCATTCCTGATGACATTAGCGAACCCGGTTGCCTTTTCCATCTATGACAATCTCACCGTCTTCCTTGCTGAACGGTCCTTTCTGCGCTTCCGGCAGGATCTCCAGAAGCAGTTCGGATGGCCTGCATAAACGCGTGCCTGCGGGCGTCACCACGAACGGACGATTGATGAGGACAGGGTGCGCGAGCATGGCGTCCAGCAACTGTTCGTCCGTTAGCGTCGCATCGGCAAGACCGAGTTCCGCGAACAGCTTCTCTTTCTCCCTGATCGCTTGCCGGACGCTCAGCCCCGCATCCTCGATCATTTTAGAAAGCGTGTCGCGGCTGGGCGGCGTCTTCAGGTACTCGATCACTTCCGGTTCAACGCCCGCATTGCGGATCAGCGCCAGGGTATTGCGCGACGTGCCGCAAGCGGGGTTATGGTAAATCGTGATGGCCATGTCATGAGTCTCCATGAATCGTTAAAAAGGGGCGTGCGCGTTTATCAACGCCGTTCAGCGGGAGCGTTTCGATACCGTGCTCGCCGAACACGTGCCGCCTTCGCAACAGTTTTCGGTAAGGAAGCCAATGAGCCCGCTCATGGCGCCGAAGTTCGCCGAGTAGAAAATGAAGCGCCCATCCTGGCGCGCATCGACCAGCCCGGCGTGTGAAAGGTCTTTCAGATGAAACGAAAGACTCGATGGCGATACGCCGAGTTGCTGAGCAATGTCACCGGCCGCCAGACCCTCGGGTCCCGCTACGACCAGCGCCCGAAAGATTGCCAGCCGCGACTCGTGCGCGAGCGCGCCCAACGCGCGGACAACAGTGTTTGAGTTCATTCGGTAAAGCGTACAACAAACGCTTTTACATTTCAATAAATATTGAAATGTAAGCTGGTGCAGTTCAAGCATTCGCTCAAGTGACGCCGGAGTTTGCCGTTAAAGGGTATGGGCCGAATGACGCAGTCGGCCTCGGTTGCGTTCGCAGTCATCGACGCGCGCTGCCGCTTGGATATCGATGTGAGATTTGAAAAGTGAGACGACATGTTTTCGACGATTAAAGGCCGCCTAGGCATTGCCATGGCGCTTCTGGGTCTGTTGCTGATCGTGATCGGCGGGCTGGGGCTGTGGGGAATGAGCCGCGGTAACGACACGACTCGCGGCCTCTTCATGAACCAGATGCCTAGCGCCGTCGCGGCCGGCAACGCGGAAATGTTCACTGCCCGTGAGCGGCTCAGCTTCGATCGTGCGGCCTTGCTGGTTGGCAAGCCCAGCGCGGAAACAGCCATTGGGCGCGGGGCATTGATGCGCACGCGTGCCGACAAGGAGTGGGCGACCTACGCCGCGCTGCCCCAGGGTCCGGGTGAACACAAACTGGCCGAGGACTTCGAAGCCAAGCGCCTTGCACTCCAGAAGCTGATGGACGACGGTTACGCCAATATCAGGGCGAACGACGCCGACAAGATCGTCGCTTCCGCGGAAGCCATGCAGGTTGCGTTCAACGAGTTGGCCACGTTCGGCGAAGCGCTTCGCAAGTATCAATTCGACTCTGCCAAGAGCGACTACGACAACTCGCAGGAATCATTCGGCGACTTCCGTCTTGTCAGCATTGCTGCGATTCTGATCGGTCTCGCCGCGGCCATGTTCTCGTGGCTGTCGCTGCGTCGTTCGATCGGGCGTCCGCTCGAACAAGCGCTGGCGCAATTCGATGCAATCGCCGCCGGGGATCTGCGCCGCGAGCTGATCGTCACCTCGCGCGACGAGATGGGCCAACTGCTGTCGGGTCTCGCGAAGATGCAGGCGAGCCTCGTCAGCACGGTACGCACGGTGCGCTCGGGCAGTGAATCGATTGCGTCGGCGACCAAGCAGATTGCGGCGGGCAATATCGATTTGTCGTCGCGTACTGAAGAGCAGGCTTCGGCGTTGCAGCAAACGGCATCGAGCATGGACGAGTTGACCGGCACCGTGAAGCAGAACGCGGAAAACGCGCGTCAGGCGAGCTCGTTGGCCGCTAACGCGTCGGACATTGCGAACAAGGGCAGCACGGTTGTTTCGCAGGTTGTCACCACCATGGGCGACATCAACCACAGTTCGACGAAGATTGCGGACATCATCACGATCATCGAAGGCATCGCGTTCCAGACCAACATCCTCGCGCTGAACGCAGCGGTGGAAGCAGCGCGCGCCGGTGAACAAGGACGGGGTTTCGCGGTCGTGGCGGCAGAAGTTCGCAGCCTCGCACAACGCTCGTCGGCGGCCGCGAAGGAGATCAAGGAACTGATCAACACGTCGGTCTCGCGCGTCCAGACGGGCACGACGCTGGTGGGCGATGCAGGCCGCACCATGTCGGAGATCATCGGCGCGGTGCAGCGTGTGACGGACATCATGGGCGAGATCGCGGCAGCGTCCGAAGAGCAGAGCAGCGGCATTGATCAAGTGGCGCGCGCGGTCACGCAAATGGATGAAGTGACTCAGCAAAATGCGGCGCTGGTGGAAGAAGCCGCGGCCGCGGCGCAATCGCTGGAGGATCAGGCGGGCGCGTTGAAGGCGGCAGTCGCGGTGTTCCAGCTGGACGACCGAGGTCTGGAAGTCAGCAAGTCGGCGCTCAGTGTGAAACCGGCGCGTGCTGCGGCGCATCGTGCGTTGGCGGTGCCGAGCAAACGTGCGATCGCTGTGAGTTCGAGTTCGAAGCTGAGCCCGGTTGCAGTGGCCGCACGGCTCAAGACACCGGCGCTGATCAAAGAGAAGTCGAAGCCCGTAGCATTGGCCGGTGCTGCCGATTGGGAGGCGTTTTAACCAGTGGTTTGATCTAGCCGGCGGTCCAAGGGAGGCGATGGATCTTCGCGTCTCCCGGCCGCGACAGGTTCGCGATTCTATCCACCACGAACGCAGATGCAAGGGGACGGGCCGAGCTTTTTGCCGCCGCTTTGCAACCACCATGGCACGCTCACTTCGCGGGAAATGCTGACGGATCCATTCGTTTCATGCGCCGTCTCTCGAGGAAGGTCCATAGCGTCAACCCGCCATACGTCGCGTATCGAAGAATAGTAGAAACGCCGGCGATCCATGCTGCATTTGCCCACTCGATATTAAGAAACAACCGCACGACATTCTCGGCCGTCAGACCCAGTCCCCACACAAGTGTCATCTTTCGAATGACCGCTACGAGGTCAGGATTGTCGCGCCACCATTGCTCGAACTGAGTTGTTCCTCCGTCTTGCTCGCGGGCTACGGTCGAGCGCCCGAGATAAAACACGAGCGGCCGCGGAAAAGCGAGTGAAATCAAAAACGCGATGCCGATCAAACCGGAGATGACGGGTTCTTCAAAAAGGCGTGTACGCGGATTGTCGATATACGATGAAACCGCCAGTGAGAATAACGTGCCGACCAGTACGATCGCACTCAGCGCATCAAAGTGGCGCAAGCGTAAAAGGTCCCAGGTCATCCAGGCTATCAGCGGCAGCGTGGAGGCGGCTAATGCTCCGAGGTGGCCCCACTGCGGATACGCAAGGTGATAGGCGAGCCACGGAAAGAGCACGTTGACGCAGATCGCGGATAAATATCGAGCCCGATTGTTCATACGAATCGCTTGATCGCCGAAGTTCAGCACTGCCGGATTGCCGGCGCGGGACGAGCAAAAATACCACGGCGCGTTTCAGGTGTCTCAAGTGCCTCAGGCGTTGCATGCGTCTGTTCGTCCGCGCTGCAAACACGGTGGCCGTCAACGAAACGATAGGAACGCCCGAAAACTTCGGCGCACCCCTATCGAGGTTGAAACAACGCGTGCTCCCGAGTTCCTAGCGCTGCTTGAGCGTTGCAGCATCAAAGCATCGAAACGCAAGGCTGATGCGCGCTCCGTCAACACCGCTCATCTTCGGTATGCCGTGATTATGCGTAAATTGCGATGCGTAACTCATCACGATCACACTGCCCGCATGCAGGTCCACGTTGAGCGTGCGGCCCTTGCCCGACTTCGCGCGAATGGTCATGCGACGGGTCGCGCCCAGTGAAAGGATTGCGATTGGCGCTTTCTGCACCAACCCCTGCGTCTTGTCGTTATGGGGCGCAACGCTGTCGTTGCCATCGCGATACAGATTCAAGCCGACGCTGTTGAACTGCGCGCCGGCAATCGCGCCCACTTGTACCGCTGCCTCCATCAGAGGCTCCGGCAAGTCTGGCGCGTCCAGCGAAAAGTGCGCCATCAGCCGGGGCACATCGACCTCGCGTTCGTACATCAGGCGGCGCTGATTGCCCCACGTCACTTGGCCAAGCGCCAGCGCAAACCACGCGTGCGCAGTGGCTTGCGGGACCACGTCGGGCAGGTAACGAATCCCGCTTTCGGCGTCTTGCACAAGGTCGAGCGGCACCGCATCGAACAGATCGCTTTGAAACACGACGATTCCTTTCCTGGCTTTTCCTGGCTTTTGCCAGCTAATCCGCCGCGAACGGCAATTCACCCTGAACCGATTGCGGCTCGGCGACTTCCGATCCCGCCGGCAGCAACGCCGTCACGCGTACACCGAGCAAACGCAGTCGCCGCTCGAGCGGCACGCGCTTCAGGCACTCAGTCGCGGCGCGCCGGATCTCCGTTGCATCGGCCGTTGGAAACGGGACCGTCAGGTCACGCGTGACTGTGCTGAAGTCGTTGTAGCGCAGCTTGATGCCGACCGTGCGGCCCTCGTACCCCTTGCGCCGGAGGTCGTCTGCCACGCGGGTACACAGGTCGGTAAATGTCGCCGAAAGTTCTGCGCGATCGTGGCGTGCATGCAGGTCTCGCTCGAAGGTGGTTTCGCGGCTCATCGACTTCGGCTCGGAGCTGACCACAACGGGCCGTTCGTCGAATCCCTGCGCCACTTCGAGGAGCCATGCCGAGTAGGTCCGGCCAAAGCGGGCCTGCAGTATCTCGGGGTCCGCGCGCGCCAGGTCACCGACGATCTCAATGCCGATAGCCGCCAGTTTTTCATTCGCCTTCGGCCCGATGCCGTTCACCTTGCGTACGGGCAGCGGCCAGATTCGCAAGGGTACGTCGGCAGGGGTGAGGATGGTCAGGCCGTCGGGCTTATCCAGTTCCGAGCCGATCTTCGCCAGCAGCTTGTTCGGTGCGACGCTGATCGAACACGACAGGGCGGTCGCGTCGCGCACGGCCTGCTTGATGCGTGCAGCGGTCTCGGCGGGGTCTCCCGGCAGGTCGGTCAGGTCGATGTAGATTTCATCGATACCGCGGTTCTCGATCTGCGTGGTGAACGTGGCCACTGCCTCCTTGAAGAGGCGTGAGTAATGCCGGTACGAATCGAAGTCAGTGGGCAGCAGGATGGCGTCGGGCGCGAGCTGTGCGGCTTTCATCATGCCCATGGCGGAAAACACACCGAGCGCGCGTGCTTCGTAGGTCGAGGTGGTGACAACGCCGCGGCCCGCGTACTCGCGTAGGCGCTTGAAGCGCCGGGTGCCGTCCGCCAGTGTTTCGGGCGTGGCGTTCCTGCCGCCGCCGATCACGACCGGCTGGCCGCGCAATTCGGGGTAGCGCAGCAGTTCAACGGACGCATAAAAGGCGTCCATGTCCAGATGCGCAATGTGCCGCGTGGCCGTCACCGCTGCGCTCCGGCACGTAAGCGGCTCAACGCGATTGCTGGGTAAGAACCGAATGTGCCGGCATTTCCGCTGGAATCGGACATGACCTGAATAGCTGTATGGATGTACAGTATTTTACATCAAAAGTGCGGGGAGCAATACGGCGGGGAGAGCAATGAGTTGGACGGGGGGCACTGAAAATCAAGGACTTGCCAATAAATTCGGTCACGCGCCAGATCACGCGGGACGGAATAAGTTGGACTTGTCGGAGTGTGAGAGCAGCCCGTGTTGCGTCGGTTGCGAAAGGCTGCATGCGGCCAGGTCCGATCAGTCAACCGGCGCAGGAGTCGGACATTCGAAGGTCCGCTGCACGCAGCTAAGCGCGTTCAGTCCATGATTTTGTTCGTCAGGTCAATTGCCGCTATTGATGCCTTGGCGCTCGCCTGGCGGACGACAGTTGCTAGTCGCGCGAGGACGTAGGGTTGACCGTATCAAGGTGACCAATAGGGGCATCAACAAAAGCGCGGACCTTTCCCGACATGCTGCGGCGTATCGGATACAGCGCGTGAAGCTCGATGGGTTCGCGTCTCAATGAGGTAAGTACCCGCACTAACGTGCCTGCCTGCGACTTCCACATATTCAGTTCGACCCAACTGATTGACTATTGTTGTTAGATTCGTCGCTAGCTTCAGCTTTAAAGTTCGGAGGCGCGCGCCAGTGCAAGCGTGTCGATGTACTCCCGAAGGTTCGTCACTTTGCCATTTCGAACGGTAATGGCGAAGACCCAATCGTCCTCGAATGTCCTATCGTGGCTTTGACTATGCCCG
>Ga0302178_10001166_pt1 | contig 22558 bp, 17 predicted proteins | sample I_Palsa_E1_3_FD_198790 | JGI IMG/M metagenome (GOLD analysis project Ga0302178, IMG submission 198790) | Peat permafrost microbial communities from Stordalen Mire near Abisko, Sweden - I_Palsa_E1_3 | ecosystem: Environmental > Terrestrial > Soil > Palsa > Peat permafrost | place: Sweden... | reverse complement strand
GGGCGAATTAGCACGGTTCACTGCGGAATTGGAGTTTGAGCTCGACGGCTTTCAGCGCCGGGCGTGTGCGGCGCTGGAGGGCGGCCACGGAGTTCTGGTGTGCGCGCCGACCGGAGCCGGCAAGACCGTCGTCGGCGAATTCGCGGTGCACTTGGCGCTGGTGTCCGGCGGGAAATGCTTCTACACCACGCCGTTGAAGGCGCTGAGCAACCAGAAACACAACGATTTCGTGGCGCGTTACGGCAAGGATCAGATCGGCCTGCTCACCGGCGACATGTCGGTGAATGCCGACGCCCCGGTGGTGGTGATGACCACCGAGGTGCTGCGCAACATGCTGTATGCGGATTCTCCTGCGCTGCGCGGACTTTCCTATGTGGTGATGGACGAGGTGCACTTCCTCGCCGACCGGATGCGCGGTGCGGTGTGGGAGGAGGTCATCCTGCATCTGCCCGACGACGTGCGCCTGGTCAGCTTGTCGGCGACGGTGAGTAACGCCGAAGAGTTCGGCGGCTGGATCCAGACCGTGCGTGGCGATACCTCGGTGGTGGTCGACGACCACCGGCCCGTCCCGCTGTGGCAGCACATGCTGGTCGGCAAGCGAATTTTCGATCTGTTCGAATACGACGCGCACGGGCCGGGGGAGCGGCAGCAGTCGATCGTCGACCCGAACCTGTTGCGCCACATTGCCCATCGCCGCGAGGCCGATCGGCTTTCGGACTGGCATGCCCCGCGCCGCCAAGGGGGTCGGGGAGGTTCGGGACGCCCGGGCCGGTCGGGTTTCTACCGGCCGCCGTCGCGGCCTGATGTGATCCGCATGCTGGACGACGACGGCCTGTTGCCGGCGATCACCTTCGTGTTCTCCCGGGTCGGCTGCGATGCCGCGGTGGGCCAATGCCTGCGCTCGTCGCTGCGGCTGACCACCGAAGAGGACCGGGCCAAGATCGCCGAGGTCATCGACCACCGCTGCGGCGACCTCGACGACGCCGACCTTGATGTGCTCGGCTATTACGAGTGGCGCGAGGCGCTGCTGCGCGGCATCGCCGCCCACCACGCCGGGTTGCTGCCGGTGTTCCGGCACACCGTCGAGGAGTTGTTCGCCGCCGGGCTGATCCGGGCCGTTTTCGCCACCGAGACACTGGCACTCGGCATCAACATGCCCGCCCGCACCGTGGTGCTGGAACGATTGGTGAAATTCAACGGTGAGCAACACCTCCCGCTGACACCCGGCGAGTACACCCAGCTCACCGGGCGGGCCGGCCGCCGCGGCATCGATGTCGAGGGCCACGCCGTGGTGCTCTGGAATCCCGGTGAAGACACCAGCGCACCGGCCGAGGTCGCGGGCCTGGCCTCGACCCGTACCTTCCCGCTGCGCAGCTCGTTCGCCCCGTCGTACAACATGACGATCAACCTGGTGAACCGCGTGGGCCCGGAGCAGGCGCATCGGCTGCTGGAGCAGTCGTTCGCGCAGTACCAGGCCGACCGATCGGTGGTGAGCCTGGTCCGCGGCGTCGAGCGCGGGCAGCACATGCTCGACGAGGTCGCCGCCGAGCTCGGTGGACACGATGCTCCCGTCCTCGAATACGCCCGGTTGCGCGATCAGATCAGTCAGCAGGAGCGTGCCCAGGCCCGCGCGTCGCGACTGCAACGTCGCCAGGCGGTCAACGACGCGCTGGCCGGGCTGCGGCGCGGCGACATCATCACGATCACCCACGGCCGGCGCGGCGGACTGGCCGTCGTGTTGGAAGCGGCTCGCGACAGCGCCGACCCGCGACCGTTGGTGTTGACCGAAAACCGTTGGGCCGGAAGGATTTCCTCAGCTGACTATTCCGGCGAGTCGGCGCCGGTCGGGTCGATGACATTGCCCAAGCGGGTCGAACACCGGCAACCCCGGGTCCGTCGCGACTTGGCGTCGGCGCTGCGTTCGGCGGCCGCTGGATTGTCGACTACGGCTGAGCGCCGAGGCATGCGCACGGAGGGCCGCGATGGCGACCCCGAGCTGGCGTCGTTGCGCGAAAAGATGCGTCTCCATCCGGTTCACCGCGAAACCGACCGGGAAACCCGGGTCCGGGTCGCCGAACGCTACCTGCGAATGGAACGCGACAACGCCGCGCTGCAGAAGAAAGTCGCCGCCGCCACCAACTCGCTGGCCCGCACGTTCGACCGGATCGTGGGACTGCTGACCGAGCGCGGCTTCATCGAGCTCACCGATGGCACGCCCACGGTGACCGACGACGGCCGGCTGCTGGCCCGGATCTACAGCGAGAGCGATCTTCTGGTCGCCGAGTGTCTGCGCAGTGACGCATGGACGGGACTCAAGGATGCGGAGTTGGCTGCCGTGCTCTCGGCGGTGCTCTACGAAACGCGAGGCGCTGACGGCCCCGGCGCGCCGCGCAACGAGCAGATGCCGACCGCACAATTGCGGCAAGCGCTGACTCGCACGCGGCGGTTGTCCGCGGAGCTGCGCGCCGACGAGCATCGACATCGCATCACGCTGAGCCGCGAGCCCGACGACGGGTTCGTCGCGGCCATCTACCGCTGGGCCAGCAGTGGCGACCTCGTCACCGCGCTGGCAGCCTCCGATAACGAGGGCACCGGTTCGCCCCTGTCGCCGGGGGATTTCGTGCGCTGGTGCCGGCAGGTGCTTGACCTGCTGGACCAGGTCCGCAATGCCGCCCCTCAGCCGGAGCTGCGGGTCACCGCGAAACGGGCGATCGACGCTATTCGGCGCGGCGTCGTAGCAGTTGACGCCGGGTAGGCTGTGCCGAAGCTACGGTTGCACACGACGACCGACGCGAGGACTGCAAGCAGCACTGAGAGGACTGACACACGATGAGCGGACCGCAGGGACCCGACCCGACGCAGCAGTGGCAGCCGACGCAGGCTGAAGGTCCGCAATCCGGCGAGGACCACACCCAGCACGCGTCACCCTGGCAGCAATCCTCCGGTGACCAGGGCTGGCAGGCCTCGGGCGGAGAGCATCAGACCTGGCAGGCACCCGCGTACACGCCCACTGAATACGGGCAGTACCAGCAGCCGCCCACGCCGTACTACCCGCCGTCCCAGTCCTATCCGCAGGGTTACCCGCAGCAGGACCAGTACGGCGGCCAGACCGCCGCTTACCCGCAGCAGCCGGGCCAATACGGCCAGCCCCAGCCGGGCCAGTACGGTCAGCCTGGTCAGTACGGTCAGGCGGGTCAGTACGGGCAACCCGGCCAGTACCCGCAACCCGGTCAGTACGGCCAGTACCCGGGTGCCTACGGCCAGCCGCCGGCTGGCCCGAAGCGTTCGAAGGCAATGCTCGGCTCGGTGCTCGGCGTGCTTGCCGCCGTCGCCATCGCGGTGATCTTGGTGCTGGGCTTCTGGGCGCCGGGGTTCTTCGTGACCACCAAGCTGGACGTCAGCAAAGCCAATGCCGGCGTGCAGCAGATCCTGACCGATAGCACCAACGGCTACGGCGCGAAGAACGTCAAAGACGTCAAGTGCAACAACGGTCAGAATCCGACCGTCAAAAAGGGCGCCAGCTTCGACTGCGACGTCAGCATCGACGGCACCAAACGTTCGGTGACGGCGACCTTCCAGGACAACAAGGGCACCTACGAGGTGGGTCGGCCCAAGTAACGCCGTCTCAGGGCAGCGCGTCGAGCGCCTTCTGTAGCCGCGCGATCGACGACCCGACGCCCAATCGGGTCGCGAGTTCAGCGACCCGCGCCGGGTCGGCCGCCACCAGCGGCACAGCGTCGGTGGCCGTCGATAATGTGACCGGCGCATCGGTGGCCACCCGCACGACCGATCCGGCGACTTCGATGTAGTCGGTGGCCGCCCGCAGCTTGGCCCGAACGCCTTTGGCCAGTGACGATTTCGGATCGTCGACGGCGGCCAGGATTGCTGCCAGTGAGCCGTGCTGCGCCAAAAGCGTGGCTGCGGTCTTCTCGCCGACACCTGGAACGCCCGGCAGCCCGTCGGACGGATCGCCGCGCAGCAGCGCCAGCTCGGCGTAGCCTTCGCCGGCCCGATCGGCCGGTACGCCGTAGCGGTCGGCGATCTCAATGGGTCCCATCAGCGTCGCGTTGGTCAGGCCGCGTCCGAGGTACAGCACCCGTATCTCGACCGGCTCGTCGCGGACCACCTGCAGCAAGTCGCGGTCGCCGCTGACGACCACGACCGGGTCGCGACGCTCTTGGGCGGCCAGTGTGCCGATCACGTCGTCGGCTTCGAAACCCTCGGCGCCACCGGTGCAGATGCCGAACGCGCCGAGGAGCTCTGCGATCATCTCGACCTGCGGCGACAAATCGTCGGGAACCTCCTCGACATCGGCTTGCCCGCCCGGGTTTTCCTCTTCGACCCGATGGGCCTTGTACGACGGGATGCGATCGACCCGGAATTGGGGGCGCCAGTCCAGGTCCAGACAGACCACCAACCGGTGGGGTTTGTGTCGGGTGATCACCGTGGCCACCGAGTCCACGAAGCCGCGCACCGCGTTGACCGGTCGGCCGTCGGGCGACGTGATCGAGGAGGGGACGCCGAAGAACGACCGAAACCACATGCTGGCGCCGTCGAGCAGCAGCAGCGGTGCGGACATGCCCGTCATCCTGCCAGCCGCACGGTTAGCCTGACTGTCATGGGTTCTGACCGCTTCGACGCAGAGGTTTATCGCCGCCGGGTGGCGGCAGCGACGGCCGCCACCGCCAAGGCGGGCCTGGCCGGTCTGGTGATCACCCCGGGCTATGACCTGCGGTACCTGATCGGCTCGCGCGCGCAGACCTTCGAGCGCCTCACCGCGCTGGTGCTACCGGTCTCCGGTGAACCGACCATCGTTGTGCCACGGCTGGAGTTGGCGTCGCTGAAGCAGTCCGCGGTCACCGATCTCGGCCTGGTAGTGCGGGATTGGGTCGACGGCGACGACCCCTACCAGCTGGTCGCCGCCGCGATGGGTGGGGCTCCGGCGGCCACGGCTGTCACCGATTCGATGCCGGCGCTGCACCTGTTGCCGCTGGCCGATGTCCTTGGCGTGCTCCCGGTGTTGGCCACCGATGTGTTGCGTGAACTGCGGATGGTCAAGGACGCAGCCGAGGTCGACGCGCTGCGCAAGGCGGGCGCGGCGATCGACCGGGTGCACGCCCGGGTGCCGGAATTCCTGGTGCCCGGTCGGACCGAGGCCGACGTCGCCGCTGATATCGCCGAAGCCATTGTTGCCGAAGGACATTCAGAAGTCGCGTTCGTCATCGTCGGCTCCGGTCCGCATGGCGCGGACCCGCACCACGAATACTCGGATCGTGAAATTCACGCCGGTGACATCGTCGTCGTCGATATCGGCGGCGCCTACGAGCCCGGCTACAACTCCGACTCGACCCGCACCTACAGCATCGGTGAGCCCAGTCCTGAGGTCGCACAACAGTATTCAGTGCTGCAGCAAGCGCAACGGGCGGCGGTCGAGGCGGTGCGCCCCGGCGTTACCGCCGAGCAGATCGACGCCGCCGCCCGCGACGTGCTGGCCGAAGCCGGGCTCGCCGACTACTTCGTGCACCGCACCGGCCACGGCATCGGATTGTCAGTGCACGAGGAGCCGTACATCGTCGCCGGCAACGATCTGCCGCTGCGGGCGGGCATGGCGTTCTCCGTCGAGCCCGGGATCTATTTCCCGGGCCGGTGGGGTGCTCGCATCGAAGACATCGTGGTGGTGGCCGAGGACGGCGCCCAGCCGGTCAACCACCGTCCACACGAACTAATCGTGGTACCCGTTTAGGTACCGTCAAGGCAGGCGCTGAACGCCGCCGGAGTATTAGGCTCGTGCGATGACCGATCACGACCGCGCCGCCGCCCGCCGAGAGATCACCAACGCACTGATGAACGCGCTGGAACGTCGTCATGAAGTGCTGGACCTGATCGTGAAGGCCGACGACCGGCCGTCGGCGGTCGACGGCATCGTCGAACTGCTGGGCACCTCACGGCTGGGCGCCGAAGCGGTGATCGGCATGTCGTTCGATCAGCTGACGAAGGCTTCGCGTAAGAAGATCGTCGCCGAGCTCGAGGACCTGAACAACATCTTGAGCTTCACCTTCAAAGACCGGCCGGCCAGCGCGGGTGAAACCTTGGCGCTTCGCGCCTTTTCCGGCAAGTCCGATCGCGATATCTTCGCCGCCCGCACCGAGGAGGTCGGCGCCAAGGGCGACGGCTCCGGCGCCCCGGCCGCTGGCCTGGACGATGAAATCCATTCGGCCCAGGACCGATTCGAGGCCGAAGAGGCCGCCTGGTTCGTCGCGGTCGACGGTGACGAGAAGGTCGGCATGGTGTTCGGCGAGCTCGAGGGACACGAAGTGCACGTCCGCATCTGGATTCACCCGGACTACCGTCATCGGGGCTACGGCACGGCAGCGCTGGCCAAATCTCGGCCGGAGATGGCGGCCTACTTCCCGGCGGTGCCGTTGGTGATTCGCGCGCCCGGCGCGACGCTCGTCTAGGGGCTAGTCGGCGTTGCGGGCCAACAGATCCGAGGACCCCAGCACCCGCTCAACATGCACCTCAATGACGACCCGTCGCGGGTTCTCTCGCGGCGTGCGGTAACGCTGGGCGTAGCGCAGCTCCGCGTCACGCACAGCGTCGGTCTCACCGTTGACGCTGGCCTGACCTTCCAGTGACAGCCAGCGGGCGCCGTCGACCTGACTGAGCACGGCGACCCCACCGCGCTCGGCGTTGACCGCTTTCTGCGAGCCACCGGTCGTGATCACCCGGGCGATGTGCGTCTTGGGGTCGAAGGTGAACCCCACCGCCACCACATGGGGCGAATTGTCGGGGCGCAGAGTGGTCAGCATTGCGAGATGGCGCTCGGTCAGAAACGCCAGCGCGTCGTTGGTCAGCCGGGCCGTCGAGTTCGCCATCACCGCTCACGCTAGCGCAGGTGATAATCGCAGCCGTGGATGACACGGGCGCACATACGGTGCTGATTCTCGGCGGCCGCAGCGAAATCGGCACCGAGCTCGCGGTGCGACTCGCTCCCGGTGCGTCCGTCGTGCTGGCGGCGCGAAACGCCGACCGGCTTGGCGAACAGACCGCGGCGATACTCGCCGCCGGCGCGGTGGCGGTGTCCACCCGCGAATTCGACGCTGACGACGTCGAATCGCACGGCCCGTTGGTGGCGTCGATCATCGCCGAACACGGCCCGATCGACACCGCGGTGCTGGCCTTCGGAATCCTCGGTGACCAGGGCCGCGCCGAGATCGACGCCGCGCATGCGGTGGCCGTCGTGCACACCGACTACGTCGCGCAGGTCAGTCTGCTCACCCATCTGGCCGCCGCGATGCGGCAGGCCGGCCGGGGAGCGCTGGTGGTGTTCTCCTCGATCGCCGGCGCGCGGGTGCGCCGGGCCAACTATGTGTACGGCTCGGCGAAGGCGGGCCTGGACGGGTTCGCCGGCGGGCTGGCCGACGCGCTGCACGGCACCGGCGTGCGGCTGCTGATCGTGCGGCCCGGCTTTGTCATCGGCCGGATGACGGAAGGTATGACGCCGGCACCGCTGTCCAGCACGCCGCCGCAGGTGGCCGCGGCGACGGCGCGTGCGCTGGCCAAGGGCCGCCGGACGGTTTGGATCCCGTGGGCGTTGGGGCCCGCGTCGGCGGTGATGCGACTGCTGCCGCAGTTCGTCTGGCGCCGGATGCCGCGCTGAGAGCGGCGGACCAGCAGCGTAAGGCCGCCGCATAAGCCATCGATAAGCCGAGGCCATCGGGGTAATCTTCAGGCCAGCGAAAGGGCCGGGTGGTTGCGATGACGCACAAGCGGTCGTTGAGGGTCGCGATAATCGGCGCCGGAATGTCGGGCATCTGCATGGCGGTCAAGCTGCAAGACGCCGGCATCGACTCGTTCACGATTTTCGAAAAGGCCGACGATGTCGGAGGCACCTGGCGCGACAACACGTACCCGGGTCTTACCTGTGATGTCCCGTCGCGCTACTACTCATACTCATTTCGGCCAAACCCGAATTGGTCGCACTGGCTGCCGCCGGGTCCGGAGATACAGGCCTATTTCCAGCAGGTGGCCGACGAACGTGGCATCCGTTCGCACATCCGGTTCGGTACCAACGTGACCGCGGCCCGGTATGACGATGGAAAGTGGCGGCTTACCACGCCCAACGGCGACGAGACATTCGACGTCCTCGTCACCGCGACCGGAGTCTTGCGGGTACCTCGTTATCCGGACATCCCCGGACGGGACACGTTCGCCGGTCCGGCGTTCCATTCATCGCGATGGGATCACTCGGTCTCCCTGCCGGACAAGCGGATTGGCATGATCGGGACCGGCTCAACCGGTGTGCAGATCACCGCGGCACTCGGCGGCAAGGTGCGCGGGCTGAAGGTCTTTCAGCGCACCGCCCAGTGGATCTACCCATTGCCTAACGTGCGTTACTCAAAACTGACTCAGGCAACGTTGTCCCGGTGGCCGCACTGAATGCTCTGCCTTACCGCTTCTGGGGATGGTACTTGAGGCAAGTGCTCGGCCGAGCGCCCATCCGCCCGGGGTGGCAGCGCCGTCTGGCCCAGGCCAAGTGTCGATGGAACTTGCGGCTGTCGGTGCGCGACCCGGACTTGCGGGCGAAACTTACCCCTGCGTACCAGCCAATGTGCAAGCGGCAGGTCATGGCCGGGCATTTCTACCGGTCCGTGCAGCAGCCCGGCGTCAAGGTCATCACTGATCCGATCGACCACATCGAACCCCGCGGTGTCGTCACCGCTGATGGCGAGCTGCACGAACTCGACCTGCTGGTCTACGCCACTGGCTTTGACGCGCGGGCCTACGTGCGCCCGCTGGAGGTCATCGGGGAAGGTGGGCGGACTTTGGATGAGGCTTGGGCTGACGGTCCGAAGGCGTACCGGTCCATCGCGGTGCCAGGGTTTCCCAACTTGTTCATGCTGATGGGCCCGCACTCGCCGATCGGAAATCAATCTCTGGTGCCGGTTGCCGAGGACCAGGCCGACTATGCGATGTGGTGGATCAACCAGCTTCGCGAGGGTGTCGTCCACGCTGCCGCACCAACCGAAGCCGCGACCAAGGAATACAACGAGAGCATGAAAGCCGCAATGCCGCAGACGATCTGGGTCACCGGCTGCAGCAGCTGGTATCTCGGCAAGGATGGGCTCCCCGAGCTCTTCCCCTGGACACCGGAGACGCACCGCGAGCTGCTACGCCAACCCGAGCTTGCTCACTTTGAGGTGCGCACCGCGTGAGAATCAGGAGGTACCTGTGCGCCGCGCATAGGCGGTCCGCTTGTCGACATCGACCTCGCTGGTGAAGACGCGGCCCGTGCCCAATGCGCGTCCTATGGCCTCAGACACGCGCTGCGGCAAGTGCCGCTGGGTCGACACGACGACCCCGAACGAACGGGGAACGAACACACGCGGTTTCGGTTTGACGATCACTCCGGCGACCGCTCGGGCGACGTCCTCCGGTTCGACATTCTTGAAGCCCCTCGCGTGGCCGGCGCCGGCAATCATGTCGGTATTGACCAAAACCGGCAGAATGGCCGAGAAGTGCACACCGCTGCCACGGTTTTCCATTCGTACGGCGTCGGTGTAGGCGAGCACGGCATGCTTTGTGGCGCAATAGGTTGCGGTGCCCTCGACCGGCAGCAAGCTGCCCACTGACGCGATGTTGATGACGTGACCGTGACCGCGCGGCAACATCTGTTGGGCAGCCAGCTTGGTGCCGAGGATCACGCCGAATATATTGACGTCGAGCACCCGCTCGGTGACGGCGTCGGCCTCGTCAACCGCGCTCCCGACCGCGATAACCCCGGCGTTGTTCACCAATACGTCGACAGTCCCGAGCCGCTCTTCGACGGTGTCGAGAAAATCGCTGAAGGATCGTCGATCCGTCACGTCGAGTCGACGGCTAATCTCGAGACCCAACCCCTTGCTTGCTTCCTTGACGGCCGATCTGTCGATGTCGCCGATCGCGACTTTCGCGCCCAGACTGTGCAGAACGGTCGCCGTAGCCAGGCCGATCCCGCGCGCACCACCAGTGATGGCAACGACCTTGTCTGCAACAGAGGCACGTTTCATTTCCTTGATGCTCCTCCTTGTTTCGGATTGAAGCTAGGCGCCTCGAGGCCTCTAGACTGGCCCGGTGACTCCGAGCTTCGCAGACGTCGCCAAGGCGCAGTATGTCCTGCTGACCACGTTCACCAAGGACGGTCGGCCCAAGCCCACCCCGATCTGGGCGGCCAACGACGGCAATCGCCTGCTGATGATCACCCAGGGAAAGTCGTGGAAGGTCAAGCGAATTCGCAACACGCCGCGCGTCACCCTGGCGATCTGCGACATGCAGGGACACCCGAAAAGTGAGGCCATCGATGCGACCGCGGCCATTCTGGACGCGTCGCAGACCGGTCTTGTCTATGACGCGATCGGCCGCGAGTACGGCATTGTCGGGAAGGTGTTCAACCTGTTCAGCAAGCTGCGCGGCGGCATGAAGAACAACGTCGGCCTGGAAGTACGCCCAGCCTGAATCAGCCGCCCAGGTGTTCGCCGAAGAACGAGAAGACGCGCGCCCACGCATCTTCGGTGGCGGCGTGGTTGTAGCCGAATCCGGCGATGCGCACTAGCGGCTGGGCGGGAAGCTTGTTGGCGAAGCTGTGTCCGACCTTCGGATAGGACTTCACGTCGTTGGCGATGCCCTTGTGGTCCAGAACCCGCTGCAGCTTCTCGGGTGCCCCTCTGCCGGTCAGGTCCCGACCGCCGAAGCTGGCGACGATCGGGCATGCCCCGTCCAGCGTTTCGCTGAGCTCGCGGGGCAGTGGCACGCCGTAAAACGGCGCAGAAGCATCGAAACCCTTGGGCGACATGACAAGTGCGAATTGCCCGCCCATGCAGAACCCGGCGATGCCGACGTGGCCGGTGCATTCCGGCAGGGTTTTGAGGTGGTCGCGGGCAGCCAGCACATCGTCCAGCGACCGTCCGCGTTTGGTGAGCAGCTCGCGCATCACCTTGGTGATGCATCGCGCCCAGCCGCCGCGGGCGAACAGATTCGGCGTCAGCGCGACGTACCCGGCCGCAGCAACACGGCTGTTGATCGATTCTTTGTCCGGTCCGTAGCCGAGCGCGTCATGAATCACCACCACGCCAGGCCAGGGGCCCTGGCCGTCGGGGATGTCGAGCAGGGCGTCGATCGGGCCGGCCGGGGTGTCGATCTCGATTGTCGTCACGAGGCCATCTAACCGTGCGACGACAGCCTGCGGAACTCCGGCAACCGTCCGCGACGTTGCCATCTCATGGTGTCGCGACTGTTTCTGGTCTACGTGATCGCCGAGCTCGCCGTCGTGGTGGCGCTGGCGTCGACGATCGGGCTCGGGTGGACGTTATTGCTGCTGCTGGTCGCGTTCGCCGCGGGGCTGGCGCTGGCAGGCTCGCAACTCAAACTCCAGCTCACGCGGCTGCGATCCGGGTTGAGCGCTGACCAGCCGCGACTGGCCGCCGACACCACGGCGGTCGCAGTGGGAACGCTGCTGATGGTGGTGCCAGGCCTGGTGACCAGCGCCGCGGGGCTGCTGCTGTTGCTGCCGCCGACCCGCGCTGCCGCGCGCCCGGTGCTGGCGGCGATGGCTGTCCGCGGCATTGGTCGCCGGTTCCCGCTGATCACCGTCGCGACCGTCGGGGCCGATCGATTCGACCACCGAGCGCGGCCCGACTACATCGACGGCGAGGTCATCAACGTCACCGAGGTCGACCCGCCGGCTCTACCGCTGCGGCCTGAGTAACCCCTCCACCAACCCCGTAGGTTTTGCGGCGTGACTAACGTCTCGACCACTCTGCTGGTCAACGGCCGGGTGCACAGCCCGACCCATCCCGACGCCTCCGCGATGGCGGTGCGCGACGGCACCGTGATGTGGCTGGGCAGTGACGACGTTGCTCGAGAAGAGTTCGCCGGCGCGGACGTCATCGATCTCGAAGGTGGCTTCGTCGCCCCGGCCTTCGTCGACAGCCACATCCACCTCACCGCGACCGGGCTGACCCTCACCGGTCTCGACCTGCGGGCCTCGACATCGCGATCGCACTGCCTGCAACTGATCGCCGACTACGCGGCGGCGCACCCGGGCCAGCCGCTGTGGGGTCACGGCTGGGACGAGTCGTCGTGGCCGCAGGACGCGGCGCCAACCACCGCAGAGCTCGATGCGGTGCTCGGCAATCGGCCCGCCTACCTGGCGCGCGTCGACGTCCATTCGGCGCTGGCGTCGAGCGGTCTGCGGCAGCGCGCCGAAGGGCTGGCGTCGGCGTCCGGTTTCGACGAACAGCGACCGCTGGTCGGCGACGCCCACCATGCCGTCCGCTCCGCCGCGCGTGGTCTGTTGACTGACGGCCAGCGAGCCGACGCTCGGCTGGCCGCGCTGGACGCCCTGACCGCGCATGGGATCGTCGCCGCGCACGAATGCGCCGGCCCGCAGATCGGCGGGCTGGAGGACTGGCTCGAACTGCGGGCGCTGAGCTCCCACGGCGTCGAGGTGATCGGTTACTGGGGTGAGGCGGTGACCAGCCCGGCTCAGGCGCGGGCGCTGCTCGACGACACCGGTGCGGCCGGGCTGGCCGGAGACCTGTTCGTCGACGGCGCACTGGGGTCGCGGACGGCCTGGCTGCATGAGCCGTACGACGATGCCGGCGACGAATGTGGTGCCTGCTACGTGGATGCCGAGACCGTCGCCACGCACCTGCGGGCGTGCACCGAAGCCGGCGTAACGGCCGGATTCCACGTCATCGGCGACGCCGCGGTGTCCAGCGTCGTCGCGGCTTTGGAACAGATCGTCGACGACCTCGGCGTGCCCGCGGTGGCTCGCTGCGGCCACCGGTTGGAGCACCTCGAGATGGTGACCGCCGACCAGGCGGCCAAGCTCGGCGCGTGGGGAGTGATGGCCAGCATGCAACCCAATTTCGACGCCCTCTGGGGCGGCCACGACGGCATGTATGCCCGTCGTCTCGGGATCGATCGAGCGCGGCGTCTCAACCCATTTGCGCTGCTAGCATCCCAAGGCGTGGCCCTCGCGTTCGGATCCGACGCCCCGGTGACTGGCCTCGACCCTTGGGGGACCGTCCGCGCAGCCGTCAACCACCAGACGCCGGACAGCTCGATCTCCGCGCGCGCTGCATTCGCCGCGGCCACCCGCGGCGGTTGGCGGGCCGGCGGCGTTCGTGACGAACTGATCGGCAGCCTGGTCCCGGGTGCTCCCGCTTCCTACGCCGTGTGGGACGTCGGCGAGTTCGACGCCCACGTGCCGAGTGACGCCGTGCGGCGATGGTCCACCGATCCGCGGTCGCGGGTGCCGGTGTTGCCGCGGCTCGGCCCGAACGATTCGTTGCCTCGATGTCGGCAGACCGTGCACCGAGGCGCAGTGATTCATGGTTAGAGGCATCAGGCGATTCGACCGCCGAGTTCGCCCCGCCGAAGACACCGACGTCTTCCCGGCGGTCAGAGACGACGACAACACCGGACAAATCCCCGTCCCGGCCGCAGCAGCCGATGCCGAGTTCACCGGGGAGATCCCGCCGGTCCGCGACGTCGAGCCCGCCGACGAGGACGCCGACTTCGCTGATCTCGAAGCGCAGGACGCCGATACTGAGCCCCCAGAGGATCACCAGGACCGGCTGGCGGAGTTGCGCGACCAGGCCGTCCGTGTCGGCAAGTATGTGTGGCAGCGCCTGGTGTACCTGTCCGCAGTTGTGGTGGCCTGGCTTGTCCGGGAAACGCGGATTCGGGTGCCACAAGCAGCCAGATGGCTACGGCCGCGGTTGACCCGGCTGAGTGCCGCGATTCTCGCCGGTTTGCTGCTCTGCGCGAGCTATCCGCGGTTCAACTGGTGGTGGGCCGCCGTCATCGCGTTCGCCGTGCTGGCCTGGGTGCTGACCCGCCCGGCCACCACGCCGGTCGGCGGGTTCGGTTATGGCTTGCTGTTGGGCTTGGCGTTCTACCTGCCGCTGATCCGGTGGATCAGCATCCTCGTCGGCGCCATGCCGCTGGTGGCGTTGGTGCTGTTGTGCGCGGTGTTCCCGGGGATCTTCGGTCTGGGGGCGGTCGTGGTGCGGCGGCTGCCCGGATGGCCGATCTGGTTCGCCGTGCTGTGGGCGGCGCAGGAGTGGTTGAAGTCGACCATTCCCTTCGGCGGCTTCCCGTGGGGCGTGGTGGCTGCCGGTCAGACCTCCGGCCCGTTCTTGCCGCTGGTCCGGCTGGGTGGCGTCCCGCTGCTCTCGTTGGCGATCGTGCTGACCGGTTGCAGCGCCGCCGCTTTCGCGATGGAGACCGTGTCGTGGTGGCTGGCATCCCGTCGACGGCACACCGGAGCTGATGACGCGGCGGCGGACGCACCGCCCGCGGTGGTGCTGCCCGCGTTCTGCATCTGCCTGGTGTTCTTCATCGCGGCTGCCGTTTCACCGCAGGTGCGCCACTCCGGCACCGGATCCGGCAACGAGCCCGTCGTCACGGCGGCGGTGGTGCAGGGCAACGTGCCCCGGCTCGGCCTGGAGTTCAACGCGCAGCGTCTTGCGGTGCTGGGCAACGACGTCCGGGAGACCCGCAGGCTGGCCGACGACGTGCGTGCCGGTCGCGCACCGCAACCCGACTTCGTCGTCTGGCCCGAGGACGCCTCGGAGATCGACCCGCTACTCAATCCGGACGCAGCGCAGGAGATTTCGGTGGCCGTCGAGGCGATCAAAGCGCCGATCCTGGTCGGCACGGTGCTCGACACCGCCGGCCGGCCGGGCGACGCACCGGCTCAAACCAACACCGTCATCGTGTGGAGCCCCAAGGGAGGACCCGGTGACCGCCACGACAAGCGGATCGTGCAGCCATTCGGTGAATACCTGCCTTGGCGCGGGTTCTTCCGGCATCTGACCGGCCTCGCCGACTTGGCCGGCTACATCGTCCCTGGCAAAGGCTCCGGGGTGGTGCACGCCGCCGGTACGCCGATCGGGATCGCGACCTGCTGGGAAGTCATTTTCGACCGAGCACTGCAGCATTCGGTCCGCAACGGCGCTCAGCTACTCGCGGTGCCCGCCAACAACGCCAACTTCAACCAGACGATGAGCGAGCAGCAGTTGGCGTTCTCCAAGCTCCGTGCGGTGGAGCTGGATCGCTACACCATGGTTTCCAGCAACGTCGGGATCTCGGCCCTGGTCACCCCCGACGGCCGGGAGTTGCAGCGGACACGGTTCTTCACGCCCGGCTATCTGGACGGCCAGGTCCGCCTCAAGACAACGCTGACGCCGGCCGCCCGGTGGGGCCCGATCGTACAGGGGAGCCTGGTCGTCGGCGCTCTCGCGATTCTGTTTGCTGCGATGCTGCACAATGGATGGTTCGCGGATCTGAACCGGCGCCTGTCAGCGCTGGGGAAGCGCTTCGGCCCGGGGCCCGAGAAATCCGACGACGACCCGCCCGGCGACGACGTAATAACCGACGGCCCGGCTGTAAAAGAGGTTGCAGCCAACGCCGAACTCGACGAAGACGGCCGAGATTCAGCCCGGCAAGGGCCCGACAAAGGAGACATATGACCACCGGCGATCCGGTGTCGCGGGTTGCGGGCGATCGTCCCACCCTGCGCACCCTGGTGATCATCCCCACCTACAACGAGCGGGAGAATCTTCCGCTGATCCTGCAGCGACTGCACAAGGCACTCCCTGAGGTGCACGCGCTGGTCGTCGACGACAACAGCCCCGATGGCACCGGACAGCTGGCCGAGGAGCTCGCTTCGGCGAATCCCGACCGGATCCACGTCATGCACCGCAGCGTCAAGGATGGTCTGGGCGCGGCCTACCTTGCCGGATTCGCCTGGGGGCTGAGCCGGCAGTACACCACGCTGGTCGAGATGGACGCCGACGGCAGTCACGCGCCCGAGCAGCTGCACTTACTGCTCGAGGCCGTCGACGCCGGCGCTGACCTGGTCATCGGCTCGCGCTACGTCGAGGGCGGCAACGTGCAGAACTGGCCGTGGCGGCGCTGGGCGTTGTCTTGGACCGCCAACACCTACGCGCGGCTGGCCCTGGGCATCGGCATCCACGACATCACCGCCGGTTACCGGGCCTACCGTCGCGACGTTCTGCAGAAGATCGACCTCGACCACGTCGAGTCGAAGGGCTACTGCTTCCAGATCGACCTGACCTGGCGCGCCATTACCAACGGGTTCGTCGTCGCAGAGGTGCCCATCACGTTCACCGAGCGTGAGCTCGGCGTGTCCAAGATGAGCGGATCCAATATCCGCGAGGCGGTGGTGAAAGTGGCGCAGTGGGGCATCGACGGACGCCTGCACCGCAGGCGTCAGGCACCGGTCAACCGCTGAACTAGCTCCGGGACCGCAGATCAGCTGCCGCGACGGCGCGTTCTGATCAGGTCGAGACGCTCCTTGAGCAGTTCATCGAGCTCGTCGACCGAGCGTCGCTCCAGCAGCATGTCCCAGTGGGTGCGGGGCGGCTTCACCTTTTTCGGCTCGGGCAGGTCACCTTCGATCAAGGTGCCTTCCATGCCGTTGCGGCACAGCCAGTTGCCGGGGATCTCGGCATCGTCGGCGAACGGAACATCAAACTCTTCGCCGTTCTCGGTGCGATATCGCGCAATCTGGCGCGGCGCCAAGTCGTGGTTGCGGTCGGTCTCGTAGCTAACGGCTCCAAGGCGACTGCCTCTTAGGACACGATCGGCCATTGGTACCCACTCCTCTTAAAGTCTTCTTAACACCTAGCGCCCTGAACAACGTCGCAACCGGCGAGGTAGTTCCCGGGCATCCGGGCGACCCGACATTCCATGATACCGGGATTCGGACGGCACCCCGACTAAAGTCGGCCCCGTGACACGCCGCGTCCGCCCGCAGCCATGCCGTTGGTGTGGCCGCGACGTCGCCGACAGCGGGATGGGCCGTCGCCGTCAATACTGCAGGCAGTCGTGCCGGCAGCGCGCCTACGAGCAGCGGGCCTCGATCAACGGTGTCAAGGGTGCGTCGTTGCCCGCCGACGCGGTGGTGCTGTCTGCGGAGGAGGCCGCTGACCTCTCCGACCGCGTCTACCAGGTGCGATGCGCAGCGGAAGACGTCGCTACCGCACTGGACGAAGGTGCGGGTTCGCCGGAACTGCGGGAGCTGTGCGCGACCCTGATGCGCGCCGCCGAGGCCGCCGACGGGTGGCGCTGACCGGGCTTTAGCCTCGGCTGACTGGTGGCGGGTACAGTCTCGCCATGGATCGCTGGGCAACGCCGGAATCAGTTGCGGAGCCAGGCCATGGACGGGGTGGGCGAGTCGGCGCCCGCCGACGATGTTTGCCGGTCCAAGAGCAGGTTCGACGTCAGACGTACGGCGAGTGACTCTGCTCCTCATCCAGGGCCGCATTCCGGATTGAGCGACGACCGACGTTAGGCGAGGGGTAACGACATGGCTGACCAACTTCAGCATGCAACCGAGGCGTTGCGGAAAGCTCTGGTCCAGGTCGAGCGCCTGAAGAGCAAGAACCGGGCGCTGCTGGAACGCTCCGGCGAGCCGATCGCGATCGTCGGTATGTCGTGCCGATTCCCGGGCGGGGTCGACTCACCGGACAGCCTGTGGGACATGGTCGCTGACGAGCGCGATGTGATGTCGGAGTTCCCGACCGACCGCGGCTGGGATCTGGCCGGGCTGTTCGACGACGACCCCGATGCGCCGCACAAGTGCTACGCGCGCGCCGGCGGATTCGTCGACGACGTGGCGGGTTTCGATGCGGCATTTTTCGGCGTGGCACCGAGTGAGGCACTGGCCACCGACCCGCAGCACCGCATGTTGTTGGAGTTGTCGTGGGAAGCGTTGGAGCGGGCCGGAATTGACCCGACCACGCTGCGGGGCAGCGCCACCGGAGTGTTCGCCGGAATAATCGCGCAGGGCTACGGGATGCTCGCCGAAGAGATCGAGGGCTACCGGCTGACCGGTATGACGTCCAGCGTCGCGACCGGCCGAGTGGCCTACGTGCTCGGCCTGGAAGGCCCGGCGGTGTCGGTCGACACCGCATGCTCATCGTCGTTGGTGGCTTTGCACATGGCGGTGCAGTCGTTGCGTTCGGGGGAGTGCGATCTGGCACTGGCCGGCGGCGCGACGGTCAACGCCACGCCAACGGTTTTCGTCGAATTCAGCCGGCATCGGGGCCTGTCTCCGGATGGCCGGTGCAAGCCCTTCGCGGGGGCGGCCGACGGGGTCGGCTGGTCCGAGGGCGGCGGAATGCTAGTGGTGGAACGGCTTTCGGATGCCCAGCGGTTGGGCCATCAGGTGCTCGCGCTCGTGCGCGGTACTGCGGTCAACCAGGACGGCGCTTCCAATGGGCTCACCGCGCCCAACGGTCCTTCCCAGCAGCGGGTGGTGCGCACGGCGTTGGCCAACGCCGGGCTGAGCGCCGGAGAAGTGGACGTGGTCGAGGCCCATGGCACCGGAACGACATTGGGCGACCCGATCGAAGCTCAGGCGCTGCTCGCGACCTACGGTCAGGATCGGCAGACGCCGCTGTGGTTGGGGTCGATCAAATCGAACATGGGTCACACCCAGGCCGCCGCCGGCGTGGCCGGTGTGATCAAGATGGTTCAGGCGATGCACCACGAGATGCTGCCGGCGACGTTGCACGTGGATGCGCCCAGCCCGCATGTGGATTGGTCCGCGGGTGCGGTGTCGCTGTTGACCGAAGCTCAGTCGTGGACCGCCGATGGTCGGGCCCGCCGTGCCGGGGTGTCATCGTTTGGGATCAGCGGCACCAACGCGCACGTGATCATCGAGGAGTGTCCGCCGGCTGAGCCCAACGAGAGCGCTCCGCAACCGCCGGTGGTGCCGTGGGTGGTGTCAGCCAAGAGCGCAGCGGCGCTGGCGGCACAGGCCGCTCGGCTGGCCGAATCCATCGGTGCCCGTGAGCAATTGGACATCGCCGATGTCGGGTGGTCGCTGGCGGGACGGTCGACCTTCGAGCACCGCGCGGTCGTGTTTGGCTCCGATCGCGGCCCGTTGCTGGCCGGGCTGGGCGAGCTGGCCGACGGAATGCCTGGCGGTTCGGTGATCATCGGCCGCGCCACTCCCACGGGCAAGACCGCCTTCGTATTCCCCGGCCAAGGCTCGCAGTGGATCGGAATGGGTGTCGAATTACTAGATACCGCACCACTTTTCGCCGACCAGATGAACGCTTGCGCGGAGGCGTTCGCCGAGTTCGTCGACTGGTCGCTGATCGACGTACTGCGCGGGGCGCTGGGCGCGCCGAGCCTGGACCGCGTCGACGTCGTCCAGCCGGCACTGTTCGCGGTGATGGTCTCGTTGGCCGAATTGTGGCGGTCGATCGGGGTACGCCCGGACGCCGTCATCGGTCATTCCCAAGGCGAGATCGCCGCGGCCTACGTCGCGGGTGCCTTGTCGCTGCGCGACGCCGCACGCGTTGTCACCCTGCGCAGCAAACTGCTATTGGCGCTGTCCGGCCGCGGCGGGATGGCCTCCCTGGCATGTGGAACCGATCAAGCGCGAGAGCTGTTGGCGCCGTATGGCGATCGGGTCAGCATCGCCGCGATCAACGGGCGATCAGCGGTCGTGCTCTCCGGTGAGGTGGCCGCCCTCGACGAGATCGTCGCCCAGTGCACCGAGCGTGAACTTCGGGCCCGCCGCATCGACGTCGACTACGCGTCGCACTCCGTCGCCGTCGACGCGATCCGCGATCAGCTCGCCGAGGCGCTGTCGGGTATCGAACCGCAATCGACGCGCACCGTGTTCTTCTCCACGGTCACCGGCGGCATCCTGGACACCGTCGAACTCACCGCCGACTACTGGTTCCGCAACATCCGCCAGACCGTCGAATTCGCCTCTGCGGTGCGTACGGCATCGGCAAGCGGCTACCGGACATTCATCGAATCCAGCCCGCACCCCGCCCTGATCGCGGGCATCGAGGACACCGCCGCCGACTGCGTCGGCGACGCCGCCGAAGTTACCGTGGTGCCCACTCTTGGCCGCGAAGACGGCGGCCTGACCCGGTTCCTAAGTTCAGCCGCCCAGGCGTTCGTGTCGGGTGTCAAGGTGGATTGGCGCGCCGCCGTGCCGGGTGCCGGGTTCGTCGAGTTGCCGACATATGCCTTTGAACGACGGCGCTTTTGGCTCTCCGGTGACGGTGCTGCGATCGACGCTGCCGGCTTGGGGCTGGGAGCCAGCGAGCACGCGCTGTTGGGCGCGGTGGTGGAACTACCCGAATCGGGCGGGGTGGTGCTGACGGGTCGGCTGTCGCCGGCCAGCCAGGGCTGGTTGAACGATCACGCTGTCGACGGGGTGGCCGTGTTCCCTGGTGCAGGCCTCGTCGAGTTGGCCATCCGGGCCGGCGACGAGGTCGGCTGCCCGGTGGTCGACGAGTTGACTTTGCAGGCGCCGTTGCTGCTGGCGCCCTCCGGGTCGGTCGCTGTACAGCTGGTGGTGGGCGCCGCCGAGGAATCCGGCCAGCGCAATTTGTCCGTATTCTCCAGGGAGCCCTCAGATTCCGCATGGACCTGCCATGCGACGGGGCAGTTGTCATCTGGACCGGTCGAGCCGGGCGCGGATCTGTCGGTGTGGCCGCCCGAGGGTGCGACTCCCGTCGATGTGACCGACGGCTACCAGCGGCTGGCGGCGCGCGGCTACCAGTACGGCCCGGCGTTCCAGGGTTTGACCGCGTTGTGGCGTCGCGGCGAGGAGCTCTTCGCCGAAGTAACGCTGCCGCAAGCGGCCGGCGGTGTCGGCGGATTCGGTGTGCACCCGGTGCTGCTGGATGCGGCCCTGCACGCGGCGGCGGTGACGTTCGACGGCGACGGCGTGGCCCTGCCGTTCTCGTGGCAGGGCGTGTCGCTGCACGCGGCAGGCGCGTCGTCGGTGCGGGCGCGGATTGCGCCGTCGGGACCGTCTGCGGTGTCGGTCGAACTGGCCGACGGGCTGGGGCTACCGGTGTTGACGGTGACGTCGATGATCGCCCGCCCGATTTCCCAGCAGCAGTTGATGGCTGCGGTTTCTGGTTCTACCGGGGATCGGCTCTTCGAACTGGCGTGGTCGCCCACGTCGGCCGCCTCACACGCCGAGACACCGGCCTACGAGGTGTTCGATTCCGTGTCGGCGGCCGGGGATCCGGTGTCGGCCAGCTACGAACGCGTGCACGAAGCTCTAGCGGCGTTGCAGTCGTGGTTGACCGAACATGATTCCGGCGTCTTGCTGATGTCGACGCGGGGCGCGGTGGGGTTGCCGGGCGAGGACGTCACCGATCTGGCCGGTGCCGCGGTGTGGGGGTTGGTGCGTTCGGCCCAGACTGAGCATCCCGGCCGGATCGTTCTGGTGGATTCCGATGCGCCGCTGAGTGATACGACCGTGGCACAGCTGCTGGCGGTTGGTGAGCCGCAGCTAGTGGTGCGGGGCGACACGGTTCACACCGCGCGAGTCCTCGCCAGCCGCGCGGTGGACGGCGTGCTGGTGCCGCCCACCGACGGGCCGTGGCGGCTGGGTCTGTCGACCGCGGGCACCTTCGAGAACCTGCAACTCGAGCCGGTTCCCAACGCCGACGCGCCATTGGAACCCGGCCAGGTTCGGGTGGCGATGCGCTCCATCGCCACCAACTTCCGCGACGTCATGATCACGCTGGGCATGTTCACCCACGATGCGCTGATCGGTGGCGAAGGTGCCGGTGTCGTCGTCGAGGTCGGCCCTGGGGTCACCGAATTCACCGTCGGAGACAACGTTTACGGATTCTTCCCGGACGGCAGCGGCACCCTGGTCGCCGGCGACATCCGGCTGTTGCTCCCGATGCCATCGGACTGGTCGTACGCCGAAGCCGCAGCGATATCAGCCGTTTTCACCACTGCCTACTACGCCTTCGTTCACCTCGCCGACGTCAAGCCGGGCCAACGAGTGTTGGTGCACGCCGGCGCCGGTGGCGTGGGAATGGCCGCAGTGCAGTTAGCGCGGCACCTCGGACTGGAGGTGTTCGCCACCGCCAGCCGTGGCAAGTGGGACACGTTGCGGGCGATGGGCTTTGACGACGACCACATCGGCGATTCGCGCACGCTGGAGTTTGAAGACAAGTTCCGTGCGATCGTCGGCGAGCGGGGCATGGATGTCGTATTGGACTCGCTGGCCGGTGAGTTCGTCGACGCCTCACTGCGACTGGTCGCTGCGGGCGGGGTCTTCCTCGAGATGGGTAAGACCGACATCCGCGACCCGGGAAAGATCGCCGAGGACTATCCCGGTGTGCGCTACCGCGCCTTCGACCTGTTCGAGCCTGGCCGCAACCGCATGCACCAGTACATGTTGGACCTTGCCGAGCTCTTCGACGCCGGCGTGCTGCGGCCGCTGCCGGTCACAGCCTTCGACGTGCGGCGTGCGCCTGCGGCATTGCGGTATCTGAGTCAGGCGCGTCATACCGGCAAGGTTGTCCTGTCGATGCCGGATGCCTGGACGCAGGGCACCGTGGTGATCACCGGCGGTACCGGCATGGCGGGTTCGGCGCTGGCGCGCCACTTGGCGGCCAATCATGATGCGCGTCGTCTGTTGTTGGTCAGTCGACGCGGCCCCGACTCGGCCGGTGCTGCGGAGTTGGTCGCGGAGCTGTCGGCT
>Ga0302178_10001162_pt1 | contig 22589 bp, 17 predicted proteins | sample I_Palsa_E1_3_FD_198790 | JGI IMG/M metagenome (GOLD analysis project Ga0302178, IMG submission 198790) | Peat permafrost microbial communities from Stordalen Mire near Abisko, Sweden - I_Palsa_E1_3 | ecosystem: Environmental > Terrestrial > Soil > Palsa > Peat permafrost | place: Sweden... | reverse complement strand
TTCGTTAGCACCGTGAGGGTCACGGGACCAGTCTGCGTCACAAACCCGTGGTTACGGGGGACCTAATTTTGTCACCCCTGCGCTACTAAGCAGTACGGTCCGCAACCGTATAATCGCGGCTTATCCCGGCCTAGCCGCCCGCGGCGCGATCCAGCAGCGCCCGGCGGCGGGTTTCCAGCGCCATGAGATCTCCGAACATCCGGTTGTATCCCGCCTGCTCTTCCACTGGATTCATGCGCTGCAGCCGGGCCTTGACCGAGCTGATCTGACGGCTGACCGCGAGCTCGCCGACCCGGGCCAGGACGACATCGGCGTACTTAGCGTCCGGCTCCCCGTTGATCACCGGCTGCTGCACCGCGAGCCCGGTGACGAAGGCCTGGGCCCGTTCGTTCGGCGCCTCTTCGCGCAGCCGGGCGGCCCACTGTTTGACGCTGCCGCCGCCCGCCGCCGTGCCGCCGCACGCGGCGATCAGCGTGAACACCGCCCGGTGCACCGGTGCGGTGAACGCGTCGGCGCCGAGCGCGTCGAACTCCGGCCCGCACAGCCCGGGCCGCTGCACAGCGAGCTGGAGCGCCTGCCGTTCCAGCTGCACCACCGGATCATGGGGGTCGTACGGGCTTTCTTGATTTTGACCGAACGGCCCGTGGTGCCCGTTTCCGTTCTCCTGCGCGTCAGCCGGGCTCGACGATCCCCGCGGCCTGCCAGTGGCCTTCACGGTCCTGGTGTCCCCCGCATGCGCCCGGACCCTGGCCATGACGAACTCCTCATCCATCAGGCCGAGCCAGCGGTCCAGGTTGACCGCGTACCTGCCACGCAGGCCCTTGTCCTTGATCTTGGCCAGGATCGGCGCGGCCTCGTCCAGTGCCGCGAGCTGGCCTTCGGTGGTGTTCAGGTCGTGGTGCGCGAGCACGCCTTTGATCGCGAACTCGAACAGCGGGACCCGGCGGGCGATCAGGTCGCGGACCGCCGCGTCGCCGTGGGCCAGCCGCACGTCGCAGGGGTCCAGGCCGTCGGGCTGTACGGTGACGAAGGTCTGGGTGACGAACTTCTCCTCCATGCCGAACGCGCGCAGCGCGGCCCGCTGCCCGGCCGCGTCGCCGTCGAAGGTGAAGATCACCTCGCCCGTCGCCCCTTCGGTGTCCATGATGAGCCGGCGCAGTACCTTGATGTGATCCTCGCCGAACGAGGTGCCGCTGGTCGCCACCGCGGTGGGCACCCCAGCCAGGTGGCAGGCCATCACGTCGGTGTAGCCCTCCACGATGACCGCCTGCCGGCGCTGGGCGATCTCCCGCTTGGCCAGGTCCGCCCCGTACAGCACGGTGCTCTTGCGGAACAGCGAGGTCTCCGGGGTGTTCAGGTACTTGGGCCCGTCGTCGTCGGGGTCGAGCTTGCGCGCGCCGAACGCGATGACGTCGCCGGACAGGTCCCGGATGGGCCACATCAGCCGATCGCGGAACCGATCCCGCGCGCCGCGGTTGCCCTCCCGGGCCAGGCCCGCGCCGATCAGCTCGCCGTCGGTGAAACCGCGTCCGCGCAGGTGCCGGGTCAGGTCCTCCCAGGCCTTCGGCGAGTAGCCGACACCGAACCGCTCGGCGTCCTTGAGCTCGAAGCCGCGCTCGGACAAGAATTTCCTGCCGTGTTCGGCCTGCGGCTGCTGTAGTTGCTCCGCGTAGAACTCGGCCGCGGCCCGGTGCGCGTCGATCAGCCGGCGGCGCTGGCTCTGCTCCTGGCCCGGCACGTAGCCGCCCTGCTCATAGCGCAGCTCGATGCCGGCCCGGCCTGCCAGCCGCTCGACCGCCTCGACGAAACTGAGCCCGTCGATCTTCTGCACGAACTTGATGACGTCGCCGCCCTCGGAGCAACTGAAGCAGTAGAAAAGTCCTCGCGCCGGGGTGACGTTGAACGAGGGCGTCTTCTCATCGTGGAACGGGCACAGCCCCTTGAGCGAGCCGCCGCCCGCATTCTTCAGCTGCAGGTACTCCCCGACCACCTCGTCGATCGGCGACCGCTCGCGAACCGCCGCGATGTCCTCGTCGCGGATCCGCCCCGCCATCGCCCACCTCCGCCGACGTTTTGAGGGCCGCGGGACTCCCGCCACCCCGGGTATCCCGTCGCGGTGAGTCTAGTCCGCCTGCGCGCCGCTCGCGGGGATAGACGCGGCTAGCCTGGGTTCGTGGCCGATCTGCTCGTGCTGTGGGACGTCGACTACACGCTGCTGAGCGCCGGCGGGCTAGGCAATCGCTTGTATGAGGCAGTATTCAAGGACCTGTTCGGACGCGACCTGACCGCGATCGCGCCCAAGGCCGGGCGGACCGATCGGGCCATCCTGCTCGACACCCTAGCGCTGGCCGGGGTGGCCGAGCCGCAGGCGCACGTGGATGACTTCCTCGCCGCGCTGGCCCGCCAGGTAACCGAGATCGACGGCAGCGCGGCGGCTCACGTCCACGCCCTCCCCGGCGCGGCGGCCGCGATCGCTTCGCTGGCCGGAGCCGGTTTGCGGCAATCGGTGCTCACCGGCAACATCAGGCCGCTCGCGGCTTTGAAGCTGGCCGCGGCCGGGCTGGGCGAGCACCTCGATCTGGACGTCGGCGCTTACGGGGACATGCACGAGGTCCGGGCCGAGCTTGTGCCAGTGGCCAGGCGGGCGGCCCGGGCGGCGTACGGGACGGACTTCGGCGGCCGGTCGACGGTGCTGGTCGGCGACACGCCGCTCGACGTGGCCGCCGCGCTGGCCACCGGGGCCCGTGCGGTCGGCGTGGCCACGGGCAGCTTCCCCGCGGCCGACCTCGCCGCGGCGGGCGCGCACATCGTCCTGCCCGACCTGACCGACACCTCGCTGGTACTCGCCGCCGTCACCGGCCAGCCTTTACCGGTAGGCGGGCGAGAGCGCGCTCGACTGGGCAGCCCGGTGAGCACGGCCGTGGCCAGCCAACCCAGCCGTGGCGGCGGAGCACCGCGGCGACTTGCAGGGCAGTCGCGCACGGATGCCACCGGACGTGCGTCCAGCCGTATCTGAGGGACTGCTGCCCGTCCACGGCAGCGGCGTTGTCCCGGTCCTTGTCCCGCCACTGGTCCTCACGCCCGTGTCCCAGCCGCCCGTCCAACTCGACCACCACGCCATAGCCCCGGTAAAGGCGATCCCGGCGGCCGCTGCGTCCGTCCGGGCCCGCGAACGACGCCTGCCGGACCGGCTCCGGCAGGCCGTGCGCCCGTTCCACGTCCCGCTCGTAGCGAAACTCCAGCACTGAGTGGTCGCCGCTAGCTGCGGCGGCGATGAGTTCATGCAGGTCAGCCCGCCAGCGCAACTTTGTACGCTGGTGCATGGCCGCGCTCAGCCGCTCCTGGTCGGTCAGCTCCCGCGCGAACGCGCGAGTCACCCAGCCGCACACGTCATCAAACGTGGCCGCCGTCTGCGTCAGGTCAAGCACCGTCTCCTCGACCCTGGTCCGCGGCGGATTGCTGTCCCGCTGCACCGCCTCGACCGCCCGCCCAGACCGGTGAATGCTGAGTCCTTCAGCCGCAAGCACGCGGCGTTGGCCAGGAACTGTCACGTGAATCGTTTCGACCGGCTTGTCGGTGAGCCGCTGGATCTCGGCTGCTGTTTCATGACTGAGCATTGCGCCTCGCCCGGCCGAAAGGACTGCGGCCCACAGCTGCGCGCCACGGCCGGGCGCTCCCGTGAACGTCGTGTACACACCGGGATGAACCTGCTGCCAGCGGCCGCTGCTGACCCTGAACTTGATCACGCCCTCGGAAAGCCCTGCCTTGCGGGCCTGCGAGCGGGAAACGACTCCGCTCTGGTGATGAGCCAGGCCACGCAGCGTAGAAGGAACCTCGCTTGCCATGCCCCAAAGTGTCGCTCCCCCCACCGACATTCACCCGGCAACCGAATAGCGTGGAAGATCCGGCTTACGCGGAGACTTCAGGCAACTGGGGTTGCCCGGATCCTCCTCGAAGGCCGGATCCACCGCGTAAATGGGACGTATGGGATCAACGGGGCCGACGGGACGGGTGCCGACGCGGTTGTGGGCGCGGGCGTGGGCCGGGTGTGAGTTTAGGGGCCAGGGCGGTTGTAGAGGACAGGCGTGACTGGGAGGCGGGGCTGGGGGGCGGACCCGGCGGGGCTGGGGGACCGGCGGGGCGGGGGTCGGGAAAGTCAGACTTCGGGGAGGGGGATTTCGGGGTTGGTTAGGCGGGTGAGGTCGACCGGGTGTTTGGAGCGGATTAGGGACTGGATGTCGTCGTTGACGTCCCAGACGTTGACGTTCATTCCAGCGACGACGATTCCGCGGGAGAGCCAGAAGGCGATGAACTCGCCGGAGGCGCGGTCGCCGCGGTAGGCGACCTCGTCGTAGGTGCCGGGTGAGGGCAGGCCCGCGCACTCCATGCCGAGGTCGTACTGGTCGCTGTAGAAGTAGGGCACCGGGTCGTACACGACCGGCTGGCCGAGCATGGACCGGGCTGCGGCCGGACCGCCGTTCAGGGCGTTGGCCCAGTGCTCGACCCGGATCTGGCGGCCCAGCAACGGGCTGAACCAGTTCGCCACGTCACCGGCGGCGAAGATGTTCTCGTCGGAGGTGCGCAGGGCTTCGTCGGTGAGCACGCCGTTCTCGACTTCCAGGCCCGCGGCGACGGCCACCTGGTCGTTCGGGGCCGCGCCGATGCCGACGACGAGCACGTCGGCGGGCACTTCGGCGCCGGCGGAGGTGATAACCAGGCCGGGACGGAACTCGGCCGCGCTCTCGCCGAAGCGGAACTCCACGCCGTGCGAGCGATGCAGGTCGGCGAAGACGCTGCCGAGCTCGGGACCGAGCTGGCTTTGCAGCGCGCCCGGCTGCGGCTCCAGCACGGTGACCGGGCAGCCGTAGGAGCGAGCGGCGGCGGTGGTCTCCAGGCCGATCCAGCCGGCCCCGGCCACCACGACCCGCGGGGTGGCCTGGAAGGCGGCGCGCAGCCGCTCTGAATCGGCCGTGGTGCGTAGGTAGAGCACCTCGTCCCGGTCGGAGCCGGGGAAGGTCAGCCGCCGGGGCGACGCGCCGGTAGTGAGGAGCAGCTTGTCGTAGTGAAACGTGCTGCCGTCTGAGGTGAGTACGGCGGAGGCGGCGCGGTCGATGCCGGTGACGGTCACCCCCATCCGCAACTCGACGTCGTGCTCGGCGTACCACTCAACCGGGTGCACGTAGACCGAGTCCAGGTCGTCGTTGCCGAGCAGGTAACCCTTGGACAGCGGCGGTCGCTCGTAGGGGCGTTCCAGCTCGGAGCCGAGGAGCACGATCTGTCCGTCGAAGCCCTCGTCGCGCAGCGTCTCGGCGGCCTTGGCCCCGGCCAGGCTGGCGCCAGCGATCACAAAGGTAGGCATGCGCCCTAGGTTATGACGCGCCGGGCCGCCGAGAGTGCTATTCAGAACCGACTAAGGCACACAGGCGGTGATGCCAGGCGATAGCGGACGTGTCGGTGAGGCTGGCGATCTGGTCGATAACGACGCGGCGGCGCTCCGTGTCGGTCTGGGCGGCATGCCAGGACGGGCGCAGCAGCGGATCGAGCGTCCCCGGCGCGCCGCGCTCGACCGCGACGGCCAGCTCGGCCAGCAGTTCCCGTTCCAGGGCCTGGGCCGCGATCACCCCGGCGCGGGTCATCACGTAGTGCGCGGTGATCCCCTTGAGCAGGGCGCACTCCAGCCGCTGCTGGCGCGGCACGATGAGGTCCGCGGCGTAGCGGGTGTGCCGGCCGGGGTGGGCGTCGAGGGTGGCGTCCTGGGCGGCGACGCAAAAGCGGCCGATCAGCTCGCTGGTCACGTTCTTCAGCGCGGCGGCGGATTCCGGGCCGCCGTCGTAGGAGGCGGGCCAGACGTCCAGCGCGAGCAGCGCGTCGAGGATCTCGGTAAGTTCGGCCACCGAGACGTCTTCGCCGAGATACATGGTGGCTGTGGTCTGTGATACCACGGTCCGTTCGATCGGAGAATTGAGGTTCTTAAAGGTGATGAGGCCGGCTACGAAGCCGTCCTCCAGGTCGTGGACCGAGTAGGCCACGTCGTCGGCCCAGTCCATGACCTGGGCCTCCAGGCAGCGGTGCCCGGCCGGGGCGCCCTGGCGGATCCAGCTGAAGACTTCGGCGTCCTCCGCGTAGACGCCGAACTTGGTGCCGGGGCCCTGGGTGAACCAGGGGTACTTGAGGGTGGCGTCCAGGGTGGCGCGGGTCAGGTTCAGGCCGGCGCCGGGGACCTTTGGCTCGAGCCGGGTGAGCAGGCGCAGGGACTGGGCGTTGCCCTCGAACCCGCCGACGTCGGCGGCCAGTTCGTTGAGGGCGGTCTCGCCGTTGTGGCCGAACGGGCTGTGGCCGATGTCGTGCGCGAGGCACGCCGCGTCGACTAGATCGGGGTCGCAGCCGATCTCGCGGCCCAGCTCCCGCCCGATCTGCGCGCACTCCAGGGAGTGGGTGAGCCTGGTGCGGGGGAAGTCGGCCGAGCCAGCGGCGACCACCTGGGTCTTGGCCGCCAGCCGACGCAGCGCGGCGCTGTGCAGGACGCGGGCGCGGTCCCGCTCGAACTCGCCGCGCCCGGCCCGCTTGGGCGGCTCTGCTACCCAGCGGGCCGTGGCGCAGCCATCGTAAGCGCCGTCGTCGTATCTCGTCGTCACCTGCTGTCGGAGCCGCCGCCGACCAGCACGGCGCGGCCTGCCTCCAGGCGAGCGATCGGGACGCGGAACGGCGAGCAGGACACGTAGTCCAGGCCGACCTGGTGGAAGAAGTGCACCGAGTCCGGGTCGCCGCCGTGCTCGCCGCAGACGCCGAGGTGCAGGTCGGGCCGGGCAGCCCGGCCTTCCTTGACCGCGATGTCGACCAGGCGGCCGACGCCGTCCCGGTCGATCGTCTCGAACGGCGACACGCCGAAGATGCCCAGCTCGATGTACCTGCTGAAGAACGAGCCCTCCACGTCGTCACGGGAAAAGCCCCAGGTCATCTGGGTCAGGTCGTTCGTGCCGAAGGAGAAGAACTCCGCGCTCCCGGCGATCGGGCCCGCGTTCAGGGCCGCCCTCGGCACCTCGATCATGGTGCCGATCGGGGTGTCCACGTGGGTGCCAGTCTCGGCCTCCACCTCGCGCAGGACCTTCTCGGCCCGCTCGCGGCTGATCTCCATCTCCTGCACGGTCGCGGTGAGCGGGATCATGACCTCCGGTTGCGGGTCCTTGCCCGCCTGCTTGAGTTCGGCGGCCGCATGCGCGATCGCGCGGACCTGCATGTCGGTCAGGCCGGGGATGACCAGGCCCAGCCGGACGCCGCGCAGGCCGAGCATGGGGTTCTGCTCATGGAGCCGGCGCACCGCGGCCAGCAGATCCTTGTCCTTCTCGGTAGCCGCGTCGCCGGCCAGCGCGATCCTGACGGACAGTTCGGTCAGGTCGGGGAGGAACTCGTGCAGCGGCGGGTCGATCAGCCGGATCGTCACCGGCAGGCCGTCCATGGCGTCCAGGATCTCCACGAAGTCACCGCGCTGCAGCGGCTCCAGCGCGTCGAGCGCGTGCTGGCGCTCGTCGTCGGTGGTGGCCAGGATCAGGTCCTCGATCAGCTGGCGGCGCTCGCCGAGGAACATGTGCTCGGTGCGGACCAGGCCGACGCCACCGGCGCCGAACCGGCGGGCCCGGGCGCAGTCCGGGCCGTTGTCGGCGTTGGCGTGCACGCCGAGCCGACGCTTGTGATCGGCGTGCACCATCATCGAGTGCACGGCCCGGATCAGGTCGTCGGCCTCGTCGGCGTGCGGGTGCAACTCGCCCTCGAAGTAACGCACGACCTCGGAGGAGACGACCGGGATCTCGCCCAGGTAGACAACACCGCTGGTGCCGTCGATGGAAATCACGTCGCCCTCGCTGACCGTGATGCCGCCCGGGGCGGTGAACTTCTTCGCCTTGGTGTCCACCTCGAGTTGTTCGGCGCCGCAGACGCAGGTCTTGCCCATGCCGCGAGCGACCACCGCCGCGTGGCTGGTCTTACCGCCCCGGCTGGTCAAGATGCCCTGGGCGGCGATCATGCCGTGCAGGTCGTCCGGGTTGGTCTCGCGCCGGACCAGGATGACCTTCTCGCCCGCAGCGGCGAGCTCGACCGCGCGGGCCGAGTCGAAGACGACCTTGCCGACCGCCGCGCCCGGCGACGCGCTGATCCCGGTGGCGATCTTGGTGACCTCACCGCTGGTGTCGAACCGGGGGAACATCAGGCGGGCCAGCTCCTCGCCGGAGACCCGGCGGAGCGCCTCGTCCATGTCGATCAAGCCTTGGTCGACGAGCTGCATGGCGATGCGGAAGGCTGCCGCGGCGGTGCGCTTGCCGACCCGGGTCTGCAGCATCCACAGCTTGCCGCGCTCGACGGTGAACTCGATGTCGCACAGGTCGCGGTAGTGATTCTCCAGCGTCCGCATGATCTCCATGAGCTGGTCGTAGGAGGCCTTGTCGATGCTCTCCAGATCCTGCAGCGGGACGGTGTTCCTGATCCCGGCCACCACGTCCTCGCCCTGGGCGTTCTGCAGGTAGTCGCCGTAGACGCCCTCGGCGCCGGTGCCGGGGTCGCGGGTGAAGGCCACGCCGGTGCCCGAGTCCATGCCCAGATTGCCGAACACCATCGCGACCACGTTCACGGCCGTGCCCAGGTCGGTGGGGATGCGCTCCTGGCGGCGGTACAGGATGGCGCGGGGCGAGTTCCAGGAGTTGAACACGGCCTTGATGGCCAGGTCCAGCTGCTCCCTGGGGTCCTGCGGGAATTCCCCTCCGGTCTGCGTCTTGACGATGCCCTTGAACGTCTCGACCAGGTTCTGCAGGTCGGCCGCGTCCAGGTCGAGGTCATTGCTGATCCCCTTGGCCTTTTTGGCGGCGTCGATGGCGTGCTCGAAGTGCTCACCGTCGACGCCGAGCACGGTCTTGCCGAACATCTGGATCAGGCGGCGGTAGGCGTCCCAGGCGAACCGCTCGTTGCCGGCCTGCTTGGCCAGGCCCTGTACCGACTCGTCGGACAGGCCGATGTTCAGGACGGTATCCATCATGCCCGGCATGGAGAACTTCGCCCCGGACCTGACGCTAACCAGCAGCGGGTCGGCCGGATCGCCGAGCTTGCGGTCTATCGCTGTTTCTAGTTTGTCCAGATGGGCCGCGATTTCCTCGTCGAGGCCTTCCGGCGTCGTGCCCTGTTCCAGATAGTAGCGGCACGCCTCGGTGGTAATGATGAATCCGGGGGGCACCGGCAGGCCGATGTTGGTCATCTCGGCCAGGTTGGCGCCCTTGCCGCCCAGCAGATCCTTTAGGTCCTTGTTGCCCTCGGTGAAGTCATAAACGAGCTTCGGCACTTCGTACTCCTCGTCCTGCTATTCGTCCTGCTCTTCGCAGCGCGCGACATGTATTCACTCGGGACTCTACCGGTGGAGTGACCGTAAAGACACGGACCTTCGTCCCGGAAGCGCAACCAGGACGCGGCTCCGAAGACGTGATACAGGAGGCGTTCACCCCGCTGGCCGTGACGTTCGACGCCGGCACCTGATGAAATAGCAGGCATGGTTACAACTACGGTCGGGTTGCTGCATCCGGGGGAAATGGGGGCCGCGGTCGGGCGGTGCCTGACCGCGGCCGGGCACCGGGTGCTGTGGGCGCCGGAGGGGCGCAGTCCGGCCACCGCGGCCCGGGCCGCGGCGGCGGGGCTGACCGCGGCCTCCGGGGGGCTGGCTGGTCTGGTCCGGCAGGCCGACGTCATCATCTCAGTCTGCCCGCCGCACGCCGCAGCCGGCCTGGCCCGGCAGGTGGCGGGGTTCGGCGGGGTGTACACCGACGCCAACGCGGTCTCGCCGGCCACCGCGCGCGAGATCGCCCGGATCGTCGAGGCCGGCGGAGCCAGCTACGTGGACGGCGGAATCATCGGAACGCCCCCGGTGGCGCCCGGCTTCATCCGGCTCTACCTGTCCGGGGCGCGGGCCGGTGAGGTCCAGCGACTGTTCGCGGGCGGCCCGGTCGACGCGCGGATGATCGGCAGGGACGCGGGGACGGCGTCCGCGGTGAAGATGGCCTACGCGTCGTGGACCAAGGGCAGCGCGGCCCTGCTGCTGGCGGCGCGGGCGCTGGCCCGCGCCGAAGGGGTGGAGGAGACGCTGCTGACCGAGTGGGATGTTTCCCAGCCGGGCCTGGCCGAACGGTCGGCCCGGGCCGCCGGGTCCGCGGCAGCCAAGGGCTGGCGGTGGGTGGCGGAGATGGAAGAGATCGCCGCGAGCATGGCCGCAGCGGGGCTGCCCGACGGCTTCCATCGGGCCGCGGCCGAGATCTACCGCCGCGCCCAGGACGCCCCGGCCCCGGACGCCATCCTCACCGCGCTGCTCTCGCCGCCCTGACTCCCCGCCCTGCCCCCCGCCCTGCGCGGGCTCGGGGCGGAACCGATCGGGTCAGCAGGGGCCGAGACGTTCGGTCAGGTAGGACTCGACGTGGTCGAGGCCGACGCGTTCCTGGCGCATGGAGTCGCGGTCCCGGACCGTCACCGCCTCGTCGTTCAGGGTGTCGAAGTCGACGGTGACGCAGTACGGGGTGCCGATCTCGTCCTGACGCCGGTAGCGGCGGCCGATCGCGCTGGCGTCGTCGAAGTCGGTATTCCAGTGCTTGCGCAGCGCCGCGGCCAGGTCGCGGGCCTTGGGCGACAGGTCGGCGTTGCGCGACAGCGGGAGCACCGCGGCCTTGACCGGCGCGAGCCTGCGGTCCAGGCGCAGCACCGTCCGCTTCTCCGGGTTGCCCTTGGCGTCCGGCGCCTCGTCCTCGGCGTACGCGTCGAGCAGGAACACCAGCGCGCCGCGGTCGACGCCGGCCGCGGGCTCGATTACGTACGGGACGAACCGCTCGCCCGACTCCTGGTCCAGGTAGGACAGGTCCTGCCCGGACGCCTCCGCGTGGGTGGTCAGGTCGAAGTCGGTGCGATTGGCGATGCCCTCAAGCTCGCCCCACTCGGTGCCGACGAAGTCAAACTTGTACTCGATGTCGACCGTGCGCTTGGAGTAGTGCGACAGCTTCTCTTTCGGATGCTCGTACGGCCGCAGGTTCTCCGGGCGGATGCCGAGGTCGGTGTACCAGGCCATACGGGTGTCGATCCAGTACTGGTGCCAGTCCTCGTCGGTGCCGGGCTTGACGAAGAACTCCATCTCCATCTGCTCGAACTCGCGGGTCCGGAAGATGAAGTTGCCCGGGGTGATCTCGTTGCGGAACGACTTGCCGATCTGCCCGATGCCGAACGGGATCTTCTTCCGCGAGGTCTGCAGCACGTTCTTGAAGTTGATGAAGATGCCCTGCGCGGTCTCCGGACGCAGGTAGGCGAGCCCGGACTCGTCTTCGACCGGGCCCAGGTGCGTGCGCAGCAACCCGTTGAACATGCGCGGCTCGGTGAAGGTGCCGCGGTTGCCGCAGTTCGGGCACGTAATGTCCTCAAGGCCGTTCGTCGGAGGGTGGTGGTGCTTCTCCTCGTAGGCCTCGATGAGCTGGTCCGCCCGGTACCGCTTGTGGCAGAACGTGCACTCGGTGAGCGGGTCGACGAACTCGGTGACGTGCCCGCTCGCCTCCCACACCTCGCGGGCCAGGATCACCGAGGAGTCCAGGCCGACGATATCGTCGCGCTCGGTTACCATCGTCCGCCACCACTGGCGCTTGATGTTGTTCTTCAGCTCGACGCCGAGCGGGCCGTAGTCCCAGGAGGCTCGCAGGCCTCCGTAGATCTCGCTGGACGGGTAGACGAATCCCCGTCGTTTGCTGAGGCTGACAATGGCGTCGAGACGGTCACTGCGCAAGGCCATCTGTGGTCTCCATCCGGCTGGCGGTCGGTGGGCGCGACGGGCGCGATCCCCGTGGTGATTCCGGCTCGGCTGCGGACCGCATCCCTAACCGGTGGCCCCCTAGCTTAGGAGCACTGGGCGACCACCGCGAACTGGATTCGCCCGGTGCGGATGGGTGACTGCTGGTCACCCCTGCGCCACCGGGCCGTCCACCAGGTCGGAGTCGACGTTCAGCGAGATGCCGCCGACGGTCACCACTTGCGGGCCGGCGTACTGCTTGGACCGGGCCGAGGCCGGCCATACCGCGGGGGTCAGGTAGGGCGACCCGGTCAGGTTGACCGCGTTGTCCCATAGCGCAAACCAGATCGCCTGCGGCTCGGCCAGCTGGTGCCCGTCGATACTGCTCGTGGTCTGCAGGTCGACCATGCCCGAAGCCGCGCTGGAGTACACGCCGGATACGTAGCCGCTGACCTGGAGCTGGCGGTCCCAGGCGTCCAGGAAGGTGAGCACCGCGGTCACGCAACTGGCGTTGGTCTCGTCGTAGGCCTCCATGTCGTAGTAGATCGGCGACCCCGGGCCCAGCCCGAACGAGGCCGCGTCCGTGACCGCCTGGCTGGCGGCCTGCTGTCCCTCCGCGCCGGCCTGGCTCGAGTTGATCTCGTCGCTGAAGCTGTTGCAGGGGGCCTGCGGCCCGACGAAGGTCGGCATGAGGGACCAGCCCATACCCTCAGCGGCCTGGACCCAGCTCTTGGACAGGTTGCCGTAGTCACAGCCCATCTCCTGGCCGCCGATGTAGATCGCGGCGACGGCGTACTTGGCCCGCCACGCCTGCATGGTCGGCAGCGACGGGGCGGTGCAGGTGTCAAAGCCTGCGAGGGCGCCGGCGGGTGCGGGCACCGGCGCCGGGGACGAGGGGGCGGGCGACGAGGGGGCCGGACTCGGACTAGCCGACGGCGACGGCGACGGCGTGGGCGTGCCGGTCGGCGTGGGCGTGCCGGTTGGCGTGGGCGTGCCGGTCGGCGTGGGCGCGGGCCAGTACGGCGGAATCCATAGTGAGCTGCTCGGCGACGGTGAGCTGCTCGGCGACGGTGAAGCCTGCGGCACGGCGGAGGCGGTCACCTCGCTGGGCCGTGGCCCTTCCTGGCCCTGGGTCATCAGGTGCAGGCTGGCCAGCACCTGCATGATCAGGTCCGGGTCGGTCCCGTATGTGCCGGTGATGGCCGGGGCGCTGTCGGGCATGGCGACGGCGAGCTCGCGTAGCTGCGTGTCCTGCAAGATCGTGCCCGGTGCGGCGGGCGTGTCCGTACTCCCTCGCTTGGCTCCCACTGCGGCGGGCATGTCCGTGCTCACTCGCTTGGCTCCCACCGCGGCCCGCAGGCCGGTCCGGATCGGAGTCGACGATGGCCCCAGCGCGACCGGGCCGCCGATGCTCACCGTGTCGGCCCGGCCGACCAGGTGCGCCGGGCAGTTCTGGTTGGGACCGGGGGTGCCCAGATAAACGGCGTTTACGTCGTAGCGGACGCATTGATCGGGATCCTTGCTGAGCGAGTACACCGGCCAGGTGGCCGGGACCCGGATCGCATAGCCGCGATACTCGACGGTTTTCATGGCCGGGGCCGCGGCCCGGGCGGTCTTAGCGACGGTTCCACTGGGGACGGACTGGATGGCCGCGGCAAGGTGCTCGCCGGAGATGGCGTGCTGATGCCCGGCTCCCCATCCAATTCCGCCCAACGCGCACCCGACCATGACTGCCACTACCGCGCGACGCATTATCCCCCCGAATAAACCCCGTGACCAATGATTGGCAAGGACCCCACGGACACATCAAGGATCGATTCGCCCCACGAGTTCGATCCCTGCGCTCCGGCAGGCTGTAACGTTCCCCGTATTCGGAGAGTTACACACAGTGAATTTCTTCGGCGGCAACGATGGCGGCCCGCGGCACGGGAGGCGAGCCGGATTCCCGGCCAGGAATTCGGCGGAAGCGAAACTGTTTTCGGCTGAGAATTAGCGATGCGGCCGGGGAATGCCGAGTGAGGAGTTTGATAAAGAATGAGTGACCGTTTGATATGGCCGCCGTTCCCGATGGTCGGGCAGCTTTCGCACGCCCGTTCGAGGGATGCCCTCCGGATTTATTCTCCGGGATCCGGCGGGACGGGAACGGGGTTGGCCTGGGCGCCGCCGTACCGGCGGTCGCGGCTGGCGTAAATCTCGCACGCGTGCCACAGATGGCGCCGGTCGAAGTCGGGCCAGAGGGTATCGAGGAAGACCAGTTCGGCGTAGGCCGACTGCCACAGCAAGAAGTTGGACAGGCGCTGCTCGCCGGAGGACCTGACGAAAAGATCGACGTCCGGTATCTCTGGCTCGTACAGATAGCGGGCGAACACCTTTTCGTTGAGCTTATCCAGGCGGAGTTTTCCGGCCGCGACATCGGCCGCCATCGCGGCCGCGGCGTCCACGATCTCCGCCCGGCCGCCGTAGTTGACGCAGAACTGCAAGGTCAGGACGGTATTCCCGGCGGACAGCTGCTCGGCGTACTCCAGCTCGCTGATCACGCTGCGCCACAGCCGCGGCTGGCGGCCCGCCCAGCGGATGCGGACCCCCATTTCGTTCAGCAGATCACGGCGCCGGTGAATGACGTCGCGGTTAAAGCCCATCAGGAAGCGCACCTCGTCCGGCGAGCGCCGCCAGTTCTCCGTCGAGAACGCGTAGGCGGACAGGTACGGAATGCCGAGCTCGATCGCCCCCATGATCACGTCGAGCAGCGAGGACTCGCCCTCCTTGTGACCCTCGGTCCTGGGCAGCCCGCGCTTTTTCGCCCACCGGCCGTCGCCGTCCATGACCAGGGCCACGTGCCGGGGCACCAGTTCGGCCGGGATGGCGGGGGGCTTGACCCCGCTCGGATGCGGATCGGGCGGGCGGACCCCCGTGGCTCGGGGCGCCCCGACGGCCGGGTACCGCTCCCCCATCAGACGCGCTCCACGTGACGTAGCGAACGGATTGAATGCTCTAGATGCCATTGCAGGTAGGCGGCGACGAGCCCGCTGCACTCTACCTGGTGCCTTCGCTCGCTGCGGTCGGCGCTGTCCCAGTCACCACGCAGCAAGGCGAGCATCAGGGCCACGGTGCTCGCCGCGGGCGCGGCCGCGCCGGGCGGGCGGCAGGACGCGCACACCATACCGCCCGCCGCGACGGCGAAGGCCGACAGCCGGACCTCGCGGCCGGCCGCGCTGGCCTCGGGGCGAGGCCGGCTGCCGGCCGCCGCGCCGCACCGAGCGCATTCCTCCAGGGAGGGGGCGTAGCCCGCCACCGCGAGCGAGCGCAGCAGGAAGGCGTCCAGCACCAGCCGGGGGTCGTGCTCCCTCTCGCTGAGGGATCGCAGCCCGCCGATAAGCAACAGCAACTGGCGCAGGGCAGGCTCCTTCTCCATCGGGGTGAACCGCTCGGCCGTCTCCAGCATGGCCACGCCGGCCGTGTAGCGGGGGTAGTCCGCGGCCAGCGGCTCGCCGTAGGGCCGGATCACCTCGGCCTGGGTGATCACGTCCAGCGAACGCCCGGGGTGCAGCATGAGGTCGACGTGCGTGAACGGCTCGAGCCGGGCGCCGAACCGCGACTTCGTGCGGCGGACACCCTTGGCCACCGCACGGATCCGCCCGGTGGTCCGGCCCAGAACGGTGATGATCCGGTCGGCCTCGCCCAGCTTCTGGGTCCGCAGCACGATCCCGTCGTCTCGGTAAGGCAGCACCTACCTATTCTCCCGCACAACAGGACAGCGGCAGGCTTGACGCGGCCGTAGGCTGCCGTCGGGCGTACGCCGGGACGGGGTCAGGCGCGGCGGGAGCGGTTGACCGCGGACAGGACAGCACGCATGGACGCGCTGGCCGTGTTCGTGTCGACGCCTACGCCCCAGTAGACCTGGCCACCGATCTCGCACTCCACGTAGGCCGCGGCCTGCGCGTCGGTGCCTTGAGTGAGGGCGTGCTCGGTGTAGTCGAGCACCCGGGCCTCGATGCCGAGGGTGGCCAGCGCGTCGCAGAACGCGGAGATCGGGCCGTTGCCGATACCCTCGACCTGCTGCGCCTGCCCTTCGGTGGATATCTCCGCGGTAAGCGCGTGCTTGGACTCGACCACCGAGGAACTCTGGTGGCCCAGCAGGCTGAGCGGCCCTTCGGCCAGGTACTCGGTGGAGAAGATCTCCCACATCTGGGCCGCGGTCACCTCGCCGCCCTCGGTGTCGGTGTGCGCCTGGATGACCCGGGAGAACTCGATCTGCAGGCGGCGCGGCAGGTCCAGCCGGTGCTCGGCCTTCATGAGGTAGGCCACCCCGCCCTTGCCCGACTGCGAGTTGACCCTGATCACGGCCTCGTAGGTACGGCCGACGTCGTGCGGGTCGATGGCCAGGTACGGCACCGCCCACGGGTATTCGCCGAACGGGATACCGGCCTGGGCGGCGTCGGCCTCCAGCGCCTCGAAGCCTTTCTTGATCGCGTCCTGGTGCGAGCCGGAGAACGCGGTGTAGACCAGGTCACCGGCGTACGGGTGGCGCGGGTGGACCGGAAGCTGGTTGCAGTACTCGACCGTGCGACGGATCTCGTCGATGTCGGAGAAGCTGATCATCGGGTCGATGCCCTGGCTGAACAGGTTCAGCCCGAGGGTGACCAGGCAGACGTTGCCGGTCCGCTCGCCGTTGCCGAACAGGCATCCCTCGATCCGGTCCGCGCCGGCCAGCACGGCCAGTTCCGCGTCGGCGACGGCGGTGCCGCGGTCATTATGGGTGTGGACCGATACGCAGACGGAGTCGCGGTGGGGCAGGTTCCGGCTCATCCACTCGATCTGGTCGGCGTAGACGTTGGGGGTGGACCGCTCGACCGTGCACGGCAGGTTGAGGATGATCTCCCGGTCCGGCTCGGGCTGCCAGACGTCCATGACGCCGGCGCAGACGTCCAGGGCGAAGTCGAGTTCGGTGTCCATGAAGATCTCGGGCGAGTACTCATAGCCGAAGTCGGTGCCGCCAGCGAGCTCCTCGGCGTACTTCATGACGTGGCGGGTGCCCTCGACGGCCAGCGCCTTGCACTCCTCGCGGTCGATGCGGAACACCACCCGGCGGAAGATCGGCGCGGTCGCGTTGTACAGGTGCACGGTGGCCAGGCGCGCCCCGACCAGCGACTGGACCGAGCGCTCGATCAGGTCCTCGCGGGCCTGGGTGAGCACCGAGATCCGGACGTCGTCGGGGACCCGGTCGCCTTCGATCAGCTCGCGCACGAAGTCGAAGTCGGTCTGGCTGGCGGACGGGAAGCCGACCTCGATCTCCTTGTAGCCCATCCGGACCAGCAGGTCGAACATCATGTGCTTGCGGGCCGGGCTCATCGGGTCGATCAGCGCCTGGTTGCCGTCCCGGAGGTCGGTGGACAGCCAGCGCGGTGCCGTGGTGATGGATTTGCCGGGCCAGGTCCGGTCCGGCAGGTCTACCGGCTGGAACGGGGTGTAACGCTGGCAGGGCATGCCGCTGGGTTGCTGCCGGGGGGGTGTTACGCGATGAAATCCGTACTCGGTCTGCATGGTCTGCTTCCTCTGGCGATCGGTATGGGCCTGGTCAATGGCCAGCGCACGCGCCAATACCCCGCGGCGAGGGAGCCGGCCTATCGGCCCCCGCCGCGGCCGCTAAGCAGGAGCAGCTCGCGCAACATTACCGACAACCCTACCAGCCGGCCCGGCCCGAGGGACGCGCGGTGCCGCCCCCGGAGGCGAGCGGGAGAAATACAGTGGCGGCGGCGGGGCGGGGCGGGGTTGGGTATGAGGATGCGCATCGAGCGACTCGACCTGGCGGATACCGACACCATCCGCGCCTGTTTCGAGCTATTCCTGGCCGCCCAGCACGTGGACGAACCGGACGGACCGTGGTTCACCGAACGACCGTTCCGCGGTTGGCTGAGCGTCGGGTGGGGCGGCGACCCGCGGGAAGTGTGGCTGGCCGAGGGGCAGGCGGAGGGCTCGGTCGCGGGCTGGTACCGGCTCGAGCTGCCCAGCCTGGAGAACCTCGACCAGGCCAACCTGGACCTCGTCGTGCATCCGGCGGAGCGCCGGCGCGGAGTCGGCCTGGCCCTGCTCACGCACGCGACGGCTCGCGCGGCCGAGCACGGGCGCTCGATGATCAACGGCGCGGCGCGTTACGGCAGCGACGGCGAGGCCTTCGCCCGTTCGACGGGGGCGGAGCCCGGGCTGGTGGACGTACAGCGCGTGATGGACGTGCGCACGGCGGGAGCGGATCAGCTGGAACGGCTCCGCGAGGCAGCCGGGCCGAAGGCCGCGGGCTACTGGCTGGTGTCCTGGACCGGGCTGGTGCCCGAGGAGTTCATCGAGCAGGCGGCGGCGCTCTACGCCGCGCTCAACGACGCCCCGCACGACCCGCAGACGGCACCCGCGGTGTGGGACGCGCAGCGGGTCCGCGAGCGCGTCAACGACCTGCGACCCGCGTACGGGGTGCAGACCTACGCGGTGGCGGCGCGGCACGAGGCTACCGGGGAGCTGGCGGCCCTCACCGAGATGGCGGTGGATCCGGCCGATCCGGGCTGGGCGCATCAGATGCTGACCGGCGTGACCAGCAAGCACCGCGGGCACCGGCTCGGCCTGCTGGTGAAGATCGCGATGCTGGAGCTGCTGCGGGCCGCGGAGCCGCGGCTGGAGCGGATCGATACCTGGAACGCGGAGTCCAACGGGTACATGATCGCGGTCAACGAGGCGCTCGGTTACACCGTCCAGGGCCGGCCGGCTAGCTGGTGGAAGCTGGACGTGGCGGCAGCCCTGGGCGAGCAGGCGCTGGCGAGCCGGGCCCGGTACTAGCCGCGGCCGGCCGACTGCTCGGTGGTGGCGATCACGCCGATGGTCTGCGCGTGGGTCATGCCCAGGTCCAGGCCGATGGCCAGGGCGGCCTGCCGTTCGCCGTCGGTCAGCGGGCCGTCGGCCATGGCGATCCGGATCACGTCCGCCAGGTACCACTCCCGGGCCTGGACGGTGAGCTGGGCGCCCACCTGGTTCAGGGCCGGACGGATCGCCTCGAACGGCTGGGTGAGGTCGGCGTTCAGCAGGACCTCGTTGTATCCGGGCATCCCGGCGCCCACGACCGCCTCGATGGCCCGCTGCCGGGCCGCCGGACTGGCCGGGTCGCCGGACCGCAGCATGGCCGAGGCGGCGGCGCGCATGCCCGCGGGCAGTGCGGCCTGCATCTGCGCCGTGGTCGGCTGGTTGAGCGCGTCGGTCACGTAGCGGGTCCGGCAGGTGGCGCATTGCACGTGCTCGCCGACCGAGTTCAGCGGGATGACCGGAATGAAGAACAGCGTGAACCAGCGGCGGCCGGCACGGTGCCGGTACTGCCGGTCTCCGCCGCAGCGACGGCAGTGGAAGGTGCCCTGCGCAATCGTCCGGTAGAACACGCGCAGGCCAAAGATGATCAGCATGACGGATCCCTCCTGGCCACAGGTGAGTCCATCATGCCGGGCCGGATGTCAGGGCGGGGCTGATTTGGGGTGTTAAGGCGGCCCGGGCGGGCTTGGGTGACGGGACGCCGGGATCAGTCGTAGAACCCCAGGCGGCGGAGCTGCTTGGGGTTACGCTGCCAGTCTTTGGCGATCTTGACGTGCAGGTCGAGGTAGACCTTGGTGCCAAGGAGGGCTTCGATCTGGTGCCGGGCCCGGCTGCCGACGTCCTTCAGCCGGGCGCCCCGGGCGCCGATGACGATGGCCTTCTGGCTCGGCCGCTCCACGTACAGCTCGGCGTGCACGTCGATCAGGTCGTTCCGGCCGGGGTGCGGGCCCATCTCCTCGACCACGACCGCGATCGAGTGCGGCAGCTCGTCGCGGACGCCCTCCAGGGCGGCCTCCCTAATCAGCTCGGCGACCATGATCAGTTCTGGCTCGTCGGTCAGCTCGCCGTCGGGGTAGAGCGGCGGGCCTTCGGGCAGATGGGCCACGAACACGTCGGCCAGCACGTCGAGCTGGAAGCCGGTTATGGCCGAGACCGGGACCACATCCGCCCAGTCACCGAGCTCGCTCACCGCCACTAGCTGCTCCGCGATCCGGTCCGGCGACACCTCGTCGCACTTGGTCACGACCACCACGACCGGGGTCTTCCTGACGTTCTCCAGCTCGTGGGCGAAGAACCGGTCGCCCGGGCCGACCGGGTCGCCGGCCGGGATGCAGAACCCGATCACGTCGACCTCGGCCAGGGTCGAGCGGACCAGGCTGTCCAGGTGCTCGCCAAGCAGCGTCCGCGGTTTGTGCAGGCCGGGGGTGTCGACCAGGACCAGCTGCGCGTCCGGACGGTGTACGATCCCCCGGATCACGCGCCGGGTGGTCTGCGGACGGTCGCTGGTGATCGCGACCTTCGCCCCGACCAGCGCGTTGGTAAGCGTCGACTTGCCGACGTTGGGGCGGCCGGCCAGGCACGCGAAACCCGAGCGGAAGGCGGCGCCCGGGCGGCCGGCGCCCAGGCGGGGGTCAGCATCCGGGGCGTCGGCGCCCGGGAGGCGGGCGGGCGACGGATCGTTCACCACTCAATTGTCGTGCATGTTGTGGCCGGTGAAACCATGGCCGTTCGGCGTAAGGGGAGACAGGGGCGGGGCGGACCTGGATGGTCCGTGCGGGTCAGACGGTGAGAACGGCGCGGAGGGTGCCGTCGGGGGCGGCGTGCAGGACGATCGTGTCCGGCCCGAGGTCGCGCACCACGGCCAGGTCACCCGGGTCCAGCTCGGCGTCGCTGACCAGGGCGGCGGCCTCCAGTTTCTGCGCGCCGCTGGAGACGGCCATGGCCACGGCCAGGCGCAGGGCGGACAGCCGCAGCGAGGGCAGGGCCACGGCGGCGGCGGTGTAGGTCCGGCCGGTCTCGTCGCGGACGGCCGCGCCCTCGGACGCCGCTATCCGCGCCCTCGAGGACCTAGCCAAGGTGATGATCTTGAGGTCTTCGGTATTTATCTCGGGGGGCGGGCCAGACGTCTCATCGCTCACGCGACCGAGTGTACGGGGGGCGGCCCGCGATGGGTTAGGGGTGGTCCTCGGTCTCCCGCTGCACCAGTACCGTGCCGATCTTGTTGCGCCGCCCGGATCCGGGCTCCGCGGTCAGCCGCAGGCCGTTCACCATGGCGGTGGAGCCGGCGATGGGGACGCGGCCGAGCGCGTGGGCCAGCAACCCGGCCACCGTCTCCACGTCCTCGGCCCCGTCGATGTGGACGCCGAACAGCTCCTCCAGCTCGGTCACCGAAAGCCGGGCGGTTACCCGGGCCGAGTCGGCCGAGAGCCACGTGGAGGGCGGCTGTTCGTTGTCGTACTCGTCGGTGATCTCGCCGACAATCTCCTCCAGCAGGTCCTCGATGGTGACCAGCCCGGCGGTGCCGCCGTACTCGTCGATCACGATCACCATGTGATTGCGCTGCGCCTGCATCTGGCGCAGCAGCTCGTCGACCGGTTTGCTGTCCGGCACGTAACTGGCCGAGCGCATGACGGTGGCGATCTTCTCGGTGGCCTCGGCGCTGGGATGTTCGTGGCTCCAGGCCACGATGTCCTTCAGGTACGCGATGCCGACTACGTCGTCCTCGTTCTCGCCGACGACCGGGATCCGCGAGAAGCCGCTGCGCAGGGCCAGGGACAGAGCCTGTTCCACGGTCATGTCGCTCTCGATGAACACCATGTCGGTGCGCGGCACCATGACTTCCCTGACGATGGTGTCGCCGAGCTCGAAGACCGAACGGACCATCTCGCGCTCGCCCGGCTCGATACCGGTCCGGCGCTCGAGGTAGTCGACCAGCCCGCGCAGCTCGGACCGGGCCACCGGACCCTCCCCGTCCTCATGGTCTTCGGCGGCCCGGGATCGCCGGGCGGGCGGCAAGGTGTTGCCCACGGCCACCAGCAATCCGGGCAGCGGGCCCAGGGCCCGGGTCAGCGGGTAGAGGAACCGGGCGGCGCGGCCGGCGGTGCGTGCGGTGCGCGGGCCGACCCGGCCGAGCTGCGGGCGCACGCCAGTCAGCGCGTAGTGCATGAGGATCACCACGCCCGCCGCGGAGAGCACGGCGCGCCAGTCGTCGCCGAGCCAGTGCACGAAGGCGGCCGTGACCAGGACCGCGGACAGGCACTCCAGGACGACGCGAAGCAGCAGCAGCACGCTCATGTAGCGGGGCAGATCGGCGGTTACCGTCTGCAGCGTGCCCCTGTGTTCGGGCCGTTCGGCCACCCCGGTGGCGGCGACCAGCGTGAGGGTGGCCTCCGCGTTGGCGCACCAGCCCGCCGCGAGGGCCAGCACGGCCGCCGCGACCAGCAGCCACCCCGGAGGTGACATCACACGGTCCCTTCTCGCTCCTTGGTCTCTGGCTTGATCTCTGGCTTGGTCTCTCGCTTGGACTCTCGCTTGGACTCTCGCCAGGCCTTGAGCAGCTGGTCCTGCATGCCGAACATGGCGGCGTGGTCCTCGGGCTCGGCGTGGTCGTAGCCGAGCAGGTGCAAGATGCCGTGCACGGTGAGGAGTTCGAGTTCGTCCTGGGTGGAGTGGCCGGCGTTGGCGGCTTGTTCGGCCGCGACCTGCGGGCACAGCACCACGTCCCCGAGCAGGCCGGGGTCGTCGCCCGGCTCTGGGTCGCCCGCACGGTTGCCGCCCAGGTGCGGCGGCCGGAGCTCGTCCATCGGGAAGGCCAGGACGTCGGTGGGGCCCGGCTCGCCCATCCAGCGCTCGTGCAGCTCGGTCATCGTCCGCTCGTCCACCAGCAGCACGGACAGCTCGGCCAGCGGGTGGATCCGCATCTGGTCCAGGGTGAACCGGGCCACGGCCGCGAGCCCGA
>Ga0302178_10001159_pt1 | contig 22667 bp, 20 predicted proteins | sample I_Palsa_E1_3_FD_198790 | JGI IMG/M metagenome (GOLD analysis project Ga0302178, IMG submission 198790) | Peat permafrost microbial communities from Stordalen Mire near Abisko, Sweden - I_Palsa_E1_3 | ecosystem: Environmental > Terrestrial > Soil > Palsa > Peat permafrost | place: Sweden... | reverse complement strand
CTCAGGGAGGAGTAGCCGGTACCGAAATCGTCCATGGCGAGTCTCACGCCGATGGCCTTCAGCTCGCTGAGGTAGGAATGGATCCGTTCGTCCCGGCGGAGCAGGACACTCTCGGTGAGCTCGAGCATCAGCGCCGAGGGCGCCAGGCCCGTCTCGGCCAGGACCCGGCGGACGCCGTCCACGAAGCCGGGGTCGCGGAACTGGCGGGCCGAGACGTTCACGCTGACGTACAGCGGCGCCGGGCGGGCGAGGCGGCGGACCCACTGGGCCACGTCCGCGGCGGCCTGCCCCAGCACCCAGGAGCCGAGCGGGACGATGTGGCCGGTCTCCTCGGCCAGCTCGATGAACTGGCCGGGCTGCATCATGCCCCACTGGGCGTGACGCCACCGGACCAGGGACTCAAACCCCGCGACCTGCCCGCTGGTCAGGTCCACGATCGGCTGGTAGACCAGGCTGAACTCCGAGTTCTTCACCGCGTCTTCCAGCGCGGCCTGCACCTCGCGGCGCCGGACCATCCCGGCGGACAAGATGGGCTGGTACCGGCGCCACTGCCGCTTGCCGGCCGCCTTGGCCGCGTACAGGGCCAGGTCCGCGTGCCGCAGCAGCTCGTCCACGTCCGCGCTGTCCTGGGTGGTCGCCACGCCGACGGTGACCGTCGACAGCACCGACCCGTCGGCGAGAGCAAACGGCTCGCCGAACGCGGTGACGACCTGCTCGGCGAACGCGTCCACGGCGGCGGGATCGGCGACGTTCTCGATCAGCACGGCGAACTCGTCGCCGCCCAGCCGGGCGGCCATGTCGGAGTCCCGGACGACCGAGGACAGCCGGGTCCCGGCCGCCACCAGCAGTTCGTCGCCGACGCTGTGGCCCATCGTGTCGTTGACGACCTTGAAGTCGTCCAGGTCCACGAACAGCACCCCCGCCGTCGTCCCGCGGTGCCGGGTCGCGACCAGGCCGCGGGCGGCCCGGTCCTGGAACAGCAAGCGGTTCGGCAGCCCGGTCAGCGCGTCGTGGAACGCCCGGTGCTTCAGCTCCTCCTCCAGCTGATGCTGCTCGGTCACATCCCGCAACGTCAGCACCATGCCCCCCACCGTGCCTTCGTCGCGCAGGTCGCTGCACCTGACCTGGACTTGAACGCTCACATTATCCCGGCGGGTGATCCGCATGTCTCCGTAGTACGACCGGCGGCCCGCGTGCTCCCGCATCGGCTCCAGCGCCCGCGCCAGGTCGTTTCGCTCCCCGTCCTGGACCAGGTTCTGCAAGGCAACGCCCTCCACGATGATGTCGCCGAAGATGCTCGCGGCGGACGGGGTCGCGTACCGGACTATCCCGTCATCGCCGATGATCAAGATGGCGTCCGAGGTGTCCTGCACCAGGGTCTGGAAGTAGGCCTCACTGCCCCGCCGGATGACTTCCTTGCTGAGGATGACCCGCTCGACCGCGAGAGCAGTCTGCTGCGCCAGGATCTCCAGGGTCGCGGACAGATCGGCCAGGGTCCGCTGCCCACCGAACACTGCCAGCACCGCGATCATCGGGTCGCCGGATGGCCGGTCGTCGAGCGTGACCGGGCACAGCAACATCCCGTCACAGCCGGGGAGCAGCACGCTCACACGTTCGCCGAGCCTGGCCGCGGGCAGGAAAAGGGGTTGCGATCCGGTCAGCAGCGGCACGCACGTCTCGATCAGCCCGGCCAGCCGATCCAGCAGCGGCGAATCGCCGTCAGCGGCGGCCGCCTGGCGGCGCATGTCATCGTCCCGCATCACGAGCAAGGCCTCCCGCGGCGAGCGCGGGTCGAAAAGGGCGACCGCCGCACGCTCGATGATGGTCATGACCTCGGTGACGCTGACCGCCGAGGCCAGGGACGGGCCCGCCAGCCGGACCGTCCGCTCACGGCGCAGGACGCGGCGGTGCGAGGCCGCCATTTCCCACAGCCGCGAGAGCACCAGCAGGTACAGGACGGCGGAGAACACCGCGATCACGCCGTCGTCGGCAGCCCGGCCGGTGACCGACTGGATGAACAAGACGGCGGGAGCTATAAACGACGCGAGCATCAGTACGGTCAGCCTGATGGGTGAGGTTACGGCCGGCCGCCGGGTAACCGTGCGGGTCAGCTCCGTCATACTCGGGTGCAGGGCCGCTGCTCCCCAGGCGCCGTAGAAGACCGCCCAGCCCAGATCGACAACCGACCCGCTGCGAAACGTCCCGTGGAGCTGTTCCAGGCCGAACGACACGTCGGAGGCCAGCAGGCCGACGGTACCCAGGGTCAGCAACTGGACGGACCTGGACCGCACGGCCCCCGGTACGATCAGCCGGGCGATCATGGCCAGGACAAGCACATCGCCGAGCGGGTAGGCGATCGCGACGCTTTTCTGCAGCCACGACAGCCCGGGGTTATGCACATACGGAAGGATCAGGTAGATCCAGGACAGCAGCGCCAGCCCGACGGTCAGGGTCAGCGCATCGATCAGGCTGCGCCGGTCCCGGTCCGGGGAGCGCGACCAGATAAAAATGAGCATCCCGGCGGCGTACAGCGGATACGTCGCCAGGTAGAAAGCGTCCGCGATGGACGGGAACGGAACCTTCGCCTTCAGGATCTCGGTCAGGACCAGGAAGCTTATCTGGCCGACGGCAAAGGTCAGGTTCGCGGCGGCCAGCAGCAGCCAGGGCGATTTACGGGCAGGCCGGTTGATGACTACGCCGGCCACGATGGCGAGACCTCCGCTCAGATCGAACAGGCCCCCCGTCTCAACCTGCAGGCCGGGGCGCCCGTAGTACGTCGCGGCGAGCAAGGTCAACCAGACGAAATAAACTGTCAGCACGTGCCGCCGTGACGTCAAAGCTCCCCCAAGCTCGTCGCTGGGCCGCTGCCCGCTATCGGTGGTAATGCACTGCTTCCGCTAATTCCCATCTTCCGGCGGGACCCCTTATACACCGTGCCAGATCCGGCAATTTAAACTGATAATTGCTAATCATATGATTTCTGACTTTAATTTGTTATGAATTCCACGATACTCTTTTTCCGACTCCGGGTCGATTAAAGTAAAGGTCATGGCCGATTACAACGCTTATAGTTGGAACCGCACCGTAAACATGCCTTCGATATCAACCGGCGGGAGATCCAGCGCGCTTAGCGGGCGGGTCCGAGCTAAGGACCTGTCCGGCGCGTCCTAGTTCCGGCTGAGGCTGCCGTCCGCGGCCAGCTGGAGGAAGGCCGCGGCCCGCTCGAAGGTCTCCCCCACGGTGTGACCGGCCAGCTGGGCCTGGTACGCGCAGTACCGGGTCATCTCCCACTCCTGCCCGCGCGCCGGGAGCGAGGCGAGTCCCGGCTCAAGCACCGGCCGCCAGGTCCAGGCCGCGATAGGACCGCTGTTGCCCGCCAGCGGGTCGATGAAATCGGCGTGATCCTCGTAATAACCCATCCGGTTCCGGACGAACCGCAGGCCGCCGAAGGTTTCCTCGATCAGCTGGCGCTCCGTCGCGCCATGGCTGGCCAGGACATTGTGGTAAGCGTCCGGCTGATAGCGGACGAAGGCCGCGTCGACCATGGTGACCCACCAGACGGCCTCGCTGATCAGCGCGAAACCGTGCGGCTGATGCCATCCGCCGGCGCGGAGCAACCGGTCGGTCGTATCCCGCATCGCGGCGATGGACCAGTCCAAGGTGCCGGCCTCGGCGGGCAGGTCACTTGCGTTCTGGCGGTTCCACGCCACCCGGCAGCGAGCGGAGCAGAACCGGGCGTGCTCACGGCGCGGCGCGAACACGGTGCCGCACTGCTCACAATCCCGGGTATCTGTCATCACCACCCATGTTACGCGTAACGGCACCGTTCTGCAGGCCGTGAGCAGCCGCCACGCCGGCCGACGTGGAGGCTGGCGTCGCGGCTGGAGGATATGGTCGGCGGGTGCCTGATGCGATCTTTGCCCACCCTCGCCTCGCACCCGTCTATGACGCATTTGACGGCGGCCGCGATGACTTGGCTGCCTACCTGGACATCGCCTGCGAGCTTGGCGCGGACCGCGTGCTCGACGTCGGTTGCGGGACCGGATGCCTGGCGGTGCTGCTCGCCGGGAGCGGCCGCACTGTCGTGGGGGTTGACCCCGCCGAGGCATCGCTTGAGGTGGCCAAGGCCAAGGATGCAGCCGCGCGAGTCACCTGGGTCCATGGTGATGCCACGGCAGTGGCGGCGTTCGGCGCTGATCTTGCGGTGATGACGGGGAATGTGGCGCAGGTCTTTCTTACCGATGCCGACTGGGGACAGGTTCTGGCGGGCATCCACGCTGCCCTTCGTCCGGGCGGCTACCTCGTGTTCGAGACTCGGCGTCCCGATCGGCGGGCCTGGGAGGACTGGGCTGCTGACACTGGCCCGGTCACCCTTGATATCCCAGGCACCGGATGGGTAGAGCGGCGCAACGAGGTCACCGAGGTGAGCCTTCCGTTCGTCTCCTTCCGCAACACCTACAGGTTCCTGGCTGACGGCACCGTGATCACGTCGGACTCGACCCTGGTGTTCCGGCACCGCGACGAGGTGGAATCAAGCCTGCTCGCTCACGGCTACCGAGTGCTGGATGTGCGAGATGCCCCTGATCGCCCAGGTCGCGAGTTCGTGTTCATCGCCGAGCGCACGACCTGAACCAATGGTGCTGGCCGCCAGCGGGATCGCTACGGTGCCAGCATGGGGCCGCCGGGATTTTGTTGCCACGCTGGCAGTGGGGCGCCGATGTGCCTCGGCGGACCCCAACGGTACAGGGTTTCCCGGGCCGGGAGCAGCTCGGCGTGCTCGAGCTCAAGGTCCTGCATCGTGAGAGCAGGCACCGCGGGCGTGACAGCAGGTAGATCGGACATGAGAGCCCTCCTTCGCGGCGGCGGAAACCTCTGGCCGGACAAGGGCCCCGGATGACGGCACGGGGCCTGATCAGATACCGGGCGGGTGATGCGGCCGGACCTACCAGCCACGGAACTGGCCTGCCGCGGTCCAGAAGGCGGCGAGCCCCGTGAGGACGGCCAGGCCGACCGCGGCAGTCAGGAGACGGCGGCCCGGACGGCCGGTGGACCAGCGCAGGCCCACGGCGGTGAGCCGCCGCGCCAGCCCGATCAGGAGGTAGGCCGACCCGGCCAGCGCCAGGATGATCAGTGCGGCGCCAAACGCGTCGACTCCGGCCTGCGCGTAGCGGTGGCCGGCGGCCGCGGCGGTCATGAGGTGCGCCTGCAGGCTGACGGAGCGCCACATCGCCCGGTTGACCGCGGGCAGGTGCAGGAAGAGATACCCCATGGTGAGCGTGAGCAGCGGGATGACGCATAGCACCCAGCCGGTCACCAGGATTCGGGCGCGGCGCCGCAGGCCGGTGACGCGCGGGTCCTGGCGGCCCCTGGGGAGCGCGCTGCGCAGGACGGGGACGACGCGGGCGAACAGGTCGGGCACGCCGACCAGGTCGCTGAGGATGAAGTAGCCGTCGAAACGGACGAACGGGAGCAGCTGCTCCAGCATCTCCAGGTGCGTGACGGCGATGGCCACGAGCAGAACCTGGGCCGAGGTGGCCACGTAGAGGCCGGCCAGGGCCAGCATGAAGACCGCGTTGAAGTACACGCCGCCGAGGTCAGTGCGCAGCCGCCCGGCGCGGCTGAGCCGGTAGGAGTCGGTGACGTTGGTGAAGAACGACGGCCAGACCAGGTAGATGCCGACGCCGATCACGCCGGGCCGCGCGCCGCCGTAGCGACAGCCGGCCGCGTGCCCGCACTCGTGAAACAGGGCGGAGACCACGAACAGGCCGAGCACGATGAGCAGGTCCACCGGGTCGCGCAGGATCTGCTGCACCCCCGCCCCCAGCCCGTGGACGGCGAACAACCAGTAGTCCACGGACGCGACGGCCGCGACCACGGCGATGATCACGGGCCACCGGAACAGCGGCCGCAGCAGCACCCCGGCGGCGTTCGCCGCCCGCTCCGGCAGCAGCGTGCCCCGCGCCCTGAGCGAGAGCAGCGGGCTGGCCTTCGGCGGGGCAGCCGGGGCGTCCCCGGCGGCGAGGATGCCCAGGGGCAGCAGCTTGGCGGTAATGAGATAGCGGACCTGCTCGGCGCTCAGGGACCGGCCCAGGTCCTCGCTGACTAGGTCGGCGATGGCAGCCGGGCCGCGGGAGCCGTCGATCCGGCAGGCCACCTGGTACAGCAGCGCCGACATCTGGATGACCTGGCCGTCGGGCCGCCGCACCAGCGACGGCGGCTGGCTGTAGCCGGAATCCTTGTACTCGCCGAGCAGCTCGACCCCGTCGGCCAGCCGGGGCACCTCAACGTGCCCGGGCGCACCCCCCGGGGGAAGGGCGGGTGCCGTGGGCCCGGTTGTCACATGCTCTGCCACTACGGTCATGGTGCCTTCTCCTCGCATGGTCACCGGGAAACGTCAGCAGCGGCTGGCCGCGCCCGGCCTGGCAGGGCCGATCACGCAGGCGGGAGGGCCGCCCGTTAGGGGGCCCGGGCGGCCCTCCCTTCCTGCCGAGCATCCCCCTCTAGCTACATGCACGGCAGGTCAGAGGTGCGAGCCGGGGAACTGCCATCCGATGCTGTTGCCGCCGGCGGTCGCAGTAGGCAGGCAGGCGCCTTACAGGCAGACGCTGATGCACACGCTAATGCTGAGGCATGGTGCGCACGGGGAGTAGCAGGGGCAGCAGAGCGTTTCCCGGCTGGGGAGCAGTTCGGCGGACTCGAGCTCGAGGTCCTGCATGGTGACGGCGGTGTCGGTGAACATGATGACTCCTTCGGCGAGGACGATCGGCCCCGGGCCAGGCAGCCCGGGGGGGTTTGCCCGCGTTCCGGCCGACTCAGGGAGTGGCGCCGCACCGCGGACTTGGTGTACGCTGTTTGTCGAACGTACTGTACGGTCATCACCGTACAACATGATTCCAGGATCAGTCAAGGCCCCGGGAATCGTGGTTTGAGCCCACCGGCCGAGACGGAGCTAAGTTGGTGGTTATGACAGTGGACGCGGCGGGAGACAGGCAGGACCCCCCCGCCGAGCGGCCGCGCGCCGCCGACGCGGCGCTGGAGCCCGCACTCAACCCGCTGCAAAGGCTGATCCAGCAGCGGCTGCGTGAGCGGGGCTGGTCCTACGGCGAGGTCGCCAAGCGCGGTGGCCTGCCCCGGTCCACCCTCTACACCCTCGCCACGACACGGAACCTGACCCGGCCGCCGCGCCCCGCCACCATCGATGCGCTCGCCGTGGGCCTGGACGTGCCGGTCTCCGCTGTCCGCGCCGCCGCGGCCGAGTCCACCGGTCTGCACTACTACGACGACGGCCCGGCCGGGCCGGAGCAGCCGGGCAACCAGGAAAGGGATCTCCTGATCGCCAGCATCGACGAGCTGACACCTGACGAGCGACGGCACGTGGCCGCGCTGGTCGAGTCGCTGCGGAACCGGGTTTCGCAGGAGCCGACGGACCGCTAGGACCGCCTGTTTTGGCGCGGTCTCCCATAGCCGGACACTGTTTGGCCGCCACCGTACAGTTCCGTCCTTGGCCGGCTAAGGGGGACTACCGATCGCGGCTGAACTCACCGCGGACTTCCCGGCCGCCGCACTCAGCAGATCCTCGATAACCGTGATTACTGGGACTGCTATGGGGCAGGGTCGGGGCATGGGCAGTCCTCATCCGCCGGGGCCCGAGCTGGTGACCGCCGCCGCCGATGCTGACCCGGTGACCCTGCTGGTGCTCGGCTGGCTCGCCGCCAAGCGATCGGAGAACACCCGCACCGCCTACGCCCGGGACATCGGGATCACCCCGCAGCGGCGAGCGAGCCGCGTGCCGTCCTGGCTGGCCTGGTGCCAGGAACAGCAGGTGCACCCGGTCACCGGGATCACCGGGCTGCACGTGGTCAGGTACGCCCGCCAGCTGGATGCCGCAGGACTATCCCCGGCCAGCGCGGCCCGCAAGCTCGCCGCCGTGTCGGGCTGGTACGCCTGGCTGGCCCGGCGAGGGCATATCGCCGCCAGCCCGGCCGTCGACATCGCCCGGCCCAGGGCCGACCCGCGCACCCCGCCCGCCCCGGCCCTCACCCCGGACCAGGCCCTCGCGCTCGTTCGCGCCGCCGACACCGCACCTGGCCCGCAGCGCGCCCGCAGCGCAGCGTTGGTAGCTGTCTTGCTCTTCACCGGCGCCCGGGTGTCCGAGGTCATCGGCGCTAACGTCGAGGACCTCGGCACCGAACACGGACACCGGGTGCTGTCGGTCACCCGCACCAACGGCAGGCGCCAGAGCCTGACCCTCCCCAGCCTGGCGGCTTCCCGGATAGACGCCTATCTCGCTGGCCGGGCCGACCTGACGAACGTGCCGGTGCTATTCGCCACCCGGACCGGGGGACGGCTCTTCGCCGCCGACGTGTGGCAGGTCGTGCGCCGCCTCGCCACCCGGGCCGGCCTGCCGGCCGACCTGGCCAGCCACTTCGGACCGCGCATGATGCGGCACTCATTCGCGGCCCTGTACCTCGATTCCGGCAGGTCCCTCCGCGATCTGGCGAACGCGATGGGATACGCCGACCCGCGCACCACCCAGCGGTACGACCAGGCCCGGCTCCCGGGTTCAGGATCATGGCCGCGAGGCAGGCCTCATTGCCGCGCCCATCGGCCTCAGCCTGCCCCCGGGCATAACCGGCCGCGCTTATCACGGGTGGCAGCGCAGCGTGGTCGGGCCCGGTTCACTCTGGCCTTGGGTCCCAGCGGAACCGGCGGACCGCCACGGTCGCGCCGATCACGCCCCAGGCCGCCAGGATGGCCAGGTGCCGCCAGTCGGCGCCGGTGTGCCGGGACAGCGGCCCGGTCAGCGCCTCGTTGAAGGGCCGGATCGGTAGCCAGCCGGTGACCCGGTTGAGCAGCTGGGAGGAGATCGGCATATAGGTACCGGACAGGAACAACAGCGGGAACAGCATCAGTTGCGTGACGGCCGGCGCGGCCTCGGCGTTGGAGATCATTGAGGCCACCGCGACCCCTAGGGCGCAGAAGCTGGCGGCGCCGAGCACCAGCGTCAGCGCGATGGCCGGCCACTGCGACGGGAACGGCACCCCGTACAGCCGGCCCACCCCGACGATCAGCACGATGTCGGCGAGGCTGACCAGGACGCAGTGGGCGAGCAGCCCGGTGAAGTACCCCCAGGCCGGCAGCGGGGTGGCCCGGATCCGCTTGAGGATCCCGTTCTGCCGGCGGGCCGCGAGCCCGACCGCGAGCTGCCCGTAACACGAGCCGAGCACGCACAGGGCGGCGATCGTCGGCACGTAATACTGCAGCGCCGAGAGCCCGCCGAAGTAGGAGCTCTTCCCGACACCGCGGAACAGAGCGCCCATGATGGTCACGAACACGACCGGGAACACGAACGTGAAGACGGCGCTTTGCGGGTTGCGCCAGAACGACAGCTGCTCGTAGGAGACCTGGTGGATCACCAGGGCCAGGTTGTTGCGGCGGCGCGGCGCGCGGCCGGCCAGAGCAGCAGTCATCAGGGCCTCCTATCTTTTGGACCGAACGGCACTTCTTCACGCGTCAGCCGCAGATACACGTCCTCAAGGCTGGGCCGGTCCACGGTGAGCCCGGACAGCATCACCTCATGCCGCACGGCCCAGCTGGTCAGCTGGTGCAGGGCCGCGACCGGCTGGGTGGTCTCGATGACCACCGAGCCTTCTTTCGGTGTGCCGGGCACCGGCAGGTCGGCGAGCGCCACGCCGCGCGGCAGCGTGAAAGTGATGCGGGTGTGCTCCGCTTCTCCCCCGTCCAGGCCGGCCGGCGGCCCCTCAGCCACCACCGCGCCGTCGCTGAGCAGCACCACCCGGTCGGCGAGCGCCTGCGCCTCGGCCATGTCGTGCGTGGTCAGCAGGATCGTGGTCCCGGCCGTGCGCAGCTGCCGGACCAGGTCCCAGGCGCCGCGGCGGGCGGCCGGGTCGAATCCGGTGGTCGGCTCGTCCAGGTACAGCACCTCCGGGCCGCCGATCAGGCCGAGGGCCAGGTCCAGGCGGCGCTTCTGGCCGCCGGACAGGGCCCTGACCTTGCGCCGCTCCAGCCCGTCGAGGCCGGTCAGGCTGATCACCGCGGGCACGTCCCGGGGAGCCCGGTAGTAGCCGGCCTGGCGGGAGATGGTCTCCCGCACGGTCAGGTACGGCTCGACCGCGATGTCCTGCAGCACCAGCCCGGTCCGCTCGCGGAGCTCGCGCGCGGCCGATTTGCCGCCCGGGTCGAGGCCGAGCACCTGCACCTCGCCGCCGTCGCGGGTCCGGAACCCCTCCAGGATTTCCAGCGTCGTGGTCTTGCCCGCTCCGTTCGGTCCCAGCAGGGCGACGATCTCGCCAGGCCCGACCGAGAAGCTGACATCGCGCACGGCCCGCACGGCGCCGTAACTCTTGCGCAGCCCGGCCACCGTGATGGCCTGCGGCGATTCGTGCCGGGTCAGGTCCGGGTGCACTGGACCTCCACGGTCAGGTCGAGGTAGCGGGCGGCCAGGCCGCGGGCCGCGGTGATGGCGAACTCGGTGCGGTCGATGCGGGCGGTGGCCCGGGCGGTGAAAGACCCGGGAGACACCTCGCACCGGGTGACGGTTAGGGTGACGGGCCGGGTCGTGCCGCGCACCGTCAGCGTTCCGGTCAGGGCCTGGTCCTGAGCCGCGATCCGGTCCGACTGGAAGGTCATCACCGGGTGCGCGGCGGCGTCCAGGAACCGAGGAGAGCGGACGCGGTCATCGCGCTGCCGGTTGTTCGTGTGGAAGCTCGCGGTGTCGATTTCCGCGTAGAGGGCGGACACCTCGAGCGGGTCGGCGATGTCCGCGCGGCCGCCCCGGATGGCGAGGCTGCCCTTGACCCGGCCGAGCCCGAACAGGTGGCGGGTGGCGAACGTGACCCGGGACCGGTCCGGGTCGATGTCGTAGTGGCCTGGCTGTGGTGCGGCCGCGAGGACCGCTGAAGAGGTTTTCATGGCTCCCAGTGCAGCCCGGCAGGCGGGCTGCCGGGCAGGGCCGCCGGTAGGGTCCGGCCGCGACGAAGGGATGCCGGGCCGGGCCGGGGGGCGACTTTAGTAGGTTTCCGGGCCGGCCGAAAGTATCGCTGGCCGGGCTGGCGGGGGGCGATGAAGTAGCGTGAGCCGCATGAGCACCCGGTCGTGCGCCCCGCGGCACAGCGTGGCGGTGGATGCGGCCCTGGCGGGCTTTTTCGTGCTGCTCGACACCTCGATCACGCTGGCGGGCGCCTCCTGGTGGCCGGCGCATCCCGGCAAGCTCGCCTGGGCCATGCTGGCGCTGCAAGGCGTGGCGGACTTCTCGCTGGTGGCCAGGCGGCGGGCGCCGGTGCTCGTCATCGCGATCCTGACCGGGTTCACGCTGCTGATCTCCGAGCTGATCCTCCCGGCGGGGGCGCTGACACCGGCCCATGCGGGGAACCTCTGGGCCCCCTACGGAACCTGCCTGGCCGCCTACGGGCCGTTCTACTACGGCAAGGACCGCCGCACCGCGTTCGGGGCGGTGGGCGTGATGACCATCATCGCGGCCCGGGTCTGGGATCCGTCGGCGGCCGTGATCACGATCGCGGTGCTGCGGACGGCGGTCGGGCCGCTGCTGGCGCTCTACTTCAGCGCGCGGGGCGAGATGCTGCGGGCGCTGCGGGACCGGGCCGAGCGGGCCGAGCGGGAGCGGTACCTGCTGGCCGAGCAGGCCCGGGCCGAAGAGCGGGCCCGGCTGGCCGGCGAGATGCACGATGTGGTGACCCACCAGGTCAGCCTGATGGTCCTGCAGGCGGGGGCGCTCGGCATCACCGCGACCGACGAGGCCACCCGGCGGGCGGCCGAGGAGCTCCGCGCGGCGGGCGTCCAGGCCCTGGCCGAGCTGCGCGACCTGGTCGGCATCCTCCGCACGGCACCCGAGGATGACCGGGCGGCCGCGGCCTCGGCGCTGGCCGAACTGGTCGCCGAGTCGACCGCCGTCGGCACTCCCGCCGAACTGGCCGAGCGGGGCGACCCGGCGCTCGCCTCCCCCGTGGTCGGCCGCACGGTGCACCGGATTGTCCGCGAGGCGCTGACGAACGTGCGCAAGCACGCCCCCGGCGCCCACGTCGCCGTCCAGGTGAGCTACGACGAGTCGCAGGTCAGGGTCAGCGTGCGGAACACCGCGGCGGCGGCCCCGCCGGACGGCCGGCTGGCCGCCACCGGCTCCGGGCTGGGCCTGGCCAGCCTGCGGCAGCGGATCGAGGTGGTGCACGGTTCGCTGCGGGCCGGCGGCACACCGGACGGCGGGTTCGCCCTGGAGGCGACGATGCCGTCGTACGTGCCGACGACCGGGGCGGCGGTGTGACCGGCATGGTCCGGGTGGTCGTGGTGGACGACGAGCCGATGGTGTGCGCGCACCTGCGCACGATCCTCGGCTCCGCGCCCGACATCGAGGTCGTGGATGAGGCGTACGACGGCGCGGCGGGCGTGGCCGCGGTCGTCCGCAACCGCCCCGATGTGGTGCTCATGGACCTGCGGATGCCCGTGCTGGACGGGATCGCGGCGATCGAGCAGATCGGCAGGCTCGCCGCCCCGCCGGTCGTGGTGGTGCTCACCACCTTCGACGCCGACCAGTACGTGCTGCGCGCGCTGCGGGCGGGGGCGGCCGGGTTCCTGGTCAAGTCCACACCGCCGGAGGACCTGATCGGGCTGGTGCGGGTGGCGGCCGAAGGCCACACGGTGCTCTCCCCCGCGGCCGCCCGCAGGCTGATCGCCGCCTCCGCCGACAGCCGGCCCGCCGCCGAGCGCGCCCGCAAACTGACCGGCTCGCTCACCGAGCGCGAGGCCGACGTGCTCGCCTGCCTGGGCGAGGGGCTGTCCAACGCCCAGATCGCGGGCCGTCTCTACCTCTCCGAGGCCACGGTCAAGGGCTACGTTTCCCGGATGCTGGAAAAACTCGGCCTGGACAACCGCACCCAGGCCGGGCTGCTGGCCCACGATGCCGGCCTGACCAGCCGGTAGCACGCTGAGGCAAGATAGTGAAGGGTGCACTGGCGAAGCGAAGGAGCGGCGATGACGAGGCCGGACACTGACTCTCCGCAGTGGACGATGGTGGACGAGGGCTGGGGCCGCAAGGCGGTGGATTTCGCGACGCTGAGCGAGCTGGGTAACTGCCGGGAGTACGTGGCCATGCACCACCGGCTCGGCGTCGACGCCGGGGACCGGCTGCTCGACGTGGCGTGCGGGTCCGGGTTCGCCGTCGAGCTGGCTCGCCTGCGCGGCGCTTCCTGCTCCGGTATCGACGCCTCGGCGCGGCTGGTGGCGGTGGCCCGGGACCGGAACCCGGACTGCGACATCAGGGTCGGCGATATGCATGCCCTGCCGTGGGACGCGGCGTCGTTCGATGTGGTCACCAGCTTCCGGGGGATCTGGGGCACCACGCCCGACGCCGTAGCCGAGATCCACCGGGTCCTTCGCCCCGGCGGACGCGTCGGGATAACGGTGTGGGGTCACCTGAAGGTGTCCCCTGGAGCCTGGGCGCTGGCGCCGTTCCGGCTGGCGGCGGCGGACAAGGTCGGCAACCAGGCGGTGATGGTGTCGCTGGGCCGGCCGGGTGCGGGGGAACAACTCCTCGCGGCGCACGGGTTCGGTGCTGTCGAGCGGCTGGACGTTCCGTTCTCTTGGGAATTCGCGGACCCGGAACTGTACGCACGGGCCCTAGCCTCAACCGGGCCGGCTTATGAGGCCATCCAGAACGTCGGCGAGGCCGAGTTCCATCGCGCGGCGGTCGAGCAGGCTCAGGGGCAGCTACGGGACGGCTTGCCGCTGCGAGCCAGCATCAACGTCGTGGGCTACCTGGCCCGCAAACCCGAAGGAGCGGAGCGCGCGTGACCGGCAGCTTTCTCGAAGAACCCCCGGTGTCCGCCCAGGTGCGGGCGCTTTACGACGAAGACCTCGCGGACGGCGACTACGTGTGGAACGTGTCGCGGTTGTGGGCACACCAGCCAGGCACCGTTCAGCAGCTGTTCGGCTTGATGTCTGAGGCCTTGGCGCCGAGCGGTCTGAGCTTCCGCCAGCGCGGGATCCTGGTGACCGCCGCGGCCTCGGCCCTGGGTGACTCGTACTGCTCGCTGGCGTGGGGCGGGAAGCTGAGCCAAGCGGCGGACGCGACGGTCGCGGCCGGGGTCCTGAACGGCAGCGACGCCGGGCTGACGGACCAGGAGAAGGCCATGGCCGGGTGGGCCCGCAAGGTCGCCAGGGATCCGAACGGGACGACGCCGGCCGACGTCCAGGCGCTGCGCGAGGCTGGGCTCGATGACGGGCAGATCTTCGCCATCACCGCGTTCGTGGCCCTTCGCCTGGCGTTTTCCACGATCAACGACGCCCTCGGCGCTCAGCCCGACGCGCAACTCGCCCGGTCCCTGCCCCCGGACGTGCGCGAGGCCGTCAGCTACGGCCGGCCGGTCGCTCCCGCGCCGGCCGACTGACCTGGCCGTACCGCGCTGGCCTCGGCGTTCCGCTCGCGCCACGCGGCCGGGACGGCGGCGAGGACCAGCGCGCCGGTCAGGGCGAACGCCACCGGGTAGCCGGTGCGGACGCAGATCAGGCCGAAGACGGCCGGGCCCGCGCCGTACCCGGCGTCGTAGGCGAAGTTCCACAGCGCGCTGGCCTTAGCCTCGGGCAGCTGCTCGATCAGCAGCGCGAACGTCGCGTTCTCGATCACCCCGAACCCGGCACCGAACAGCACCATGCCGGCGAAGATCGCCGCGGGCGAGCCCAGGGCCATCATCGCGGCCATGCCGAGCGCCGCCACGGCGAGCGCCGGGATGAGCAGCCGGGCGTGACCGTACCGGTCGCCGCGCTGGCCGGCCTGCCAGCGGGTGAGCGTGGCGGTGATCGCCTGGACGAGCAGGGCGGCCGAGGACAGGTTGCTCGGGATCCCCTTCGCGAGCGGCAGGAACGAGTCGAGCACGCCGGCCGCGACGGTGGCGGCGGCGAAGATCAGCGGCAGCCGCAGCGCGGCGCCCGCCATCCTGCGGGCACCCGGCGTCCGTCGGGTGCGGCCGGTCGGCCGTGCCTCGCGCCCGCCCGGCAGCCAGCGGATCGCCGCCAGCGGCAGCAGGCCAGCCGCGGCCGCCAGCGCCGCGGCCGCGGCGGCCAGGTGGTGTCCGGCGAGCCAGATCCCGGCCGGCAGCGCGACTATGGCCGGGATGCCGCAGACGATGCCGAGCAGGCCGAGCCCTTCGCCGCGCCGCTCGGGAGGCAGCAGCTTGGCGGTGAGCGCGCCGGTGGCCACGCCGCACAAGCCGAAGCCGAACCCGCGCACCAGGCTGACGCTCACCATGACCGCCTGGGGCTCGGGTACGAGCATGGCCAGGGCCGGCCCGCCGAGCAGCACCGCTCCGGCCGCGAGCACCATCCGGTAGCCGAACCGGCTGATCGCGGCCGCGGCCGCGGCCTCGGCGGCCACGGTGCCGAGCAGTAGGGACCCGGTGATCATTCCGGCACCGGAGCTGCTGGCGCCGGCCGCCGCGGCCAGCATCGGCATCACCGAAAGCAGCAGGAAGAAGCTGGTGAGCGAGGTGAACTCGGCGCCGAACGTGGCGGCCAGCGGCACGCTGAGGAGCCGGGCCGGAACCGCGGTGCCGGGCTGCGTCTGCGTCTGCGTCAAGGTGCTCATAGCACGCACGCTAGATCCCAGGCGGCACCCTGGTAAGGTCCGATTTCATGGCGATTGAGTGGTCCGGTTTGAGTCCGGGACTGCTGGTGCGGCTCGACCGTTCGGCTGGCCAGCCGCTGCGCGCGCAGCTCGAGGCGAGCCTGCGCGAGGCGGTCAGGGGCGGCCGGCTCCGTGCCGGGGAACGGCTGCCGTCCTCGCGGGAGCTGGCCCGTGCCCTCGGCGTCTCCCGCGGCATGGTGCAGGAATGCTACGGGCAGCTGCTGGCCGAGGGATACCTGACCAGCCGCACCGGGTCCGCCACCCGGGTCGCCGGCCTCGCCGGCCTCGCCGGCCAGCCCGCGGGTGACCAGCCCGCGGGTGACCCGGCTGCCCGCTCGGCCTCGCCGGGCCGCCATCCGTTGGAACCGGCGCTGATCGCGGACTTCCAACCCGGCGTACCTGACCTGTCCAGCTTCCCGCGCAACGACTGGGCCTGGGCCGTCAAGCAGGCGTGCACCCAGGTCGCCTCCGCGGACCTGGGATACGGCGATCCGCGGGGCAGCTCGGTGCTGCGCGAGGTCCTCGCCGGGTACCTGCGGCGGGTGCGGGCCGCCGACGTCAGCCCGGCACGGATGATCATCAGCACCGGCTTCGCGCAAGGAATCAACCTGGTCCTGCGGGCTCTGGCTCGTCAAGGCGGCGTGACATGCGTAGCCTTCGAAGACCCCGGTTACGGCACCGCGCAGGCGGACGAGACGGTCCGCGCGGTCCTGGCGATAGGCATCGACGTCAGCTACGTGCCGGTCGACGAGCACGGCCTCGTGGTAGGCGAGCTAGCGGCCAGCGGAGCCCAGGCTGTCGTGGTCACCCCGGCCCACCAGTCCCCCACCGGGGTGGTCCTGTCCCCAGCCCGGCGGCACGCCCTGACCGACTGGGCGCGGCGCGGCGGGTACGTCATCGAGGACGACTACGACTCGGAGTTCCGCTACGACAAGGAACCCGTCGGCGCGCTGCAGGGACTGGCCCCAGACCGGATCTTCCTGCTCGGCACGGCCAGCAAGGCCCTGGCGCCCGCGGTCCGCCTCGGCTGGGTCCACGCCCCTTCAGCACTGGCCGCAGCGGTCGCCGCCGAGAAAGAAATGAGTGACCGCGGCTCCTGCACGCTCGACCAGCTCGCCCTGGCCACCCTGCTCACAACCGGCCGGTACGACCGCCACCTGCGGCGGATGCGAACTGTCTACGCCGCCCGCCGCACCGCACTGACCGACGCGTTCGCCAGACACGCCCCCCGAGTCCAGCTCACCGGGCTCGCGGCCGGATTCCAGGCGGTCGCGCCGCTGCCACCCGGCGCCGACGAGACGGCAGTGATCGCCGCGGCGCGTGCCCGGCGGGTCGGGCTGCACGGCATCGGCGGCTACCGCGGCCATCTCGACCCCGCGGCGCCACCCGCGCTGGTGATGGGCTTCGGCAACGTCGGCGAGCGGGCCATCGAACCCGCCATCGCCGCCGTCGCCGACCTGCTCGGTTAGTGGTGCCGGGCTTCTCGACGCAGGTATTCCGGTGGCGGGCCGGCCCCGGGATCGGCAGGATCGGGGGTATGACCTCCGAACCGCGCCAGCGGACGATCGGCTCACTGCGGGCCGTGGCACTCGACGCCCCGGACATCGAGGCCTTGGCCACGTTCTACCAGCAGCTGGCCGGCTGGCAACGCGTCCCCGACGACGACGATGACTGGATCACGCTCGACACCGGTGACGGCTGGCGGATGGGCCTGCAACGAGCCATCGACCACCTGCCGCCCCGCTGGCCGGACCAGGATCGTCCGCAGCAGGCCCATCTCGACTTCCGGGTACCGGACATCGACGCGGCGGCCGAGCGCGCCCAGCAACTCGGCGCCACCCCGCTGCGCCGCAACGAGCGGTGGCACACGCTGGCCGACCCGGCCGGTCACCCGTTCGACCTGTGCCGCAATCCGGACGATCCGCGGACCACCCTGATGGGCGTGATGCTCGACTGCCCCGATGTGAAGGCGCTGAGCCACTTCTACGCGGAGCTGCTCGGCAAGCCGGTGACGTACGAGGCGGACGGGGTCGCCATGATCGGCGAGGACGGCGCGCAGCCGGTGATGTTCCAGCAGGTGGCGCGGTACACCGCGCCACGCTGGCCGGATCCGGCGTACCCGCAGCAGGTCCACCTCGACGTGACGGTCCAGGATGTGGACGCGGCGGAACGGGCCGCCCTTGACATCGGCGCCACCCGGCTGGACGGCGCCGGCCCGAACTGGCGCGTCTACGCCGATCCAGCCGGCAAGCCCTTCTGTCTGGTGTGGACGGTCTAGGCCGGGAAGGTACCCTGGTAGAAGGAGAAGGGTAGAAAGGCGGAACATGAGCCTCAACATCAAGAACGCCGAGACTCACCAGCTAGTCCAGGAACTCGCCGCACTGACCGGCGAGACACAGACGACGGCGGTCACTGTCGCTGTCCGCGAGCGCCTGGATAGGGTACGGCACCTTCACCAGGCCGACCTGGCTGACCGGCTCCTGGCTATCGGCGCGGATACCGCGCCCCGGCTCCGCGAGCCGTTCCGCAGCGCCGATCACGGTGACCTGCTCTACGACCAGCGAGGGCTTCCCGCGTGATCATCGACACGTCCGCCCTCATCGCCATCTTGCGTGCCGAACCGGACGCCAGCCAGATGGCCCACGCCATCGAGAACGCACAGGCCAGGCGTATCTCCGCCGCGAACTGGCTGGAGACCGCGGTCGTCATCGACGCCAGCCGGGACCCGGTCGCCAGCCGCCGCTTCGACGAACTCGTGCAGACTGCGGAGCTCCACGTCGAACCAGTGACCCGCGACCAGGCCCGCATCGCCCGTGATGCATACCGCGATTTCGGCAAGGGCAGCGGCCACAAGGCCGGCCTGAACTTCGGGGACTGCTTCGCGTACGCCCTAGCCAAGACCACCGGAGAAGAACTGCTGTTCAAAGGGAACGACTTCGGCCACACCGACGTCACCCCCGCACTGCCTGCCGCCCCGGACGCCCGCCCCGGCTGATGCCCGCGCTCCAGGCCCAGGTGCTCGATATCAGCGCCAGTGGCCTTCGAGGCCCGGAGCGCCCGGTGGCCAGCTAGACCGATCCTTGTTGCGTAATACGGAGCCGGGACGGCTGTGGCCGACTCGATCTGTTCGCCCTGCCCCGCCCAAGGCCGGCCGGGCACAGTCGTCATCGTCCGTTCGGAATTAGAGGAGAACTTCCCGAACGAACGGTGGCACCTCCTCCACGGAACCGCGGAGGCCCGCGGCGGGGCGACGCGCTCCCATGCCGGGGGCCTGAGGGTCGCCACCGCAGGCACAATAAGTACTGTGCAGGTCGCGATACTGGGGCCGCTTGAGGTCCATGACGACGGCGGGACGCCGGTGGCGGTGGCCGGCGTGCGGTTGCGCGGCCTGATCGCCCGGCTGGCGCTGGCGGGCGGGCAGCCGGTGAGCACCGGCGCGCTGGCCGAGGCCGTCTGGGAGTGCGCGCCCCCCGCCGACGTGGCGAACGCGCTGCAGACCCTGGTCTCGCGGGCCCGCAGGGCACTGGGCGGGCCAGCGGCCGTGGAGCAGTCGGCGGCCGGGTACCGGCTGGCGGTCACCCCCGACGACGTCGACGCGCTCCGCTTTGAGCGGCTCGTGGCCGAGGGGGCCGTGGCCGAGGCCCTGGCCCTGTGGCGCGGGCCGGCGCTCGCCGATGCCGGGGACTTTGCCGAGCCGTTCGCTCGCCGCCTTGAGGAGCTGCGGCTGGACGCGACGGTTACCTTCCTCACGCGGGAGCTCGACGCGGGCCGGGCCGCCGCCCGCGTCGGCGAGCTTGAGGCGCTGGCCGCGGAGCACCCGCTGCACGAGAAGCTCGCCGGGCTGGCGATGCGGGCGCTGGCCGCTACCGGACGGCAGGCGGACGCGCTCGCCGCCTACGAGGCGCTGCGGACCCGGCTCGCCGACGAGCTCGGCATCGACCCGGGACCCGAAGCGCGGGCTGTGCACCTGGAGGTACTGCGCGGCGAGATAGCCGCGGCGCCTGCGCCCGCCGGCCGCGCCCGCACGAACCTGCGGGCGCAGCTCACCAGCTTCGTCGGCCGCACGGACGAGGTCACCCGGGTGGGGAAGGCGCTGCAGGCCTGCCGTCTCATCACCCTGGTCGGTCCCGGCGGTGCGGGCAAGACGAGGCTGGCCGCCGAGGCCGCGGCGGTGATGCGGGACAACGCGCTGGATGAGGTGGCGGACGGGATCTGGCTCGCGGAACTCGCGTCGGTCACCGACGCCGCCGACGTGCCGCAGGCGGTGCTCGGCGCGATCGGCCTGCGGGAATCGCGCCTGCTGCCCGACGGCACGCAGCGGATCACCAGCCGCGACGCACGCACCCGGCTGCTTGAGGGGCTCGCCGATGCCCGCGCCCTGCTGGTCCTGGACAACTGCGAGCATCTCATCGACGCGTGCGCTCACCTGGCGGACGCGCTGCTGGCCCACAGCCCCCGGCTGCGGATCGTGGCGACCAGCAGAGAGCCTCTTGGCATCACCGGGGAGTCGCTGTTCGTCGTCCCGCCCCTCGCCGAGGATCCCGCCGTGCGACTGTTCGCCGACCGGGCGGCGGCGGTCAGCCCGGAGTTCGCGCTGGACGGCGAGACCCGCCCGCTGGTCACCGACATTGTCCGGCGGCTTGACGGCCTGCCGCTGGCGATCGAACTCGCCGCCGCCCGGCTGCGGACGCTGCCGCTCGCCGAGATCTCCCGCAGGCTGACCGACCGGTTCCGGCTGCTGACCGGCGGCAGCCGCACGGCGCTGCCGAGGCACCGCACGCTGCGCGCTGTCGTCGAGTGGAGCTGGGAGCTGCTCACCCCCGCCGAGCGGCTGATCGCCGAGCGGTTCTCCGTCTTCCCGGCCGGGGCGACACCCGCCGCCGTCGCCGCGGTGTGCGCCGGCGAGGAGTTCGCCGATGCCGATGAGCTGCTCTCGTCCCTGGTCGACAAGTCGTTGCTGCAGCCGCTCGGCGACGGGACGCGGCTGCGGATGCTGGAGACGATCCGCGAGTACGGCGCGGAGAAGCTGGCCGGGCGCGGCGAGGCCGACGATCTGCGGCGGCGGCACGCCGCGCATTACACCGCGCTGATGCGTGCGGCGGCGCCCATTCTGCTGACCCGCGACCAGGTGCGCTGGCTGGCGCCGCTGCGGGCTGACCGCGACAACATCCTCGCCGCGCTGCACTACTGGTCCGAGACCGGCGACGCCGAGAACGCCGTCAGCCTGGCGGTGGCGCTCAGCGTCATGGCGCTGATGCTCGGCAACGAGACGGACATGGCGGAGTGGCTCGGCGAGGCCCTCGCGGTGCCCGGGGGTACGGCCGTGGGCCTGCGGGCCATCGCCGAGGCGCTGCACGTGGTAACCAGCGTCATGGACCCGGCGGCCGGCGGCACGGGAGCCGTGGCCTACCCCGGACTCATCGAGCGGCTTGACGCCATGGACATCGAGGCGTACCCGATCGCCGGGATGGTGCGCCCGGTGTACGCCGTATTCTCCAAGGAGGACGAGCGCGTGCGCGGGTACCTTGACCAGGCGCGTGCCGCCGCAGATGTGTGGCTGAGCGCCACGGCCTGGCTGATGACCGCGGGCCTGGAGGAAAACCACGGGAACTTCGGCGAGATGCGCGTCTCCGCCGTCGAGGCGCTGGACCGCTTTCGGGCGCTCGGCGAACGGTGGGGCCTGTCCATGGCGCTGCGGAGCACCGGCAACATCCGGGTATTGGACGGCGACCTGGACGGCGCGGACGCGGCGTTTACCGAGGCTAGCCAGCTGCTCGCGGAGCTCGGGCACGTCGAGGATCTGTCCCAGGTCCAGCTGCGGCTCGCCGAGATCGCCGCCAGGCGGGGTGACCTGGCCAAGGCCCGTCAGCTGTCCGCGGCGGCCCGGTCGGCCGTGGAGGCGGAGGGATCGCTGATGGACCGGGGCATCGCCGCGGCCTGGTGGGCGGCGTTCGAGGCCAGGTGGGGCGATATCGACGCGGCGCGCCCGTACCAGGCGGCCGCTGAGCGGCACCTGGCGCAGTTCGGTCCCGCGCACCCGGTCCGCGAGCACCTGGAGGCCATGGTGGCGGCCACGGGCGCGCGGATCGCCATCGCCGAGGGGGACCTGCGGACGGCCCGTGAACAGGCCGTCCGTGCGTACCGCGCGGCGGTCGGCGCGGAGGACAGGCCGCTGCTCGCCCAGGCGTCGGGCACGACGGCCGAGCTCGCCCTGGCGCTCGGCCAGCCCGAGCGGGCCGCCGAGTTGCTCGGCGCGGGCGACGTGGTGCGCGGCGCCGATGACCCGACCGACCCGACGGCGCTGCAGCTGGTGCCGCTGCTGCGCGCCTGGATCGGCGACGATCGCTACGAGGCCTGCTACGCGTCCGGCCGGGCCCTCACCCGGGCCGCCGCGATCGAGCGGCTGGACCCGGCCGGACTCGGCTAGGTCCTGCGGATGTAGCCGCGCAGCGCCAGCGGGAAGAACACCACGAGCAGCCCGGCGATCCACGCGAACGTCCAGCCGATCTGGACCGCGACCGGGCCGCCGAGCAGCAGGCCCCGCACCGCGCTGACCAGGTGCGAGAGCGGGTTGACGCTCACGAACGCCTGCAGCCAGCCGGGCATCGTGGAGGCCTGCACGAACACGTTGCTGCCGAACGACAGCGGGAAAATGAGCAGGAACATCACGCCCTGCACCGCGCCGGCGGTGCGCACCGTCATGCCGACCCATAGTGAGACCCACGCGAACGCCAGGGCGAAGCTGATCGACAGGCCTAGCGCCGCGAGCAGCAGCATCGGACTGGTCGTGATGCGGAAGCCGAGCGCGTAACCGAAGCCCAGCATGATGACGCATAGCAGCAGGTACCGGAAGAAATCGGCGAGTACCGCACCCACCAGGGGCACGGACCGGGCGATCGGCAGCGACCTGAAGCGGTCGAACACCCCCTTCGCGATGTCGGCGTTCATGTTCTGCCCGATCGAGATGCTGCTCATCGCGATCGTCTGGCCGATCAGGCCGGGCAGCAGGAACTCG
>Ga0302178_10001158_pt1 | contig 22681 bp, 17 predicted proteins | sample I_Palsa_E1_3_FD_198790 | JGI IMG/M metagenome (GOLD analysis project Ga0302178, IMG submission 198790) | Peat permafrost microbial communities from Stordalen Mire near Abisko, Sweden - I_Palsa_E1_3 | ecosystem: Environmental > Terrestrial > Soil > Palsa > Peat permafrost | place: Sweden... | reverse complement strand
CAAGTACGTGCCGCTGAAGGAAACCATCCGTGGCTTCAAGATGATCGTGGAAGGTGAATGTGATCATCTGCCGGAGCAGGCGTTCTACATGGTCGGCACGATCGACGAAGCCTTCGAAAAGGCCAAGAAGATCCAGTAAGGGTCTGGTGGGCGCGGGTTCTTGAAAGAGAGCGCGCGCCTTTTGATACGCTCAACCAGCCTTGCATGGGATAGAGGTCGATATGGCAACAATTCAAGTAGACGTCGTCAGCGCGGAAGAGCAGATCTTCTCGGGCCGGGCGAAGTTCGTCGCACTGCCGGGCGAAGCGGGTGAACTCGGCATTCTGCCGGGCCACACGCCGCTCATCACGCGGATTCGTCCGGGTGCGGTGCGTATCGAAGCGGAGAACGGCGACGAAGAGTTCGTGTTCGTTGCTGGCGGGATTCTCGAGATCCAGCCGGGCGTGGTGACGGTTCTGGCCGATACCGCGATCCGTGGCGCGGATCTCGACGAAGCTAAAGCGTTGGAAGCGAAGAAGCGCGCTGAAGAAGCGTTGCAGAACACGGGTTCGAACCTCGAGTACGCGACCGCACAAGCGGAATTGGCGTACGCGACGGCTCAGATTGCGGCGATTCAGCGGCTGCGGAAATTGCGCGGTAACCACTGAGTTTTCGCGAGTCTGGCGATACGAAAAAGCAGCCTTCGGGCTGCTTTTTTCATGCGCGTTCCAAACGGTGATGCATGCGCCAACACCTAGGCCCAACCGCGCGCGCTTGCGCGCAAAACTGCACAACCAACATGCGTTGATCCGGGCGTTTTTGCGGGTAGCTTGCGGGTAACACTCAATGCCCTAGCTCTTTCTCGCGATGCACAATCAGTCTTCCGAATCGCTTTCATGGCGCTTCATTTTCTTCTTATAGCGCCATCCCACGGAGGAGACCTTCGATATGCCTACCCAATCGATGCACACCGGGCCGCAGATCGAACCACGCGACGGCTTGTCGTACGTTCGCGGCTCGACGGACATTGCGCTGAGCGACGCCACCGTTTCCCGCTTCCTGCGGGGCACGGCCGCGAAATACCCCGACCGTCCCGCGGTGATTTTCCGCGAACAAAACATCCGTTGGACCTGGCGCGAATTCGCCGATGAAGTCGATGTCCTCGCGTCGGGTTTGCTCAAGCTGGGTGTGGAAGCGGGTGACCGGGTGGGCATCTGGTCGCCGAACCGCTCTGAATGGCTGCTCACGCAATTCGCGACGGCACGGATCGGCGCGATCCTGGTGAACATCAACCCGGCGTATCGGTTATCGGAGCTTGAGTACGCATTGAACAAGGTCGGCTGCAAGGCGCTGATCGCGGCGGAACAATTCAAGACGTCGAAGTATCTGGAGATGCTGCAAACGCTCGCGCCCGAACTTGTCACGGCCGAACCTGGTGCACTCAACGCAGCGCGTTTCCCTGATTTAAACGCCGTGATCCGAATGGGCGAGGGCACGACGCCCGGCATGCTGCGTTTTCCCGATGTCATGTCGCGCGGCCGTGATCAGCTGAATACAGCTCAGCTCGACGCGCGGGAATCGGCGCTTACAGCACACGATCCCATCAACATCCAGTTCACGAGCGGCACCACCGGCAACCCCAAGGGCGCCACGCTTACTCATCACAACGTGGTGAACAACGGCCGTTACATCGCGCACTCGATGTTGCTCACCGAGCAGGACTCGCTGTGCATTCCCGTGCCGCTATATCACTGCTTCGGCATGGTGCTGGCGGTGCTCGCGTGCGTATCGGCGGGGGCGACGATGGTGTTCCCTGGCGAAGCCTTCGATCCTGCCGCGACGCTCGCTGCCGTCGATGAAGAGCGCTGCACCGCATTGCACGGCGTGCCGACCATGTTTATCGCGGAACTCGATCTCCCTAATTTCGATCAATACGACCTGAGCCGTTTGCGCACCGGGATCATGGCGGGTTCGCCCTGCCCGATCGAGACCATGAAGCGCGTGGTCGCAAAGATGAATCTGCGCGAAATCACGATCGCGTACGGAATGACGGAGACGAGCCCGGTGTCGTTTCAAAGTTCGACCACCGATCCCCTCGATAAACGCACGACGACCGTCGGTCAGATCCAGCCGCATCTGGAGGTGAAACTGGTTGATCCGCTCGGCGAAATCGTCCCGGTTGGCGAGACAGGCGAACTCTGCACGCGCGGTTATTCGGTGATGAAAGGGTATTGGGGCGACGAAGAAAAAACGCGCGAAGCGATTATCGATGGCTGGATGCATACCGGCGATCTGGCGACCCTCGACGCTGAGGGATATTGCAATATCGTCGGACGTTTAAAGGACATGTTGATTCGTGGTGGCGAGAACATTTATCCGCGCGAAATCGAAGAATTCCTGTTTCGGCATCCGAAGATTCAATCGGCCCAGGTATTCGGTGTTCCTGATATTAAATACGGCGAGGAAGTGTGCGCGTGGATTGTTCTCCGTCAAGGCGAACACGCGACGGCAGAAGACATCCGCGAGTATTGCCGAGGACAGATTGCACACTACAAGATTCCGCGGCACATCCGCTTTGTCGACGAGCTGCCGATGACGGTCACCGGCAAGGTCCAGAAATTCATCATGCGAGCAAAGATGATCGAGGAAATGAAGCTATCGGAGGCTAAAACGGCGTGACTACGGGTAATTGCTGGGATTTACAATTGAAAATGGCCGCCGGGAATAATCACGGCGACCATTTAAATTCTTGCGCAAACGTTTGTACAGACGAAAAAAAAGCGGGCCTGGAGCCCGCTAAAAACCACACGCTACGGGGTTAGCGCGAGGAGACCAAGGGTGGGACTGGGCCAATAAGATTTCATCGGCCAACGACCCCAACAAACATGTCCCTGAAGCTGGGATTCGGCACCAGGCCGACCGCCGAATGCAACTCAAAACGTTGTAGTTCACCAACGCTGCACTCGATCACATCCGTGTTGAAACCGTTGAAGTGATTGTGGGCGAATAATCCGGGCATCACCGTAACAAAGTGTTTCAGGTTGTAACCCTGCACGCACAAGGGTCAGCGATTATTCCGTCCCCCCTTTGTCGATTATTGCGATTGACGAGCCGATATTTCGATGCCTCTTAGAAGTGCATGCACCGCCGAGCACGATATGCAGATATTAAGGACAATCGAAAAACGTCGACCCAACCGGGCGGCGAACTGTACTGGAGACCACCGCATGACCATCGACGCAGACCTTCTCGCCTACTACGCCAAGGTTGCCGAAGCGTTCCCCGAACAGCAGGCCGATGGCGACCCGATCGGCATGCGGCGGCAGTTTCAGAACGTCGCGCGTGAGTTCGCCGCGCCCCGGCCGGCGGGAGTGGATGTCGAGGACACGGTCCTGCCGCTTGACGGACGTACGCTGCGGGCGCGGATCTACCGGCCGGCGGGCGCCAGGAAGCCGTTGCCGCTGGTGGTCTATTTTCATGGCGGCGGCTGGGTACTTGGGGATCTGGAGACCCACGACCTGATGGTCGCGCGATTTGCCCTGGACTCGCAAAGCGCTGTCGTGAGCGTGGATTACCGGATGGCGCCGGAGCATCCCTTCCCCACGCCAGTTGACGATGCGCTCGATGCGCTGCTGTGGCTCGCCGAGCATCGTTCGCGTCTGGGCTTCGCGATGGACCGGCTGGGCGTGGCCGGCGACAGCGCGGGCGGCCATCTTGCCGCCGTGGCGTCACGTGCTGCGAACGATCGCGTGGCCGGTCTGGTCACGGCGCAGTTGCTGATCTATCCGGTGGCGCGCTGTCGTTTCGAGGGCGGCAGCTTTACGGCCAACGCCAAAGGGCCGGGCTTGACCACCGAAGAAATGCGCTTTTACTGGGCGCAATTCCTGACAGCCGAGCCACCCGCCGACGACGACGTACGCGCTTTCCCGCTAGCGGAGTCCTACGATCGAACGCCGGCACGAGCGTTGATCGTGGCTGCAGCCTACGATCCGCTCTACGACGACGCTCACGAATTCGCACGTTTTCTGGAAGCGAATGGCGGGCGCGCCGAGGTAATTGACGCGCACGACATGACGCACGGCTTCGGCCGGATCCAGGCGCATTCGAAAGCGGCGGCGGCCTGGATGAAAAAAACGTCGGAACGCTTCGGTGAATTGTTACATGCAGAGCGTTGACTTTTCGATGCCCAGCGACATCTGCTTACGTGACGCTTACGCTGAGTTATCAACCCGATGAATCTGACGAATGGGTGAGGACGCGCGAAAAAAGCGGCCTGATTCCGACCGCCTCCGCGTTCATTTCAGCCATTTATCGAGCATCGCCTGAAACTCACCCGTCGAACGTGACAGGTGCAGCCATTGATCGACATATTGTTGGAACACCACGTCGCCGCGCGGCAGCAGGTACGCCTTTTCTCCGAACTGGAACGGCTTGTCTGGATGAACCGAGCACAGGCCCGGATTCAGCTTTTGCTGGAGCAGGGTTTCAGAGGCATCCGTGACCATCACGTCTGCCTGGCTATCGAGGATTTGCTTGAAGATGGTCACGTTGTCCGGATACTCGATCAGTTGCGAGTGCGTGAAGAACTGCTTCGCGAATTTCTCGTTTGTGCCACCGGGGTTGACAATGGTCCGCACGCCGGGCTGATCGATTTGCGCGACGGTCTGGTATTTGTCGACATCCGCGCAGCGGACAATGGGTGTCTTGCCGTCGACCATGTAGGGTTCGGTGAAGAACGCGCGTTTCTGGCGTTCGAGCGAGGTTGAAACCCCGCCGACCGCGATGTCGCACTTCGCGACGAAATCGTTCATCAGGTTCGACCACGATGTCTTGATGAACTCGGCTTTGACGTTCATCGACTGAGCGAGGTTTTGCGCGGCATCGATGTCGATGCCTTCGAACTGGCCGTCCGGCCTCAGGAACGAGTACGGCTTGTAGTCGCCCGTTGTGCAGACGCGCAGCGTGCCGCGTGCGAGGATTTCGTCGAGTCTCGATGGGGCGGGTGAGGCTACCGGTGCGCTCGCCGGTAACGCCGTGCCGGGGGGGGCGGTGATGCTGCCCGCTTGCACGGTTTGCGCCTGCGCGCCGATGGCGAAGCCGAGCAGCAGGACGCAAACACCCGTGCGAAAGACACCGCGAAGCGACACGCAACCAGAGGCAAGAACTTTCATCGACACTCCTCGAAAGATTATTTCAGTCGCCGATGATATCGAAGGGGTTCGTCGTTCGCACCTCCCCCAAAAAGCCTATGCGCTGAGTACGAACGAAAACCCCTGTCCGGTAGAATGCCTCTTTGCCCAACGCTCCAAATCACGTGCCTTCCACACTCCTGAACGACACTTTTCTGCGCGCGCTGCAGCGCCAGCCGACCGACTACACGCCGATCTGGCTGATGCGTCAGGCGGGCCGCTATCTGCCCGAATACAACGCCACGCGTTCGCGCGCCGGCAGCTTCCTGGGGCTCGCAACCAATCCCGACTACGCGACGGAAGTCACGCTTCAGCCGTTGGAGCGCTTCCCGCTCGATGCCGCCATCCTGTTTTCTGACATCCTGACCATCCCGGACGCCATGGGCCTCGGCCTGAATTTCGTCCAGGGCGAAGGCCCGCGATTCGAACGCACGGTCCGTACCGAAGAGGACGTCGCCAAGCTGCACGTGCCGGATATCGACGCCACGCTGCGCTACGTAACAGACGCCGTATCGCAAATCCGCCGTGCACTGACCGACGCGCAAGGCCGCCAGAAAGTGCCGCTGATCGGTTTTTCAGGCAGCCCCTGGACACTCGCGTGCTACATGGTGGAGGGCGGCGGATCGCCCGATCACCATACGGTCAAGGCCATGGCCTACACCCGGCCGGACCTGATGCATCGCATCCTCGATATCAACGCGCAAGCGGTCGTCGCTTATCTGAACGCACAGATCGAAGCGGGCGCGCAAGCCGTGATGATCTTCGATACCTGGGGCGGTGCACTCGCCGACGGCGCTTATCAACGCTTTTCACTCGACTACATCGCGAAGGTGGTCGCAGGATTGAAGCGCGAACACGACGGCGTCAAGGTGCCCGTCATCACGTTCACGAAGGGTGGCGGCTTGTGGCTGGAACAGATCGCGGCAATCGGCGTGGACGCGGTCGGTCTCGACTGGACCGTGAACTTGGGCCAGGCGCGCGAAAAAGTGGGCGATCGGGTCGCGCTCCAGGGGAACATCGATCCAGCGGTGCTTTTTGCATCGCCGGCCGTGATTCGCACCGAAGCGCGCGCCGTGCTCGACAGCTTCGGGAATTTCCCCGGTCACGTCTTCAATCTTGGCCACGGTATCTCGCAGTTCACGCGTCCGGAGAACGTGGCGGAACTCGTTGATGAAGTCCATCGCCACAGCCGATCCATCCGCGCAAAGAACTGACATTTGGTCAAAAAAGATTGCTGCGCCGCGTCACGAAAAGCTTACGCCAAACGTTTGGCCGGCAGGACAAAAGTGCTGCGAAATGCCCGTAGATTGGCCGTTCCGCCAATGTCAAGAGTTGACTTATGCACATTTTGTACGTTGCGGCGCGCCATCTTCAAATCAGACCTAAGCGCCCTCATGAGGGCATGTTTTGTGTCTTCAAATACATGATTAATAAGAGAAATTTGAGACCAACCCGAAATGTGGGCTACCGCACACAGCGAGCGAGATCGCCACTTTTTGTCCCTGTCAATCAAAGTTCTCAACAAAGTTATCCACAGGCCTGTGGAAAGCTTCGAAATCTCAAAAATAATCCGCAGCTTAGCGTCGAATGTGATGTTTCACTTTAACTACGCCCCGCACAGTCCCATGTTCAGGTGGAACGGTTGCTCCTGCGTGGATTGCGGCGGGTGCGGCAATTGAGCGTCTTTGTCCGCGTCGCGCTGGACCATCCTCTGCCGACGCTTTTCGACTATCGATATGATCTGGCCCCCACACCGTTACCCGGCATGCTGGTACGGATTCCCTTCGGGCGTCGCGATGCAGTCGGCCTGATTTGCGAGGTCACGGATCACACCGACGTGCCGGCGGACAAGCTGCGCAATGTGGCCGCGATTTGCAGCACGCTCGCGCCGCTTGCCGACGAATGGCGCGCGCTGACGCTGTTCGCGGCCGAGTATTACCAGCGCGGTCTGGGCGAAGTGGCGCTCCCCGCGCTGCCGCAGGTTCTGCGCGACGCCTCGCGCTGGGCGAAATTGCTCGCGCCGCAGGAGCGCTACCGGTTGATGCCGGAAGGGCGCGCAAGTTTGCCCGATGCCTTGCCGCCACGCGCCACCGCGCTGCGCCGTCTCGCCGATGCCCTTGCCGCCAATCCCACGTTGCCCGCCGCCGAGGCTCGCGCGCTGCATCCGAAAGCACGCGCGACGCTCGATGAATGGCAGGCGCGCGGATGGGTCGCGCTGGAAACCGGCGACGTGCAGGAGCAGGACATTGCGCTGGCGCCCGCAGTTGAAAAGGCCGCGCTGCATGGAAGCGCCGCGCTTTTGCCTCATCTGAGCGCCGAGCAGTCCGATGCCGTCGATGCCATAACCGGCGCAAAAGGTTTTGCTGCGTTCTTGCTGCACGGTGTGACAGGCAGTGGAAAAACCGAGGTCTATCTCCACGCACTGGCCCATTTGCTCGCTTCGCGCCCCGATGCGCAAGCGCTCGTGCTCGTCCCGGAAATCAATCTCACGCCGCAATTCGAAGCCGCTTTCCGCACGCGTTTCGCCGCGCTGCCGGAGGGCGCCATCGTGACGATGCATAGCGGGCTGGCCGAAGGCGAACGTGCCCGCAACTGGCTCGCGGCTCACACGGGTCGCGCGCGGCTCGTGCTCGGGACGCGGCTGGCGATCCTGGCGTCGTTGCCGAAACTGGCGCTGATTGTGGTCGATGAGGAACACGATCCCGCCTACAAGCAGCAGGAAGGCTTGCGCTATTCGGCGCGTGATCTGGCGGTGTATCGGGCGAACAAATTGGAGATTCCGGTGGTGCTCGGGTCGGCGACGCCATCGCTGGAAAGCTGGTGGCAGGCCGAGCAAGGCCGATACACCAAACTCACGCTCACGCGCCGGGCGGTCGCGACCGCAGTCCTACCGAGCGTCCGGCTGATCGATCTGGAGGAGGAGCGGCAGCGCGGACGGGCGTCGGTAGAGGGATTGTCGGGGCCGCTTATCGCCGCGATGAAAACGCGCCTGGAACGCGGGGAGCAAAGCCTCGTGTTCCTCAACCGGCGCGGTTACGCGCCCATTCTTTCGTGTGACGCCTGCGGCTGGGTCGCCGGCTGCCCGCGGTGCAGCGCCTACGTCGTGCTTCACAAGCCCGAACGCACGCTGCGCTGCCACCATTGCGGCTGGGAATCGCGCATTCCCAAGTCCTGCCCGGATTGCGGCAACGTGGATATCGCGCCGATGGGCCGCGGCACGCAGCGCGTAGAAGAAACGCTTGCGACGGCGGTGCCGGGGGCGAGGGTTTTACGTATCGATGCCGACAGCACGCGACGCAAGGGCAGCGCACAAGCCCTTTTCTCCGATGTCCACGCTGGCGAGGTCGATATCCTCGTCGGCACGCAGATGATCGCAAAGGGGCACGACTTTCAGCGTGTGACGCTGGTCGGCGTGCTCAATGCAGATACCGCGCTTTTTTCCCACGATTTCCGGGCGAGCGAGCGACTGTTTGCCCAACTGATGCAGGTTAGCGGTCGGGCGGGGCGCGCTGGCTTGCCGGGCGAGGTGATGATCCAGACGCGCTACGCGCGGCACGCGCTTTATCACGCGCTGGCCCGGCACGACTACGTTGGGTTTGCCAATTCTACGCTGGCTGAGCGCCGCGACGCGCATTTACCGCCGTTCGTCTATCAGGCGATGCTTCGCGCCGAAGGACGCACGCTCGAGGCCGCGCTGGACTTTCTGGGGGCTGCGGCGGCAGAGTTCGCCGCGCTGGCCGGTGCCGAACGCGTGACCGTGTACGACGCGGTGCCGCTGACTATAGTGAAGGTGTTTAACGTGCACCGCGCGCAGCTGTTGCTGGAGTGCGCGTCGCGGGCCGTGTTGCAGAATGCGTTGCGGGCCTGGCAGCCGGCGTTACGCAGTCTCAAGGTAAAAGGCGTGATCCGATGGAATGTCGAGGTCGATCCACTCGATATCTAGTGTTGCTCGGGCCGGTGGGCGGGTTTTTGCCGCACCCTGTCCGGCGCCGCTGCCCGTTCAGCTATTGCCGCGGTCCGCGCCGTGCACGCGTGCAACCGTCAGGCCGCCGACCGTCATGTCGGTACCATCGTCGCGAGCGTCACCCTCAGGGCGCTCGACGTGCGGATGCGCGCCGCGGATGAACAACACCACGCACAGCGCACACATCGCCCAAATGCTGCAAAAAATTGTCCAGGTGCTCATATCCTCTTCTCCCCGAAACCGCGCGGCTAATTTTTAAGACGGCCGCAAGTTTCATCTCTGACATGGCCGTACCAGTTCTTATCGGCAGCAGACAGCGATTACTTAGGGGTGGCTCAAGAAAAATTATCAAACGCGAAATCCTAGAGCACGCCCAGCCCCGGCCGCCATCCTCAATTACCCGTAATCCCTTGTTCAGAAAGGAGTTTTGACCGATTTTACAAAGGTGCAACCCATCTCGAAATGTCGGTTGCACCTTTTTTAAGCGCGGGTTACGATTCGGCCACTTTTCAAGCTATCGCCGGTTCCGATTCCGGCAAGGAAGGATATATGGCGAGCACCACCCTGGGCGTCAAAGTCGACGATCTGCTGCGTACCCGTCTTAGAGACGCTGCCACGCGGCTCGAACGGACTCCGCACTGGCTCATCAAGCAAGCCATCTTCGCGTATCTCGAACGCATCGAACATGGACAGCTGCCGCCTGAACTGTCCGGTGCAATCGGTTCGGCCGATGCGCTGGAATCCTCTGTGCACGGCGACTCGGAAGAAGACGGCGCGCCGCATCCCTTCCTCGATTTTGCCCAGAACGTGCAACCGCAATCCGTATTGCGTGCAGCCATCACGGCGGCGTACAGGCGCCCTGAGCCGGAATGCGTGCCGTTTTTGATCGGACAGGCGCGGCTGCCGGCTAATGTCGCGGCTGAAACGAATGCGATGGCGACAAAGCTTGTCGAAGCACTGCGCAAGAAACAAACGGGCGGCGGCGTCGAAGGGCTGATCCACGAGTTTTCGCTGTCTAGCCAGGAAGGCGTTGCGCTGATGTGTCTCGCCGAAGCCTTGCTGCGCATTCCGGATCGCGCCACGCGCGACGCACTGATCCGCGACAAGGTCAGCAAGGGCGACTGGCGCTCGCATATGGGCCAGGCACCGTCACTGTTCGTGAACGCGGCGACGTGGGGTCTGATGATCACCGGCAAGCTGGTGACGACGAATAGCGAAGCGGGGTTGTCGTCGGCGTTGACGCGCCTGATTGGCCGTGGCGGCGAGCCGCTGATCCGCAAGGGCGTCGATATGGCCATGCGCCTGATGGGCGAGCAATTCGTCACGGGCGAGACGATTTCGGAAGCGCTGGCAAACAGCCGCAAGTTCGAAGCGCGCGGTTTCCGTTACTCCTACGACATGCTCGGCGAAGCCGCGACGACCGAAGAAGACGCCGTTCGCTACTACGCGTCGTACGAACAGGCGATTCACGCGATTGGCAAGGCGGCCGGATCGCGTGGGATCTACGAAGGCCCGGGGATCTCCATCAAGCTGTCCGCGCTGCATCCGCGTTACTCGCGCTCGCAGCAGGAACGCACGATGACCGAGTTGCTGCCGCGCGTGAAAGCGCTGGCGCTGCTCGCGCGGCGTTACGACATCGGGTTGAACATCGATGCGGAAGAAGCCGACCGGCTGGAAATTTCACTCGATCTGCTCGAAGCGCTGTGCTTCGATCCGGAACTGGCCGGCTGGAACGGCATCGGTTTCGTGGTGCAGGCTTATCAAAAACGCTGCCCGTTCGTTATCGATTATTTGATCGATCTGGCGCGTCGCAGCCGTCATCGGATCATGGTTCGGCTGGTTAAAGGCGCTTACTGGGATTCGGAAATCAAGCGCGCGCAAGTCGATGGCCTCGAAGGTTATCCGGTCTACACGCGCAAGATCTATACGGACATCTCGTACGTGGCCTGCGCGAAAAAACTGCTCGCGGCGCCCGATGCCGTGTATCCGCAGTTCGCCACGCACAACGCATTCACGCTGTCGGCGATCTATCACCTCGCCGGGGGGAATTATTACCCCGGTCAGTACGAGTTCCAGTGCCTGCACGGCATGGGCGAACCGCTGTACGAAGAAGTCACCGGACGCGACAAGCTCAACCGGCCGTGTCGCGTGTATGCGCCTGTCGGTACGCACGAAACGCTGCTCGCGTATCTCGTGCGCCGCCTGCTTGAGAACGGCGCGAATACGTCGTTTGTGAACCGGATCGCCGATAAAACCATTCCGGTCAGCGAACTCGTGCAGGATCCCATCGACGAAGCGTCCAAGCTCACGCCGCTCGGTTTGCCTCATGCAAAGATCGCGCTGCCGCGTCATTTGTACGGCAACGAGCGCCTCAATTCAATGGGCTTCGATCTGTCGAATGAGCATCGGCTGGCGTCGTTGTCATCGGCGTTGCTCGCGAGCGCGAATCATCCGTGGCGCGCGGCTCCGATGCTCGAAGCCGCTGACGTAGTGGAAGGCGTCGCACGCGACGTTCGCAACCCCGCCGACTTGCGCGACTTCGTAGGAACGGTGATTGAGGCGACATCGGAGCAAGTCGCTTTGGCTATTTCGAACGCAGTCGCTGCCGCGCCGATCTGGCAATCGACGCCCGTCGATGAACGCGCCGATTGCCTCGCCCGCGCAGCCGATCTGCTCGAAGCGCAGATGCATACGCTGATGGGTCTCGTCGTGCGCGAAGCGGGTAAATCGCTGGCGAATGCGGTGTCCGAGATTCGTGAGGCTATCGACTTCCTGCGGTACTACTCGGCGCAGATTCGCAGCGAATTTTCCAACGATACACATCGTCCGCTCGGCCCCGTGGTTTGCATCAGCCCGTGGAATTTCCCGCTCGCGATCTTCATGGGACAAGTGGCCGCAGCACTCGCTGCCGGTAATCCGGTGCTCGCGAAGCCCGCTGAGCAGACGCCGCTGATCGCAGCTCAAGCCGTGCGCATCCTGCGCGAAGCCGGCGTGCCGCCGGGCGCGGTGCAATTGTTGCCGGGCAATGGTGAAACCGTGGGTGCGGCATTGGTCGCCGATCCGCGCACGCGCGCCGTGATGTTCACGGGTTCGACGGAAGTCGCGCGCCTGATCAACAAGACCTTGTCCGAACGGCTCGACCCGGATGGCCGGCCGATTCCGCTGATTGCGGAGACGGGCGGACAGAACTCGATGATCGTCGATTCGTCGGCGCTGGCCGAGCAAGTGGTCGCGGACGTGTTGCAATCGTCCTTCGATTCGGCCGGTCAACGCTGTTCAGCGCTGCGCGTGTTGTGCCTGCAGGACGACGTCGCGGATCGCACGCTCGAAATGCTGACCGGCGCGATGCGGCAACTCGCGATGGGCAATCCCGACCGGCTTTCCACCGATGTCGGCCCGGTGATCGATGCCGAAGCGAAGCAAAGCATCGACGCGCACATTGCATCGATGCGCGAGAAGGGCCGCAACGTCGTGCAGTTGCCCATGCCCGATGGCTGCGCACAAGGCACATTCGTCCCGCCGACGCTGATCGAACTTGATTCCATCGATGAGTTGAAACGCGAGGTCTTCGGTCCGGTACTTCACGTAGTGCGGTATCGCCGGGCGCATCTTGATAAACTGCTCGACCAAATCAAAGCGACGGGTTACGGACTGACGCTGGGCATCCATACGCGTATCGATGAAACCATCGCGCACGTGGTCAGCCGGGCGCACGTGGGCAACATCTACGTGAACCGGAACGTGATTGGCGCGGTCGTCGGCGTGCAGCCGTTCGGCGGCGAAGGTTTATCGGGCACGGGGCCGAAAGCAGGCGGTGCGCTGTATTTGCAGCGGCTCCTCGCCAAGCGTCCGACGGGCTTGCCGAAGTCACTGGAAAGCGCGCTGCTCGTGGATCAAACGGCTGCGAACGAAACGCCGGCTGCGCTGAGCGCATTGCGCGACTGGGCGATTGCCGAACGTGATCCGCAAACGGCGGCGCGTTGCGAAGGCCATCTGCAGCACGTGATGGCCGGCGCGACCGCTGTGCTTGCCGGCCCGACCGGTGAGCGCAACACCTACACGCTCGGGGCGCGCGGCACGGTTCTCTGTGTGGCAGCGACGGCGAGCGGCGCTCGTGCGCAACTCGCTGCCGTGCTCGCCACCGGCAACAAGGCGCTGTTTTCCGGCGCGGCGGGTGAACAGCTCGTGGCTGCGTTGCCGGCGAAGATCGCGCCCTATGCGTCGACGCGCAAGAGCCCGGATGCGGCCTTCGATGCGGTTTTGTTCGAAGGCGACAGCGACGAATTGATGGCGTTAGTGAAGGACGTCGCGAAACGCCCGGGACCGATCGTCTCGGTGCAGGGTGTGCCGGCGGGAGCATTCGCCGACGACGCTCACGACGGCGAGCAGGAATACGCGCTCGAACGGTTGCTGACGGAACGCTCGGTGAGCGTGAACACGGCGGCCGCGGGCGGCAATGCGAATTTGATGACGATCGGCTGAGCTGTATTCAGCACGGCGGTTGGCTCAAACAAACGGCAGCAGGCACGGCGATCCCGGCACACGCTGCCACTTACCAGGGAATCAGGAGAGTTATGGATTACACGATGAAGAAGCTGGCAACAGCAATGTTGGTCGCCGGTCTGTCGGTTGCTGCAACAGCTCAGGCTCAAACCGCTGAGGACGTGAAGGTAGGATTCGCCGGCCCGATGACCGGCGCGCAAGCGCACTACGGCAAGGATTTCCAAAACGGCGTGGTGCTCGCGGTTGAAGATTTCAACGCCACCAAGCCTGTGATCGGCGGCAAGCCGATTCGCATCGTGCTCGATTCCGCTGATGACCAGGCTGACCCGCGCACCGGCACGACCGTCGCTCAAAAGCTGGTCGACGACAACGTCAAGGGCATGCTCGGTCACTTCAACTCGGGTACGACGATCCCCGCTTCGCGCATCTACGCGAACGCCGGCATTCCCGAAATCGCAATGGCCACCGCGCCTGAATACACGACGCAAGGTTACAAGACCGCGTTCCGCATGATGACTTCGGACACGCAGCAAGGCTCGGTGGCCGGCGACTTCGCGGTGAAGACGCTGAAGATGAAGAAGATTGCGATTGTCGATGACCGTACGGCCTACGGCCAGGGTCTCGCCGACCAGTTCGAGAAGGCCGCGAAGGCATCGGGCGCGACGATCGTAGACCGTGAATACGCGAACGACAAGGCTGTCGACTTCAAGGCCATCCTGACCAAGATCAAGTCGTTGAATCCGGACCTCGTGTATTACGGTGGCGCCGATTCGCAAGCCGGCCCGATGGTCAAGCAGATGAAGACGCTGGGCCTGCACGCGCCGTTGATGGCGGGCGAAATGGTCAAGACCGACACGTTCCTGAAGATCGCGGGCACGGCAGCCGACGGCACGGTGGCGTCGCTGGCTGGTTTGCCGCTCGATGAAATGCCGGGTGGCGCGGCTTATGTTGCGAAGTACAAGGCGCGGTTCAACGAAGACGTGCAAACGTACTCGCCGTACGCGTACGACGGCGCAATGGCGATGTTCGCTGCCATGAAGAGCGCCAATTCGACCGACCCGGCGAAGTATCTGCCGTTGCTTGCTAAGACTGACATGGCAGGCGTGACGTCGAAGCAGCTCGCGTATGACTCGAAGGGCGATTTGAAGAACGGCGGCATCACGTTGTACAAGGTCGTCGACGGCAAATGGACGACGCTGCAAAGCGTGGGCGGCAAGTAAGGTTTAAGTTTGGCTTTAGGTTTGGAAGCCCCGCATGCGTTCTGCGCTGCGGGGCTTTTTCTTTGCTTTTCTTGGCTACGCGCCGAAATCTTCCTCCCAATATTCATTCTCCCGGCGTTCGTCGCTGCCTCGCGCTTCTTCGGTTTTCCTTAGCTCTACGCGACGAATCTTGCCCGAGATCGTCTTCGGCAATTCATAGAACTCGATGCGTCGAATGCGTTTGTACGCAGCCAATTTCAGCGCGGCGAACTTCAGGATTTCGCCGGCGGTTTCCTTCGTCGGTTCGTACCCGTTGCGCAACGCGACGAACGCTTTCGGCACCGATAAACGCAGCGGGTCAGGACTCGGTACAACGGCTGCTTCGCCCACCGCCGGATGCTCGATCAGCACACTCTCCAGCTCGAACGGACTGATCCGATAATCCGCTGCCTTGAAGACATCGTCGGAGCGGCCTACGTAGGTAAAGTAACCGTCGTCATCGATTGACGCCACATCGCCCGTACGATAATGGCCGCCGCGCATGGCATCCTGCGTCTTCGACGGATCGTCCACGTAACCGTCCATCAAACCCAGCGGCTTGGGGTCGAGGATCAGGGCGAGTTCGCCTTCCTCGGCCGGGTTGTCGTCGTGATCGAGCAGCGTGATGCGGTAGCCGGGTAGCGGCCTGCCCATCGATCCCGGCTTCATCGGCTGACCCGGCGAATTGGCTATCTGCGCGGTGGTTTCGGTCTGGCCGAAACCATCGCGTAACATGAGGTTCCAGGCTTTTTTCACACGCTCGATAATCTCGGGATTCAGCGGCTCGCCCGCTCCCACGACTTCGCGCAAATGCACCTTATAAGCCGATAAATCCTCCTGAATCATCATGCGCCAAACGGTCGGCGGTGCGCACAGCGTGGTGATCGGGTGCTTGACGAGCGCTTCCAGCGTGGCCTTCGCGCTGAAGCGCGATGTGTTGTGGATGAACACGGTAGCGCCCGCGTTCCACGGCGCGAAGACGCAACTCCATGCGTGTTTCGCCCAGCCGGGCGAGCTGATGTTGAGATGGACATCGCCGGGTTTCAGGCCGATCCAGTACATGGTAGACAAATGTCCCACCGGATAGCTCTGATGACTGTGCAGCACGAGCTTCGGGCGACTCGTCGTGCCGCTCGTGAAGTACAGCAGCAGCGGATCGGTCGCGAGCGTCCTGCCTTCCGGTTCGAACGAAGGGCTTTCGTTGAAGGCATCGGCGAAGTTCAGCCAGCCTTCGGACAACGCAGCGCTCGGCGGAATAGCTACGGCTATGCGGGTTTTGGTTTTATCGATGGAATCGAACTTCGCGGTTTCACTCGATGCCACGATCACATGCTTCACTTCACCACGCGTCATGCGGTCGGCTATGTCCGCCGGGGTCAGCAACATGGTCGCCGGAATGGTGACGGCGCCGAGTTTCATCGCGGCGAGCATGGTTTCCCAAAGTGCCGGCTGGTTCGGCAGCATCAGCAAGATCCGGTCGCCTCGCTGGACACCTTGTTGCCTCAACCAGTTGGCCAACTGATTCGATCTCGCCGATAACTCCGCAAACGAGAGCTTCGTCTCGTCTCCGTTTTCCTCGACCACCCACAGCGCCGGTGCAAGGTTGCTGCGTGCGTATTCATCGAACCAGTCGAGTGCCCAGTTGAACTCCGTCAGTTCGGGCCACGCGAAGTCTTTGTACGCGGCGGCGTAGTCGTCCCGATGACGTAGCAGAAAGTCTCTTGCCTGCAGAAATGCTTGCGATGCCATGGTCTTTCGTCTCCTGGATTTTGTTCGCTTTTGCCTGAGCCTTGATATGGCTCTTTTGCGTGGGTCTTTGTGAAACCTGCTTGTTTGCGAGTGTTCATGGCCGCCACGGTGCCCGGCTGCCGCTCACTTGCTCATTTGCTTACTTCTGCCGCAATTTCTCGCCCTGTTCCCGAACTTGATCCAGGGTTGCCGACGGAGTGCTCGCATCCTGCGGAATCCTTATTTCTATCACCGATGGCAATCCCGTTTTCATCGCGCGCTCGAATGCGGGCATGAATTGCGCCGTCGATTCCACGAGTTCTCCATGCGCTCCAAATGCGCGCGCGTAGGCCGCGAAGTCGGGGTTCGTCAGCGCTGTGCCGTGAACGCGGTTCGGATAGTGGCGTTCCTGATGCATGCGGATCGTGCCGTATTGCTGGTTGTTCACCACCACGAATATCACCGCGAGCTTGTACTGCATTGCCGTGGCCAACTCCTGGCTCGACATCATGAAACACCCGTCGCCGGCAAACGCCACCACGACCCGGTCTGGATACAACGACTTTGCCGCGATCGCTGCGGGAACGCCATAACCCATCGCGCCGCTTGTCGGCGCAACCTGCGACCGGAAATGCCGATACGCATAGTGCCGATGCAACCAAGTCGCGTAATTCCCGGCACCATTTGTCACGATAGCGTCGGCGGGGAGATGCTCGCTGAGTTGCTCCATGATCTCGCCGAGCTGGACATCGCCGAGCATGGGTCGCGGCTTGCGCCACGCGAGATAGGCGTCGTGCGCTGCTTCAATAGCGCCGCTCCACGGGATGGCTGCGGGCGGCTTGAGCGCGACCAACGCCGAGACCATTTCCGGCATGCCTGAAACGATAGGCAGATCCGCCGAATACACACGCCCCAGTTCTTCCGCGCCCTGGTGCACGTGGATCAGCGTTTGTTTCGTCTTGGGGATGTCGAGCAACGTGTAACCGCCGGTTGTCGACTCGCCCATGCGGGGGCCTAACACCAGTAGCAAGTCGGCATCGCGAATGCGGGCGGCGAGGGCGGGATTGATCCCGAGGCCGACATCGCCGGCATAGTTGGGGTGGTTGTTGTCCAGCGTGTCCTGGAACCGGAAGGCGCAGCCGACCGGCAGTTGCCACGCTTCCACGAAGCGCGCGAAATCCGCCGTGGCTTCGGGCGTCCACCCGCTGCCGCCAGCAATGACAAATGGTTTCTTCGATGCCGCGAGCATGTCGTTCAACCGCGCGATCTGCGCGGGCGCGGGAGCGGCAGCGACGCGCTGATAACGCGGCGCGCCCGCTACGGCTTCGCATGCGTCGCTCAGCACGTCTTCCGGCAACGCGAGCACGACCGGGCCTGGGCGGCCGGAGGTCGCAATGTGAAATGCATGGCTCAGATATTCGGGGATACGGCGCGGATCGTCGATTTGCGCGACCCACTTCGCCATCTGCCCGAACATGCGGCGGTAGTCGATTTCCTGGAAGGCCTCGCGGTCCATGTGTTCGCGTGCGCACTGGCCGATCAACAGGATCATGGGGGTGGAATCCTGGAATGCGGTGTGGACGCCGATTGATGCATGCGTCGCGCCTGGACCACGGGTAACCAATGCCACGCCGGGACGCCCGGTCAGTTTGCCGATTGCTTCGGCCATGTTCGCCGCTGCGGCTTCGTGGCGGCACACGATGGTCTGGATGCGGCTCGTTTCATCGTGGAGGGAATCGAGGATGGCGAGGAAGCTTTCGCCGGGAACGCAGAAGACGCGTTCGACGCCGTGCGTGAGGAGTGCATCGACGACCAGGCGTGCGCCGGTCGTCGAAAGGGTGTTGGAGGACGGGACAGCAGATGTCATGCGATGAAATCTCCCAGAAGGTTTCGCGCGGACGGCGATGGGCATTCGATTTCATAGCTTACGCTTGCGCGGGGCGCCGGCGCTAGGGAGGGGTTTTGCTGGTGTTCATTGGTCCATTGGTTTTTCGTCCTTGTCCGCACCATCGTTCAGATTCTTGGTCATTTAATTTGCATCTTCAGATCCGTCTGATTGACTCTTAACCGTCGTTCTCGATAAAACCATCCCGAACAGTCAAAAAAAGGAATCGAGACGATGAGACGGTACAACATCAGGCTGCGCGACAAAACGACGAGCGGCATGACCGATCCCAATGGCCGAACCGAGCGAATCGCGACTGATGCGGCATCGAACATCATCATCGAAAAATTACGCACTGACAATCCCCGTTAATTTGAAGGTCACAACAATGGATGAAATTGCCGAACATGGAGACAGCACGACGACAGGCGGCCGTATCGTTGCGGCAAGTTCGACTACTTTCGAGTACTCGAAGCGCATGGCGTTAAGCGGAGATCTCGCAACCTGTGGCAAGTGCGAAGGTGGTCCGTTTCCCATTTTAGGCACGGCTGACACCTGGACTGAAAACGGCAAATCGATGGTCAAGAGCCGCGACCTAGTACTTTCTCCGTGTGGTGAAAATCATGTCATCGCTGATTCGACGATTTACTACTTCGGATCCGCGAAGTCGGTAACCGTGAGCGTGACGGTTGCCGCGGTGGTCCTCAATAGCGCGGTGCAATTTGACCAGCAGTTCACGTTGCGCGACCGCGCAACACGGCAGCCACTCGGCCGTGTTTCGTATGTCATCACGAATCCGGCAGGCGAGATATTGAAGGGCATCACCGACGAGGACGGTAAGACGCAACGTATAAAAACAAGCGCATCCGAAACGCTCAATCTAAAAATTCAACACTGAGAGCCGCGCATGGCAGATGAAAATTGGGTCGAAGTAGGAACGGCAACAACTAACCGCATACCGGATTCGACGGTAGATATATACGTCGACCTGAACGCACCGCCGATATGCCCGAACATGACGGACGCTGAGTTTCGAAAGAGCGTGCTAAAGCTGACGGCTGACGCAAACGCTATGGTGCAACGGCGACTAAGTGAGTTGAGCCGATGGGCGGTGATCGATAAGGAACGTGTACAGATATGGTTCGGCGCTAGCGACGAATCAACCAAAGTCCGTTTAATCGATGGGCTGACGAAATTAGGTAAGGTTTTGTCAAAACTGGCCCCGAAGAATTTTATTCGATCGTCGCTCGATACAGATAGGGCGACAGGATGTACCCCCAATCTGAAAAATCTTGCTGGTGAAGTCGCGCACGTCTGTGGACCCGACACGGCGACGCACCCCATTTCGATTAGTCCAAATTTTTGCACGTTACCCGAGCGCTCGGCCGGAAAACTAGACTCTAAACAACTTACGATTGTTCACGAGGCCACGCATTTCTATGACACTTTTGGATCGTTCGACCATGCCTATACTCAGTTCAACGCGCGTCGGCTTGCTCAATCAAACCCGGAACTTGCGATTGCTAACGCGGACAGCCTCGCGTGGTATGTGCTATGCACTGACTAGCGCGGTGCTGTGCTTCACGTCGAGCCATGCTTTTGCGTGCAGCCTAGGGTTGCAGATGTCGGCAATTATGTCCAGGAACTCTGCTGATATGACGAACGCCGATCGCATACGTTTGGCAAACCTGACTATCGACGTGCGCACCTTGCCAATGCGAAGCGATGCAATCATCTATGGCTATGCGTTCGCGGGGGAGCATGATCCCGCCGCACTAGCAAGCAGAAGGGCACAGACTGTTGCGCAATTCCTCACCCAAATGGGTGTCGCTACCGACCTGCTACACGTTGAGAGCAGCGTAGTCGCGTCGAATAGTAAACGCGATCCATCCGAGCCGGTCGACATACAGTTTTCGCCGATTTGCCCAACTGGCGGATGCGGTTTTCTTTGCAACACTCCGACTCCGAAATGAAAAACGAAGCTCCTCGCCGTTCGTGTAGCCGTGTGTTCCACACCATCCCGACCATGTTCGCATTGGTGACGTTCGCGCCTAAACCGGGTGCCCCCGATCACGCTCGCGTGATGTGCTATCCGACGCCGAAGGCGACGCGATGCTCACGTATTTGTCGCCATTCGATGCGTGGATCGAAGCTACTTATTCGTCCAAACCCGGTACGCCTTATCGCGTCATCGACGCGTCGACGTTCGATCCTCGCGAGATGGTTTCCGACCTCCGAGGCAAACTCAACGTTGGGCTGCACATCGGCTGGACCGCTAGTGACGGCAAGTTACTTGCGAAGCCAAGCGGTGAATTGGTCGGGTACATGGCGCTGCAAACGCTCGCGGTCGCACCCGCCGACATGGAAGACATCGAATTCACCTTAAACGCCGAGAATCGGAAAAGCGTCGATAGATTCCATGAGAAAGCGGGACTGTTCGCCTATTCGGAATCGCTCGAAGCCAGCATGAAGTGGGGCGATCATCGTCTTGACCGAGAGGTAGCGTTGGCCATGCAAAAAGTGCCCGCAACGTGCGAAGCATCCAGCGCTGACATCAACCAAATCGCGGTCTATGACCTGGAAGGAAAACAATGGCACTTTGTAGCGCTGGCTAACCTGGTTGATAAAACCACGGCTTGACCAACGAATAAGCTCCGTTGTTACGGGAAGGACCGAGTGAGTCGATCCTCCCGCTATGACGCGCGCACGCTGGCTCATGCGCTGCATGCAGGCGAATTTACATGAGGTGGAGAGCGATGAGTGACAAACTGTTGAAGGCGCTGCACGAAAACGGCGCAAGGGTTACACCAGGCTGGAACGATGGGCGCGGTGACGCTGCGGGAGTTCGATGCGCTACGCTTTCCGCCGATCAAGGTCTATAGCGCGGCGCAAATCAAGCGGCTGCGCCAGCGCAGCGAGGCGAGCCAGGCGGTGTTCGCGGCGTGCCTGAACACGAGCGCATCGACGGTGCAGAAATGGGAGCAGGGCCAGAAGCGGCCGAATGGGCCGTCGCTGAAGCTGCTCGATCTGGTTGACCGTAAAGGCTTGGAAGCGATGTTTCAAAGGCTTCACAAGGAGACCATCTCAACCTCAACACTCAACAATATTCACCGCCAGCCCACCTCGTGACGTTTCCTTGTACTTCGTTTTCATATCGGCGCCGGTTTGCATCATCGTCTTGATGACGGAATCAAGCGACACGTAATGACTACCGTCCCCCCGCATTGCCATGCGAGCGGCATTCACTGCCTTCATCGATCCCATCGCGTTACGTTCGATGCAAGGAATCTGCACCATCCCGCCCACCGGATCGCAAGTCAGCCCGAGGTTATGTTCCATCCCGATCTCGGCCGCGTTCTCGACCTGCGTCGGCGTTCCGCCCATGACCGCCGCCAACCCCGCGGCCGCCATTGAACATGCAACTCCCACTTCGCCCTGACATCCGACCTCGGCGCCGGAAATGGAAGCGTTCATCTTGTACAGAATCCCGATCGCCGCCGCCGTCAGCAAAAAGTCGATCACGCCCTGCGCATTCGATCCCGGCATGAACCGGTCGTAGTAATGCAGCACAGCCGGAATTATCCCGGCCGCGCCGTTGGTCGGCGCCGTCACCACACGCCCGCCCACCGCGTTCTCCTCATTCACCGCAATCGCGTACAGATTGATCCAGTCGATCATGGAAAGCGGATCGCGCAACGCTTGTTCAGGTTTGTCGACCAGCGCCCGATACAACACCGGCGCGCGCCGTTTAACCTGGAAAGGACCGGGCAGGCAACCATCGGCGTCGGAGTTATCGATTCCGCAACCGCGCTTCACGCACGACTGCATCACCTCCCAAATGCGCAGCAAGCCCGAACGAATCTCGTCTTCGCTACGCCACACGCGCTCGTTGTCCCACATCAATTGCGCCACGGATTTGCCCGTTTCACGGCACAACGCAAGCAATTCATCGCCGGACTGGAACGCGTATGGCAACTGTTCAATAGCGGTCAACACCTTCACATTCGATGCCCCCGCAGTCACCACAAAACCGCCGCCCACCGAGAGATAGGTCGAGTCGCGCAATGACACGCCGTTAGCATCGAAGGCATGGAGTTTCATGCCGTTCGGATGCTCAGCCAGCGCCTGCCGCAGAAACACAATATGTTCCTTCAGCACAAACGGAATCTCATGGCGTCCCAGCAGCGGGAACTTT